>Ga0114923_10001114_pt1 | contig 18972 bp, 31 predicted proteins | sample SumtaG_FD_89578 | JGI IMG/M metagenome (GOLD analysis project Ga0114923, IMG submission 89578) | Deep subsurface microbial communities from Indian Ocean to uncover new lineages of life (NeLLi) - Sumatra_00157 metaG | ecosystem: Environmental > Aquatic > Marine > Oceanic > Sediment | place: near...
GCCTAATCACCGAGTGGTTCCGGGTCTTCAAGGGGGTGCGGAGGTTCCTCGACTGGGTCATCAAAGAGACGAGGCGCCGGGGGTACGTGGAGACGCCTCTTGGAAGGCGCAGGTACCTGCCCAACGTCTACCTGCCCACACACACCTGGAAGTCGGAGAGGCTACAGGCGGAAGCGGAGAGGCATGCGGGGAACTACCCCATACAAGGGGGGGCGGGGGAAACGCTGAAGAGAAGCGAGGTGTCGGTGTGGGATGGGATGAAGGCGATCAGGAAACACGGGTACGTGGAGTGCCTTCTACAGATCCACGATGAGCTGATCTTTGAGTTTGATACGCATCTCGAGAAGCCGCTGGCAGGGATGGTGGTTGCGGCGATGCAAGCGGAAAAGATGCGTGTGCCTGTGAAGGCGAACTGGTCCAGTGGGAGGACGTGGGGGGAACTGAAATGAGAAAGAAGATCGAGCACCCTCTTCATGTCAGGGTCGCCGAGACCCAAGGGTGGAGCCACTCCGAGATCAGGAAGAGTGGTCCCCCAATTCAGGTTGGACGTACATGGGTAGGATACCCCCCGCACAGACAGATAGTCGGTCGGAAGGTAGAGGTTCCTCACTTCGATAGCGATGTGTCGTTGTTGGGGCAACTGATTATCCACAACCGCATCGGTGTCCAGCCTATCAAGAGGGACGGCACCTTCTGGGGAGCGTCTGATGGGGATGGGGACAGGGAAGGGTTTGGCAAGACACCATCCGAGGCCGTCTGCAATTTTCTCGTAGGAGAAGAGAGCTGAAGGAGGAAAGAGATGACAGGTGAGGAGTTCGTAGACTTAGACGCAATCGAGAGGTACTGTCGGGACCACCCCGACTACCACTGTGACCTGCCAACAGAGCAGGTGCTCAACCTCATACGCATGGCGAAGATGAGGGACAGGGAGCCGAGCCCAATCCTCGCTGATGTACAGGCTGAGTTGAAAAGGGCGATGAAGAAGTTCGGTGCCTTCCACGACGCACACCACGGGAAGGCTATCATCGAAGAGGAGTTCGACGAGCTGTGGGACGAGATCAAACTCAAAAAACCCAGCGTGCTCGTCATGCGGAAGGAGGCCGTTCAGCTCGCAGCCATGGCGGTGCGGTTCATTCAGGATGTGTGCGACCGCCAGCAAACGGGGGTGGACTGGAGCACACAGGTTGACGGGAATCCACACCCATGACGAGCAAGACGTATCCACACAAGTGCTCCCACTGCAAGGGAGAGTCACGTTACACTAACAGGCGCGAGGACACTGTCTGCGCGCTGTGCAGAATGAGAGAGGAGAACGAGATGGGCGGAGCTACTGGGAAGGTACGGCCGAGCAAGGGGAAGAAGGTCGCGGAGAAGAAGATGAGGGTCACACGAGAGACCGTCGGTCCTGAGATTACCGACACGTTCCTGGCACAGGATCCGGAAAGCCTGGATCCCTTTCCCGTGATGCCGATGCTGAAGAGCGGGAAGCCGCTGCGGGACTACCACACGTACAAGAGGCTGCGAGACAGCAAGACGTTCACACCCGCGCTCTTCACACGCAACAGGCTGAAGGCCACGGAGAAGGCCATCACGGCCGAGATCAAGGATGTGAACGAGACCTTGCAGTCTGCAATGGAGATGGTGGGCACAGACGACATCGCCATCTCCAAGTTCAAGCTTCACATCGTTCGGAAGACGAACAAGAAGATCGACAGGGACAAGTTAGTGACCTTGCTCCTCGAGCATCTCGAGTCGGGGGAGATCGCGGGTATCCTCAAGGCGTGCACCGTGGAGAGTGACAGCGACTTCCTCACGGTGACGGACATGGCCAGGCCCAAGAAGGTGAAGGGGAAAGGGGAGGAGAGGTAGATGAGAAAGGCGTGGAAGCCAGCAAGCCTAATCCTGCTCGGGATGGGTGTTCTTTACGCACCGTGGTTGCTGCTGCACGTGGTGCGGCAACCTGACATGGAGCATGGAGAGATCTTCGTGTCGATCCTCTTCTACTTCATGGTCTTTTGCCTCACCTTCTTCACGTACCTCGCGGTGAAGGGAACACGGTTCAGGGTCGTCATAGAGAGTGGGGGATTCGCAAAGAGGATTGAGGTAAACCATGCAAAAAAAGAAGACGACGGAGGCGAGAAAGCCTCTGCCTCTCTACCTCTCCGACGCTGAGCGCCGGGCGTTCACGAAGCAGGCCGCAGCCTGGGCCAGGCATCCAGAGAGCATGGCAGGGACGATGCGTCTCAACCTGCTCATGCACTGGCAGATCCTGGACCACTACGCGCAGCACCCACCGCCGGGTAGGAGCGGGCCGGCACTGGCACTTCAGGCACACAGAGCCTACCTCGAGCTGAGCGAGGTGCTGGATGAGATGCTCGAGAAGAAGAGGAAGAAGGGGGGAGGGTAGGTAGGCAATGGCGCGGAGGAAGAGGGGCAACGCGGCTGCCAAGGCCGCAGCGAGTGTCGTCGGGGTCTCGTTCGAGGAGCGGATGGAAACCTGCTCCATCAGGCAGATCAAGCTTGTCGAGAAGTGGAGGGCGAGCTGCTGGGCTTGGCTCAGCGGTAAGGACCTCGACGGCACACCTCTCATCTGGACGAAGGATGAGTTTGACAAGAAGATAACGGTCAAGCCCTTCCCCAGTCGGTGGAAGTATCTACAGGCCACGCTCGAGGTGCTGTGCAGTGAAGACGGGTTGATCTTGATCGACAAGGCGAGGCAGATGTACATCTCTACTCTCGTCCTGCTCTACTTCGATTGGATCTGTAGGTTTCATGACGCCAGACGCATTATCTGGAGCAAGATCACGGAGCATGAGGCGAAGGAGATGCTCAAGGATAAGGTGAGGTTCCCCAGCAGCAGACTGCCTCTGTGGGTACAGCGTGCCTTGCCACAGGAGCCGAAGCCACAGGTGGTGGTGCCGTACACCGACACGAACAGCTACATGCTCGCGGTGGCTGAGAACGTCGCGGAGGCAGAGGCTAGGGGAGGGGCAGCGACGGCAATGGGGATTGACGAGGCGGCGAGACAGGTGTACCTGGAGAAGATCTTGGAGGCGGCGCTGCCCATGTGCGCACAGATCATCGCGTTGACGACAGCGACGCTGGGCAACCCCGGAGCGGAGATGTTCTATGCTCTGCTCAGAGACCCGACCATGGACCAGGTCATGGACGGGATGGTCCTTTTGAAGGAGAGGTAGAAGATGGGAGTGATTAGAATCTCTGTCGTGGGTAGTTTCCGGCCCAACTGTTCCGAAGAGTTCGGAGCTGAGACGCACGGCCACGCCAACGCTGTCGCCGAGGCGATAGAGTGGTTGGCAAAGAAGGTGTTGCCGAACGCCATCGCGCGGGATCACGCACTGCACTCTGAGGGGGAGATGCCAGAAAAGGGCTTTGCTAGAGGAGAGCAAGATGTCGGACCTCAACGACGATGATTGGTATGAGCATCTTCTTGCGGAACAGATGGTGAACAGCAGGAAGGACACATCGTGGCCCTACGTTGTGCTGGGTATTCTTCTTTTCATCTTGTTCGTGACTTGGTGATAAGGGAGGCAGAGAGAGTGAAGGCGATAGGAGCCGGGGACAAGGACCAGTTGGTGAAGTTTATGGGGAAGGTGTTCATCTTCTCCCCCTCCGAGGGAGTGCTCTACTTTAGGGCCTCGGGGAAGGCATTCGCAAAGCTGCACTTCAACGGGGCCATCAGCAGAGAGGGAAAGGTGATCGGACGGAGGACCGAGCTGGAGTTCACGGGCCTAGAGGTGGTCGCCGCCAAGAAAAAGGAGTCGATGTTTGATTTGGTGGACTATGTGCTGGGGTGGGGGAATGCTTTCGATCAAGTGGACAGAGAGCGGGACCTGTGAAGGACGGGACTGAACGCTACGGGAAGTGTCACCTCTGCCAAAAGCAGAAGATGGTTGAGTATTGTGGCAAGTGCGCCCATTGGTTCTGCGACGGCTGTCGAAAGAGGTACTTTGACCGTGGGATAGCTGCGGTCAAGCAGATGATCGGGGGGAGGAAGCCGGGGTGTTGCGGCCCCTACATCCCCTTGGGCGGATGAGCAGATGAAGACCTACGAGCCAATCCGAGGGTGGCTGGCCAGGCGCACTACACGTGCGATTGTGATCGAGGTCGACTACTTCGCGAACCCCGACAAGGACGAGGAGTGGGCGACGAAGGCTCGAGCGAAGATGCCTTCGGAAACCGCTTTCCGTCGAGAGCTTTGCCGGGATTGGACGTCGGCCGCGGGGGACGCCTTCTACCCTGAGTTCCGGGATAAGAAGGAGAGGTTTGTATTTGTCTGTAAAGGCATGCTCGACGCTCCCATTTACCGCGGGTGGGACTTCGGTTGGGGAAGGCAGCCTGTGTCTGGTTCCAGTATGACCCCACCCTCGACAGGGTGTGGCTCCTCCGCGAGCTGATGCCGGAGCAGATCGACACGCACTCCTTCCGTGACCTTGTCTTGTACCTGTCGGGGCAGCGGAGTAGGGACTCATTGCTGCGTCGCCCTCGGTCCCTCGCGTGGGTGGACAGGCTCGAGCAGGAGGCGAGGGAGTTCAAGGACATCCCATCCCCTCCCTGGTTCGAGTCCAGCATCGGGTCCCCAAACCAGTTCATAGACCTGTCGGGGCCTGAAGCGCTGCGGACGGCCCCCGAGGTGTCCTCTGACACAGCAGAGCGTACCTCAGCGCAGATACTGGCAGTGGAGGGGATCCACCTTCAGCTCCTGGTCACCACACCCAAGGCGAGGGAGAACCTCATCCGCCGGCTGCTCCTACCCCAGCCCGACGGTTACCCTGGGATCTGGATCGACCCTGCTTGTACACTCCTCATCAAGGGTATGGGTGGGGGGATCGCCTTTCCAAAGGCGAGCAAGAGCGGGGTGGTGTCGGACAAGCCGGCAAGAGACGGCCACTTTGAACACCTGCATGATGCGTTGGGGTATGGGCTTACGCAGGTGGTGCCTTTTGCTGAAGGACCCTCCATTACAGGTGTCCTCCCCGAGCCAATCTGGGAGGGACGAGCGCCCGCTGTCAGGAGAGGGAGGTTAGTGATACCATCGAAGGAGGCGAAAAGAAAATGGCGGTGACAAAAAGCGGGGGCAGAAACCCCTTCAGGCTCGCGGCTGAGGAGCTGGATAAGAGACGTCCTGCCCTCACCGACCTCGCCCAACACCCCGGCTTCCTCTTCCTGATGGAGTTGGTGGAGCAGCATGAGACCCAAGCAGCTGCGGAGATCCTGGACGGGGAGGGGGAGGGGCACTCAATCGAGTGGCTGAGGGGGCATAGGGCGTGTGCACGTGGAATCACGAACGCGCTGGGCCTCATCGCCTCCCTTCGCCCGTTGGGGGAGGGGAAGGACAAGAAGAAGGCTGCAAAGAAGAGGGGGGTTTTTGAAAGAAGCCTCCTACACCAAAGTGGATCCGGGCCAGGTGCCCGGGATTGAGAAGGAGAGACATATGCCGAAGATGTTGCTCAAGAAACTGTTGCAAGGGATCGTCACCCTCATGGCGACCCGGCCGGAGTTCATGGAGACACTTTTCACATCGGTGATCAACGCGATCCTGAACAGAGGGGCCGCCCCTGTGCCCACCGAGGAAGGCAACGATCACTTCCTTCCCTCGGACGACCCGGTCGAACTCCCGCCCAGGGACGAGGAGAAGAAACCTAGCCTGACGGCACCCGTACACAAGGTGGAGCTGAGGATCCTGCGCGCACAGTACAACGGCAAGCTCTTCCCCAAGATGTACACCAAGGACAACCCGTTCGGGCTCTACTCCCAGTCGGAGCTGAAGAAGTGCGCGAGCGGGGAGCAGGCTTTCAACCGCGAGTCGAAGCTGTGGCTGGACCTGTCGCCCTTCGTCAAGGTCAACAAGAAGGACTACAAGCTGACACGGGACGAGGTCCTCAAGCGAGGGATGGCCTACCTGACCCAGCACACGTGCATCACCGCGGGGGAGGGTGAGACCTTCATCCACGGCACGGGGGTCGACGTGGAAGGTCAGCCCAAGTACACCGCGGAGGCAAAGGGGGCCGTCGGTAACGGGATCTCGGCTTGGGTAGCAAGCCTCGGCTACGTTCACCAGGTGAAGGTGGACGAGGCCGACAAGATCACCATTCAAGGGATGGTGTGGGATACACAGGTGGGCGAGAACGAGTCCTCGTTGGTCGTGTCGAACATCCTGAAGATCCGCGTCTCCTAGTCGCTAGTCGAAAAACTCGGGGCGGGTATTCACCTCTTGCCTTCCCGCCTCGGGTTTACCCTCGGCCGGTCACTACTCCCTGCCGGCCGGGGGCTTTTCTTTTAGTCGGGGGGACAGCAGGGCGAGTGGGAAGAAGGCGACGATGTGTGCTGCCTTCTCCCTCGCTTCCTCTGGTCGGCCTTGACCCATTCCCGTAGCTCTTCTACAGACATGCCTGTGCGGGTCCTCTTCCTGCTCTTCGCGCGGCCGTAGTCCACAGCCATGAGACGTGCCTGCTTTGCAGTGTCCGACGGCATGTCTACTCCTGCTCCTCCCCCCACCTCGCGTCTGCGAAACCTCGGAGAAGGGCGAGAACGTTGAACGGGCTGGCGGTGGACGTGGCGGGGCTGCGCTCAAAGGACTGTGCTTGGGCCTGGTCCCCACCCATTGCCGTGACTACGGAGCGCGCGGTGTCGTCTTGTCCAAGTAGCTTCACCATCTCCGCTCCTGTACCCCCCGCGGCGGCGCCCAGCATCCCAGCCCAACCAACAGGGTCGACCGGGCCAAGGCGGGTCTGGGGAAGGTCTTCGGCATAGCCTGCACCGTGGGTGTATCTGTCCACAAGGGCGAGCTGGTCCTTGTCGAGCCCCCGGTACCCCTTATACATAGGGTACTGGAGGAGTTCCGGGTTCTCTCTCACAGCGTTGACGTTGAACATCGCACCTCGAGTACCCTCACGGCGGCGGCGCTCGTCGGCAACAGCTACAGCCCGCTGCACCCACCCGAGAAGTTGGGATGCCGCCGGCATACCTACTCCTGTCCCTCTAAGGCAGCCCTACCCTCCGCACCGACAGACTCAGGTGGGGCGTTAGGTCCTGTCCCCGACTGATCCTGCACCTGCTTTTGGGCTGCCTGGGAGGCCTCCTGCTCGGCCTTCATCATCGTCTGGGTCGTGGCATCGGAGATGATGACCGATGCCTCCTTCTCCCCCATCGCCTCGAGCCAGCGCCTAGCGATGTCTCGGACTTCTTGTAGTGACAGCTTGTTGAGCTGCGACCCCATAGTGGTTAGGAAGTCCTTCAGCTTCTGCGCCTGCATGTCACGGTTCAAGGCTTTCGACGCTCCCCTGAACCTGACCCCCATCTCGAGCGCGTCCAGAAACTTCTCCCGGGGGAACTGGCGGATGATACCGGCCGCACCTGTGATCTTCGCGATGTCGGCGGGGTCACTGAACTGGTGGAAAAGAAAGGCAATTTGCGGGGGGATCTCATCCATCTCTGTTTCAATGCGGGAGATGCGCCCCTTGGTTCTGACCAGGGCACGCCCATACCTACGCTCAGACTCGGTAGCGGAGACACGTCCGACGGTGGCGGATGCCCCTCTCACGGCTGAGAAGGTAGCGTGTGTCTCGTCGATATCGCTCTTCCCCTCACTCTCCTCCCGGAAAACTTCCCCGGGGATGTTCATGTCAATCAGCTTGTTGATGCCCTTTGGGTTGTCGGTTTCCATCACGAGACCAGGGCGTAGAAGCTGGGTCAGTCCAGGGAGTCCCACCGACTTTGCCTTGAGGAAGACAGGCAGAACAGCGAGCATGATCGCGTCGATGCGCAGGTTGCGCATAGTGTTGATCTCAATGTAGAGCCCTTTTGTTTGCTGGTACTCGGACATGCCGAGGGACTGGAAAGGGATGGGGATGTTGCGGAGAAGGTGAAGAGGCAGACCCCCGTGAGAGAAGGGGTGCTGCATTGTCTTGTTGATTGCACCCTTGCGGTTGAGGATCATACAGAACGGCGTGTCCTCCTTGTCGACCTGGTACACCTCGAGCAGCTCGACGAGGTTCTTGGTGAGAGGGGAGGACTTCTTCTCATAGCTGATGCCCATCATGCTAGCGACTTCCTGTTGCCACGTGGACACCTCCTCCCCGTCCCACCCATCCAGACACTCCTCGACCTGTTTGGGGTCGAAGGGGAAGCTTGGGTCGTCACCGGCGCGGGACTTGACCCAGTCCTGTGTGCGGAGCATGCGATGGGCAACGAAAGGCTGCGTGTGCCACTCCTCAATGGTCGGATCGAAACGGAGATCCCAGAGAGGGACGCGGACGATGCTGGGACCGGTGTAGCGGCGGATGATGCGAGGACCGTTCACAGGCACGGCGGGGATGATGACGCCAAACTTGTTCGATAGGTTGACGTCATTACGCCACTGCTCGAACATGGTCGGGTTGTCGGGAGCTTGGGGGGCACCGTTTTTCACAGCCTCGATCACCGACGTCTTGAAAAACGCCACCTCCTTTTGCGTGGCCCGCAGATTCACCTTCGACGTGCGGTTGATCTGCACCACCTTCATCACAGCGCTGCCTTGAACAAGAAGCTCGCGGAAGGTCATGTCGAGGGTAAGCGGCCACCTGCTCGAGGCGAGCACGTGATCATACAGGTACTCGAGGGAACGGGCGAAGTCCCTATCCTCCTCGTGGATCTTCGTCACCTGCACTGGCGGGTCGCTAGCAAGCATGATGTCGACCATGGACGACCCGACGGTCTCGACACCGGAGTAGGGGTAGGGCACGTGGACGTTGGCTCGCCAATCCTCATCCTCGAGACGCTCGTCCTCCATGCGCGCCAGGTACAGCTTCCAATACTCGGTGATCTCTTCGAAGGGATCGCTGAGCGCTTGGCGCATAACCTCCTCAGCGGCGAGGACGTCACTCACAAACTCATCGTGCTTTGGGTCGCCAAGATTCCCGATAACGTCCGGCATCAGGCCCTCCCTCCCTCGATCGCGTCGCAAACGGAGAACGTCCACGTCACAAGCCAGCCCCACCTCGGGTCGTGTTCTGCCCAGAATCGACCGGCCCACTGACAGACGTGGAGATGCCACCAAGTATTCAGCTCCCCGTGCAGCATCAGGCCCTCCTCCCATGCTTCAGACTGAAGTGGTTGTAGTCCCCGTAGTCCCCGCCCCAGCGGCAAAGAGGGTGCAGGCTTAGCCAGAGAGCCCCGATCTCGTGCCAGACAGGGTGGTCCCCTTTGATCCAACGGCCGCGGATGAAGAGGTTCATGTCTTGGGCGAGCTTGAGGGGGTGGCAGCCACCAAGCTTGTGACCGTAGACCTCGCGCAGCTCTACCTGTGTGGGCTCTCTCTCAAGGATTGCCTTCAGCGCCTCCCGTACGCGCTCGGGGTCGATGTACCCCTCACCGAGACGCAGCTCCCACCCCTTGCTCTCGGCGGACATGATGAGGACCGCCAAGAGCCGAGGGAAGAGAACCTGTTTCTGTGCGAGCCTCACGCTACTTCTCCTTGTGCTTCCAAGCGTCCAGCAGCAGCGATGCCGCGTAGGAGACGACGGGGATCGCTAGCATGAACTTGGGGTTGCTGGCAAAGATCGCTGTCAGGGCCGCGGGGTCGGCGAGGACGGCCACAACCGACAGAGCCGCGGTCGACCCTAGCAGGATCGCAAGACTCTTCAAGGACTTCTTTGCAGATACCTTCGCGCTCATCTCGAGCCCCCATTCATCTTGTTTACAGCACCTGTGAGGGTGTCCACCTTGCTCCCCACCTCGAGAACCTGCTCTCCGACCGCAGTGACCTGGTCACCAAGGAAGGCGTGCATATCGTCGTTTCTTTTGAAGCCGCGGTCAAGGCGCTCCACCAGGTTGGTGTGGGCCTGCTTGAGCACTGCCTGATCCTTCTCTGTCTTTGTCACCCTGGATAGCATTTTCCACCCCGCCCAAGAGAGAAGACCGAGCCAGATGGCGAGAGCGCCTGGCGGGAACTTTGTAAAGAACGCCTCCAACATGCTTGACATGCCGCCTCCTCGGCCTCCTCTTGCCACATGTGGTTACTCCCGTATGGTCACACTGGCGAAGACCTGCTCTGTGTTGGTCGTCAGGTCGTTTGCATCGTCACCTGTGATGATACGAAGACCGAGACGGCAAGGTCCTGAGGGGACTGTGAGCGTGACACGTGCGATGGTCGGAGTACCCGTGGCGATGTTGGTGGGGCCAGACACGATCACGGGGGGCATGCCAGGCACACCCGGGTCGCACTCCACCTTATAGCTGATCCCACCGGTGGCAACGAGCTGCTGGACATCGAGGTCGAACGTGACGGACTCGACTCCGGTCATGCTGATCCACCCGTCGAAGATCCCCGAGCCGACGTCGGCCTTCATGTGCTGGAAGGAGTAGCCTGTCCCCTGTGGCGTGGTGCTGAGATCCCACGCATCGTTGACCGTGAGTGACGTGGCTGAGGCGCGGGCGGTGACTCGTCTCCAAACCAGGCCGCGCTCGAGACCAGGGGCGAGACTGCGCATCACCACCCCGATCATGTCCCCCACAGCGACGGTCGTGAAAGGGGCATCGTTGGTCGTGTCGACGGCGGTGGTGGTGGCGCTCAAGCCGGAGGTCTCGATCCGCTGGGTGATGTTGTAGGGCAGGTCGGCATAAGACCCGTTCCGCCCTCGAAACATCGGGTAAGCGTAGCTCAGGTCGGTCAAGGCGAGTCCCCCCACTTCGATGGTCTCATCCCCTCCCCCACCCAGCACCACGAAGTCGGTGGTGATGAGGGAGACGAGGGTCTCAAAGGCCACGGTGGTGTTCGCAGTAGCCGCACCCCCGGACCAGTCCTGGGTCACGACCAGCGATCTGCCTTCGCAATCGGTGCCGGTGATGGTCAGGTCCCCGTCGGTGATCGAGGCGGCACCGTCCGCCACAACCACGGTCAGGAGGCGGCAAACCTCCGGCTGAGCTGCGATCGTCAATGTGGTGTTTGTGAGGTTCACCTGCGCCACGAAGGTGGTGGTGGCGGCGGCGACACCGTCGACGTCCCAGCTGCTGGCCAGCATGTAGGTCTTCGTTTGATAGACACCCGTCTCCCCTGTGAGGGGGAGTAGCAGTCCCAGCCCCAGCAGGAGGGTGAACGCCTTCTTCTTCATCTTCATGTCCTCATCTCCTTCGACTGCGCCCACGGCTGAAGCTGAACCGATCATCCTCACGTGGAGCGTAAGTGCTCGTGCTTATGCCGATGATATCAGGTAGACCCAGGAGAAGCCTCTCCTCATCGGTGAGGTTCTGAAGGGCAGGGTCATTCCAAACCTCGCGCAGGCTCTCGGTACTCAGCGGGGTGAACTGTTGGACGAACTCGTCCCATGCGTGGAAGGGACGGCCGAACGGGTCTTCCCCACTGATGAGACTGTAGAGGTAGCCAGCCGCAGGGGACGCCTTGTACCTAAAGTTGGTCTGCCAGTGACGGACGACATTCGCCCTGTCGGTTTTCCCGGAGGGCGCCGGCTTGCCCGAAACTTCCCTGGAGTAGCGGCGTACATTCTCGATCCCGTCATTGAAGCTGCGGTATATGGTGCGGAGGTTCTGGACATATCCCCCCCAGATGTCGTAGCGGGTGTTCCCAACCTTGATCTTGCCAAAGTCCGCCTCATCTGGGTCGAGGGATATTTCGGCGCCGGCACGACGGGCAGCCTCCATGATCGCCAGTCCGGTTGCGGCTCCCGCAACGGCATCCTTGTTCATTTCCCGCCGGAGGATCCGCTTAGCGTCGGTGAGACCCTCCTTGCGTAGGGATTGAGGAGCGCGGGTGAAAAGACGACCCATGTGCTGCCACCGTGCAGCCACGAGCTTGGGCGACCACAGAGCGAAGGCGAGTGTGCGTCGAATGTCTCGAGCACGGCTTGGGGAAAGACCCTCTCGCTTGCCCACTCGTGTGAGAACAACGTTGACGGCATCTACAGGGTCCCCACGTCCGGAGACGAGGTTGGCGTACTGTGCCGCCTCTTTGAAAGCCGCAGGGTGCTCTTCGGGTGTGAACCCCTTCTTATACAGGCGCTTGGAGAGGGTGGTGAACTTCTCGAGCCGCATGCTGTCGAGGAGGGTTTCGAAGTGGCGCTGGGATGCACGTGCGAGGTAGGCGACAGGGTGCAGCTTCATGCCTTTGAGAAGCTTGTCGAGACGTGCGGCGCCGCGCATCTCCTCCTCAACCATGTTCGCCCCACGACTGCGGAAAAGGCCAGCACTCTCCCCCAGCTCGGCGGCGCTCACCTTTCCCTGTGGGGTGTCGATCATCCTCCGGTCCATGCGACCGTAGACGACCTCCTGCTGCTTACCTGAGACCATTCCCTGGAGGGCGCGCCCCGAGCTGCGAAGCGTAGATATCGGGGAGCCTGGGATTGCGGGCGCCATTTGGCGGTAACCGGAAACGTCAAAGTTCGCCCGAATGGTGCGGACGAGATCCGCTGTCGCCATGTACCATCCCTCGTCGATCTCCCCCCTCTCCTGCATGGAGCGTAGACGGGCTGCTTCTTTTCTCGCCTCCCTCAGACGGGTGACAAGCTCAGGGCGAGCGGAAAGCTCCCTCTGAACAGCGACCTGGTTCTCGGCATTCCGAATCATCCCCTCGGCTTTGGCAAGCGCCCGCTCGGAGGATATGCCTTGCGCCTGCTCAGGAACCTTCAAGCTGGTACGCAGGTCGGCCGCCTCTTTCCGCAGGGCCTGTAGACGGGTGAAGTCCCCTGTCTCCCCCATGCGCTCGAGGGTGGCGATCTCGTTCTCCGCGGCTTGGAGGCGGGTCTCAGCACGGGTGTCGATCTGCTCCCCGGTCAGGGGGCCTCGGCCGCCAGGTGCGCGCGCACGTGCGGACGCGCCGACAACTTCCGCCGCGGCCTCGATCGGAGCAGCCCCCGGGACTACCTTCGGACCTGGAGCTAGACCCGCGGCCGGGGGGATCTGGCCAGGGATCTGGCCGGGAGGAGGCACCACAGACCCCGAAATCGGCCCAGATCCTGCCTGAGCGGAGCCAATGAGCCTGCTCAGGGCCTCTGGGGTGCGCTGGCGCCTGGTGAGCCTAGAGAAGGCCTCCAGGAGGCCCAGCCCAGCCAGCTGGTCGTGGATCTTCTTCGCCAACGTCCCCCTGATGACCCGGTTGGAGGGTAGCCGCCCAGAAAAGGAGGGGGATGTCTCGACGGTCGGCCACTGCTGCTCCCCCACCGGGAGTCGGCTCTGACGCCAGGCATGGTTGATCGCCTTGGTCAGGGTCACGCTGTTCTGTCCCATGATCGCCTGAGACTCCAGGATCACGTTCCCCTGAGACTCCCCGACGGCCCGCTGGAAGGCACGCTCCCCGGGGGCGCGCTGAGCACCCTTGGGGCGCCTACCGAAGGGTGTCTTTCTTCCACCATGCTCACCAGTGCGCCCCTCAGACTGCATCCACTCGGGGCCTCCCCCTGGCCCTCGGCCGCCTTTCCCCGGCCCTCCCCCTCCCATGGAGATGACCCGCGGGTCGGCACGGATAGTGTCAAGGAGAGCGCTGCCCATCTGACCAGGTAGAGTGTGGCCGGGGGTGGGCTCACCCTGCACCTTCACAGGGGGACGAGCAGTCAAGACCCCCGGAGGTCTTTGCGGGGGAGCGACACCCTCGATATCGGGGAAGGGCTTACCCAGAGCCCACTCCTCCTCGGGGAGCGTCTGCATACGACGGCGCAGAAGGGCGGCCTCCGACGCCTTCAGCTCTTTGAAAACCCCTCGCCCCATGAGCGCGGCGAAGCCACCGTGGATGAAGGTGTCGGCGACTAGGCGAGCAGCCTCGTCGGAGAAACCTTCCTTGGACAAGGTAGCGGCGAGCTGCGTGCCAGACACGACAGCTTGTCCTGCCGCAGCTCCGGTAAAGGCGGTGCCGGCTCCACGTCCAACCGCCTTTGCAAGAGCCGGGGCGATCTTCCCCGCTTCCCCCAACGCCCTGACCCCGCCTAGGGTCCCCATCGTGGCCGCCACACTGGGGGAGGTAGCGATCCCCCCGAGCTGTGACACCAACTCCTCAACTATCACCTTTTCCTGTGAGGTGCGGGGGATGTCCATGCCACCAAAGGCCGGCTCGATCCCTGGGGCGGCGGTGCCTGTGTCGAGGGGGCCACCTTCTGGCAGACCCGCCTTGATCAGCTCTGGGATGGACTGGCCTTCCCCCTGCACAGCCTGCTGCCAAGGTCCAGACACACCCTGTTGCCCGAACAAACCTGGGAAACGGGAGTAGAAGGCAGAGGCGGTGGCGGGGATACCCTCGACACCCTGGTAGGCACGTTGCAGCCAGGAGACGAAAGGCCCCCACCCTGTGGACTGCGGTCCACCTTTGATGAGCTGTGGAGGAATGAAGGACGACACCTACTGCCCCCCTCCCATACCAAGGTACTGCATCAGACGCAGCAGACCGCCCTCCCTCCCCTCGTCCTCGTCATCATCATCTTCAAGAGAGGAAAAGGTGTCGTCCCCAGGGAAGAAACCTGTGTCGGAGAGGCCACCTCCGGAGAACTCGTCTTCCTCCCCATCCTCGTCCCAAATCTGCTGCCCAGCGACGTCGCGGAAGAAGTCCATGCCCTCCAACCCCTCGAGAACCTTGTCGTGCATCTCGGGGCCAAAGACAGGACGAGGGGCTCTTTGTTCTACCCGAGCCTCGTTGTTTTCTTGAATCGCTATCTCCTTCAGCGTGTCGAGCAGGCCTTTGACAACATGCTTCCTCTTGTCGAGATCGGACAGAACATCGGAGCGGGCGGCAGACGCACGGCTCCTTGTCGCACCGGCCCGATAGTAGTCTCCCCTCGCCGTCTCTGTCTTCATTCGACCTGGGAGGCGGGAGGTCAGCTCCATCAGGCGGGCATCAGCGAGGTTTCCTCTGGAGGTAGACTGCTCGGTGAGGGACCTTGTACGCCCCATGTCCGTCTCGAACTTTTCCCCGCCCCTCTCCTGCCCGGTGAGGATAGCGTCCAGGCCCATCCCCTCCGCTTCAGGGCCGAGGAACTTCATAAGCTCGGGGGGAAGGGCAGCGCCCTCCGACCCCTGCATGCCGATGGCGGTGAGGTTGCCGAGCGCACCTGTGCCCCGCTTGAGCTGAAGCATACGGTTGGCTGCGAGCTGGGACTTCTGGATAGCGAGCCCCATCATCATCTTCTTGAGCGCAAGCTGGCGCTGCTGCGTAGCGAAGACCTGCCTCTTCTTATAGTTCGGCCCCCACTGCGCCTGTGCCTGCTGGTCTTTGAACCAATCTAGAACACCCATCGGCTACCCTTTCTTTACGGACCCGCGCCACGTCGGAAGTAATCCGCTAGAAACCTCGACAAGCCCGGTGTTTCGGGGAGGCTGCTGAAGAACGTGCCTTCCTCTTCGTTGGTGACACCCTCTGGGCTGGGTTGGCTCGTGGGTGTGGGAGTGGACCCCCCGAAAGTCGCCCCCCCAACCAGGTTCGGTATCGTCTGGAACTCATCACTTGAGGTGTCGGGGCCTGCCTGAGACATAGCACTTTGACCAGATGACCAACCCGAGAGGGGGGCGTCTATGCTGAAGGCTTCCTCACTCGTGCTGAAGCCTGGACCTGAGCTTGCGCTGAAGCCTGGACCTGAGCCAAAGCTAGGTATGCCGCCTACAGGCCCACGCGCTGCCTCTTGTCTGTTACCTTCCTGCCACGCTGACGCCCCCGCCGCCGCGCCACCTACCGCACCGGCCGCAAGTGGACTAGGCATGTAGCTCTGCCCTGTGAAAGGACGTGCAGGACGTGTGATCCAATCTAGAAGAGGCCCTGGTATCCGATCACGGAACTCAGGACGCCGCTCGAGGAGATCCATCACACTTGCCCCAAGCATCTGACGTCTCTTTTCCTGCTCCTCCCAAGCCCTCTGCGCTTGCGTGTCCTGGAAACCTTGCGCCCTGTTCCGCTGATGTGACGCATACCAAGTAGAGGCGGCACTGACAAGAGCTGGAATAAGCCAAGCTAGAAATGCAGGCATCTCACCCTCCTACTACGCGGCCAACGCCTGACCAAGAAGACCGGAAAGCATGGTCCAGTCTTCATCAGGACCCCCGCCACCTCCCGAACCCATAGCGCTGATCTGCATCTGTGTCATGCGGATTTCAGCTTGTATCCGCGCATAGCCCAGACGAACTTGAGCCATGCCGAGTTCCTTCTGCGCTGAAATGCCCTTGAGACCGAGAATGTACTCACGCCTTTGTCCAAGCCACGCCTGCGCCATCTGTATCCCCTGAACCTTCAGCGTAATATCCGACTTTGCCTTCTCGATCAGGATCTTGCGAACACCCCCGGTGTACTCAGACAAGGCAGCGCGCTGAACACCAGCCGTGGCGTCGGTCACCATGCCGGAGCGGGTCATGCCTCTACGCAGCGCGTCGAGCTGTATCTCCCTCCCTGCTGCGCGTGTGCGCCCCTGTGTCGCCTGGTGCAGCTCACCATACATCCGGTTTAGGGTGTCGTCGTCGAAGGCGGAAGTGCCCCCCGACATGAGACCCTCGATCTGGCCCCAGATATCGTCATCGTGCAGCCACCCTGCACCGCCACCTCCAGCACCTTCAGCACCTTCAGCACCTGCACCGCCACCACCACCACCGCCCCAACCGCTGCCAGCACCTGCACCGCCACCTGACTGGTCTACGTTACAGCGCCACACACGTTGGACACATTGACCAGCGCGGTTGGGGGAGTTGGCGGGGCAACGGATAGGAGTCGCAGGCGGGCACGTACCAGAAGAAGCACCAATGGTGGCACAGTCGAACGGCTTGGGGTGACAAGACTCGTCTTGCGCACACCATTGCTTCCCCGAGTTAACGCACTGATTCCGGGGATTGGACACAGTGGTGTCCGGGATGCACATCTGCTTCTCTTCACTCCACCTCTCTGTCCAAGGATCACAGCTGCTCGGCCCGTATCCTTGCGGGGGGGAAGCAGGTGACGGTGGGGAGGGTGAAGGAGAAGACGCGGGTACACAACCTTGGGATTCTCCCCCCCACACTTCGCCATCTGGACACTGTGCATAACCTACTCCAGTCCTACCCAAACACCAGAGTAGGGGTTAAAAGAAGGCTTCCCCGGCTCGATCTTGGGCTGGGGCGCGTTGGGATCGTCCTTCCCAGGGAAGTCGCCGAAGTCAGCAAGCATCTTCTCTCTCTTACGTACCCACTCTCTTTTCCCCAGATCGTTGAGGCGCATACTCACTTGCCCCTCCAGGTCAGTGCTCACCTCCCCGAGGGGGCTCTTTTCTACCCCGGGCAGCACAGTGATCGGGCTTGGTTGAGCTTGTGCCTGTCCGGGCTGCGCTTGCGGCGCCCCAACTGTGATGTTGACACCCGGCGCCTGGGGTGGGGGGGTGAGGGGCTCTTGTGTCAGGGAGGTGTCAAGCTCCGGCGGGGGAGGAGGCAGCACGTCTGGGGACAAAGGAGGAGGCGAGGGGAGGCCCTGGCTTGGCGGGCGGACAAGACCGGGGGGGTAGCCTGGAGTCGCCTCCGAGAAAGACGGGGGGGCGATCGGGCGAGGAGGAGGAGACCCCTGAAGATCGGGGATGCCCCCCATGTTGGGCACAGGAGGGCCGGTGCCTTTGACCAGATCCTTCAGCGGGTTGATCGGCGTGGACATGGCTTAGAACTCCTCCCACGGGCGACGGCGCCGACCTTTCCCTCGAATGGGCACACCTGGCCCCCTGATGAGTTCAGGGCCGACGTAGCGGTTGATGCCGAAGTTGGGTGTGCGGAAGGGGAGCGCGCCTTCCGTACCAGGCTGGGCGAAGGTACCTCCCCCCGTCGAGCCGAGCAGAGAGATGGGTAGTGTCGCAGGCCCAGGTAGAGGGAGAGGGACGGGGGTGTCTGCCACAGGGTCAGACTCCACCACAGGCGCAGGTGCAGGTGCAGGTGCAGGTGTACGTGTAGGTGCGGGGTCCCATTTGGGGGGCGCGGGCGCAGGGTTGTTCATATCCTCTTGGGGAATCTGATCCGGGAGTTGATCTGGGATCGGAAACTCCGGGAGCGGGAGCGGGCGCGGCCTCGGGTGGGATCGGGGACCTCTTTCTTTTCTCATCAACCTCTCCTCTAAAAAACAATAAGCGAGACCGTGGAGTCGGCGGTGTCACATTGGAGGAAGAAGTCGTCTGTTCCCCAATCACCGATGCTCGCGTCATAGACGATACAGGCCTTGCTTCTACGCATGATCTTGTACCCGACGGGGACACGCTCGAGGCCGTGTGGGATGGTGTAGGCGGTGTTGGCGTTCTTGAAAAACCACTCGATCCACTGCCCGTCGAAGTTGCCCGCCTGTGTGCTCGAGACTCCCGCTCCAAAGGAGAGCCTCCCGTTGAGCTTCTTCACGACCTCCCGTAGCTTACTGAGGATGTAGTCTCCCCCCGCGGCCGTGAGCTTGCCCTCTTGAAAGCGCACGCCCACAACCTGCCCGACCATTCCAACCCCGTCCTGGATCAGTCTGCGGATAGCCATCAGTGCACCACTCCCATTCTACGTGAGGTGAGGCTCTCAAAGATAACCCCTTGAACGTCGAGCGCGGGGGCGCCCGAGTAGGCGAACTTGAGTTGGAGGGTACTGGCGAGCTGGTCCGCGCTGGAGAGGCTGTACCTTTTCCACATCTCGGGGAGGTAGAGGGAGATGGCGCGCCCACCGTTGTGGAGGGAGGAGCTACCGTCCAGTAGCCAGCCGATGGTAGCCTCCGCGGCAGTCTGGGCACAGTTGATTTGCACTCGTCTGCCTGCCTTGAGCATCCCCTCGGCGCCGAGACCAAACGCCTTGGTGACAAAGTAGGCGTCTATTGCCGCACCGTCGTCGACAAGACCGGACATGAGGTCGTACACGTGCTGGTGCTCGGTCCCCCCTCGGTCAGAGAAGACACCGTAGAGGAGAGGGGCACCGTTGCTGTCGTAGAAGTCGCCCATGTAGGTGGGGGCGCCGAGGGCAGAGGGGAAGGAATCGACGTGCCAAGTCCCCGTCTTGTAGTTGTAGATGATGCGGAGAGAA
>Ga0114923_10001115_pt1 | contig 18971 bp, 14 predicted proteins | sample SumtaG_FD_89578 | JGI IMG/M metagenome (GOLD analysis project Ga0114923, IMG submission 89578) | Deep subsurface microbial communities from Indian Ocean to uncover new lineages of life (NeLLi) - Sumatra_00157 metaG | ecosystem: Environmental > Aquatic > Marine > Oceanic > Sediment | place: near...
ACCGATGAGATCGCCGCACTGGCGCCGATTTATGGCGGCATCAGCTATGACAGGCTCGGCAAGGTCGGCCTGCAGTGGCCCTGCCCCGATAAGAGTCATTCCGGCACCAAATTTCTGCACGAAGGTACATTCAAGAGAGGCAAGGGCAAGTTTCATCCGGTCGAGTTCAAAGAGCCGCAGGAGACGACAGACGACAAATATCCGTTTGTTCTTTCGACGGGCAGACAGTTGTACCAGTTCCACACCGGTACAATGACCAGAAAATCGCGGGCAATCAACCAGGTTTCACCTACAGGTTATGCCGAGATAAACCCGGCCGATGCCGAAAGGCTGAAAATCGCCGACGGTGACAAAATACAGGTAATAACGCGCCGCGGCAAAGTCGATACTGCGGCCAGGGTTACTGCAGCTATCGCCAAAGGCTGGTTATTTATGCCCTTCCATTTGGCCGAAGGCCCCGCCAATATGCTCACCAACGATGCTCTCGACCCAGCCGCAAAGATACCGGAGTTTAAGGTCTGTGCAGCCGCGATTAAAAAAGCGGTATCGGCTGACTGACTACAGGGCGTGAATGGGAAAGAGCCTTGATTTTATTGACTCAATTACGGCGGCTATCCGCGGTTCGACCACACCTCGCTGTTGATTACTTACCGTCAGTTCCTTATCGCACAGTTGCCCCAGCCGGTCGGTGCTCTCGAGCATCACTGCGCCTGTGCCGATATTCGCCGCCGGCACATCGGCCCCGCACAGCACGGCCCAGCCTAACGTCCACGCCCGGACAGTATTTTCCACATTGTACCCACCGCCGCCGGCCATCAATACGGGTACGCCAAGCCTTAACAGTGAATTGATAATCTCGACATAAGTATTATTAGTCAGACACAGATGCGCCAGAGGGTCACCGGCAAGAGCATCGGCCCCCATCTGAAATACGACGGCGTCCGGCGCAAAGGCCTCGACCAGCGGCACGACGACAGCATTAAAGACACGCTGATAAGCCGAATCATATGTCCCCACCGGAAGCGGCACGCAGACACAGTAGCCTTTTCCCGCACCTTCGCCGATTTCATTGACAAAGCCCGTACCCGGGAAAAGTGTTCGGCCGCCCTCGTGCATCGATATCGTCATAACATCGCTGCGCTCATAAAAAAACTGTGCCACGCCGTCACCGAAATGAACGTCGACATCCAGATACAAAACTTTTTTGCCCGCCTCAGCCAGCACCTGACAACCGAGGGCAACATCGTTCATATAGCAAAAGCCTGACGCCCTTTCCTCCATAGCATGATGAAGTCCGCCGGAGGGGTTGTAAGCGACGTCCGCCTTGCCTTCGATTATCATTTCCGCTCCCAAGACCGTCGCACCGCAGGCAAGTTCCGAATAGCTGTACATCCCTGAAAACACCGGACAGTCACCTGTGCCGATACCCATGCGCAGCGCATCGGCCTGATACCGGCCTGTATCGGCGGCCTTGAGAGCGTTCAAATACCGTGCGGTGTGAAACTTCTTCAATACGGGCCGCTGCGCAGGCTTCGGCTCAATCAGTTTCACGTTTGCGCCGGAAAGCAGCCCCATCGACCCGGCAAGCTTGCATACCCCGGACGCCCTTGAAGTATTAAACGGACAACTCGCCGGATATGGAAACCGTTCCAGCTGCTCGCTATGTAGAAATGCCGCCTTTCTACCACTCATAAGGGCGGATTATAATCCCGCCGAGCTCATACTTCAAGCAATATACCAACCCGTCAAACGCCCGGCCCCGCCAGGGTCGCGACCGAAGCATCGAGCTTCAGGGTCGATACTTCAATAACGGCATCAAGTGCATTCATTGCAACCGGATTCTTTTTTATATGCAGACTCGTAGTCCTCAAGCCGCTGTTGGCAGCTTTGACCTTTAGCAGGAAATCGACCAGCTCTTTGAGCGTAACAGCCTCGAGTTTCACTTCGACAATCACTTCGCAATAGCCGCCGCTCAAAGGCAGCATTTGCCGCCGCATCGACGATACCTTTTGGGCAAGTTGCAACTGTTTACCTGTCGCCTCCAAAAACGTCAGCGGCTCAAAATCCTTCTCGGCGTCACGCGCCTGAGACCGGTAGTCTTCAAGTTCAGCCCGCAGCGCGCGATAGTCAGCACTTTTGGCAAGAAGTTGCTCAAGAAGCTTCTGCTTTGCGGGTACTACCCGCCTCAGCGTATCGAGCCGCTCCATTTCAGGTCTTACGAGCTTTGAATATGCCCCCCAGGCCGCCGCCGATATAATCAGCCCAAGAAAAAGTAATCGCTCTGGCTGGGTAAAACGCATTTATGTCTGCTCCGAAGCCGTCGGCCAAATCAAAAGATTAAAGAATACAACGTTATCGGTGTCCACTGTTCGGATGTCCTGAATTTCAACAGCCGAAAACATCGGGTTTTTCTCCAATTGCCGCTGCCAATCATAAATCGACTCGAATGAGTTGCCGGTACCGGTCAGCCGAACCGATTCGGAGCCGACAAGCATTTCGTTAATTTGGATATTCGCTTCGGTCGGCAGGCTTGTGCTAATCGTGTGCAGTATCTCGAGCGGACCGGCGCGACGCAAGGCGCCAAAAAGCACACAATCAGCCCGTAACGTTTCCAGTTTCCGGTCCAGTTGGACAAGGGGATTTACTATATTCTTTTCTTCGGGCAATGTGTTTTCGAAAACTTCCTTTATCCTGCCGGTTATCTGTGAGTGCTTTGACTTATAATATGAGACTCGGACGAAAAGAGTTGATACCCATACCAAAAAGATTGCGCCAATCAGCGCCGCACAGCCGAGCAGTTCCCTTTTCAAGTTTGCTTTCGCACCGAGGCTGTCTTTATATGCTTTAAGAAAGTTGACGCCGCCACCAATTTCGGGCGAGGCGAGCCGCAACGCCAACCCTTCGGCAACAGCGACTGATGCATCGGCTTTGCATTGAGGCGAGACTTTGACCCTCGCGAACGGTTCGACAACAACCGTTCGACAGCCCAGCCGCTCAAATGCCGACTCTAACTGTTCACACACGCTGCTTTCGGCCACAAGGTAAAGCCTTGTGCCCTCTCTTATGGACTCGCCAAAAACCCTCTGCCAGGTAAACCTCACTTCCCGCGCCGCAAGTTCGATAAAATCGTCACTAAGTAAGTCAGCAATTTGCCTGTCGGACTCAATGGGCAGCTTTCGTACAGCTATGATTTTGTTATCATCCGCAATTGCTGCAGTAAAGTGCGACTTGTCCAGGTGCACTACAATTACAGAAGTACTTTCGGTTTCCGGATAGTTTTGAATAACTACCGAATGAATCGCAAAAACCGATGCGTCCATCAGGATCGGTTTAATCTTCGCCTCAGTCAGCAGCTTAAGCCTGTCAGCCAACGCGTCCGTTTTTGTCGCCGCGGTCAAGACACGATATTTGCCGGCCTCCAGCCGGTGGTATGGGTATGCCTGGCAGACGGCCCGGCCCGGCTCTACCGGAAAATTTCGCTCCACGGCAAAAGATTCATCAACGCGAACCTTCTCACCGTCTTGGGAATCAGCTTCGACGGTTCTAAAAAAGACAGACTCCGGCGGAACCGCAACCGCGACATCCGCACGTCGGTCAAAGGCGAGCTCGGCGAAGATATTTCTTAGAAACTGCTGCGGTGAATCCGTATCTCGCCTCATTTCCGTGCTGAAGGTTTTTTCGACGCACAGTCCGTCTGACGAGACCGCCAGTTGCACCGCATGTGAATGCAGCGAACCAATATCAATCCCTATGTACCGCTTGTCCATCGTCTTTCAGTAAGATTCAACTATGCCTGGGAATCTACCGTAGGATTCCCGGCAAAAAATTACATCTGCGGTTTCGAACTCACTGTTTGCTTTGATTATGGCTGTCAACTCGCAGCGAACATCACCGGCGGTCCCCGTAGAGGTCACACTGTAGTAGGGCTGAGCCGAACGGACGGTAGCAAAACGCTTTATTTGATTGTATACGGAGTCGGTCATGCCGGGAAAATCGCGAAGCTCAAAAACGCTGTCAAAGGGTTTAACATCTCGTCTGCTTACAATCATCTGTGCCAATGAAGGGTCCATTTTCACCGACAGGCTTTCAATAACTTCTTTTGAGGCACAATTTATGTTGACCTTGCCCATGCCGTAAACGGTCACATAATCGCCTGTTTTTCGGAATACCTGCGGCGTTATGCCCTTTACCAGAAGAAGTTCGGCGTTCGTATCGAAGGGGCTGTTTGCGCAGCGGTACGGAAATTCACCCCTGCGGTAATAGACCGACTCGGCACCGCGGCCGCCTCTGCGAACAAACTCGAGCTGCGTGGTTTTCTCGTCACTATCAACCCAGTCAATAATCGAAGCTGCTATATCGTAGCCTATGCCGGTACCGCTGTTTCTGTCTTTGTTGAGCAGGTCTATCAAACCGAGCAACTGGTCGACTCTCGCACGGTTAATTACGCCGTCTGCGGCGCTGAGATAATTAACGTTCAACTTGCTGCTTTCTTGTGTAACGGCCAGCTTACATCTGCCTTGTCCAAGCGAAAAGGTAATCTCGCCCGACAAAAGCTCTGAAAGAACAATGTTTGTTCGGACATCATCGCCGGCTCTTACTGCAACAATCGCAACATCAAGGCCCGCCTTTGCACAGGCCAGCGCCCGGCTTGAATTCCTGAGCTCGGCCGACCGACGCAGGCCAATCCTGCAGTCGCGGTTGAAAGCCGTCACCAAAACCGTAAGCAGCATCAACATACAAAGCACAACCACTAACACAAATCCTGTTTGCTGCGATTTTGGCTTTCTTGAATTCATAAGTTGCCCAATAAGCCTAAGGTCGCACATGGACCTGCCGATTCGGCCGTTGCCCACACCATAGGTACACAACGGCAGAGCGGCATTTAAAACCGCCGCGCTCGTCCTGACAAGTCAATTCAATCTTTACTGCTGCCGGCAGTCGATGCTGCTCGGCAAAATCCCAACATCCGAGCCATGTTCGGCCGTCATAAAACTCAACTCCCAGAGACTCCACTGCGTTCAGCAACACATGCTCGGCAGCAAGCTCGCCATTGTCCGCTGTCGGAACAAACCGGCGCCGGCCGAAGCAAAGCCGGTTCGTTGCACGGTCAAATTCATACCGCACTTCAAACAGCCGGTCGTCAAATTGTTGCCCTGCAACGGCCGCGTATGTTGTCAAAAAACGCAGAAATCCCCCCTTCCGCTTATCCACACCGCCATAAAAGTAACGGCTTGGTTTTTCCCGGCCCGTTGCCTGGGTGACAATCGCCTGGAACTTTTCAGCCCGTGTCGGCCCGGTATCGATGGCTTCCGCTATGGGACTTTGTGGGACGTAAGCACAGCGCAATTGTCGAGTCATCTGTTCGAGCACCGCCTGGGTCCGCACCGACAATGCCATTTTGTTTCTGTAGGCCGAGGCAGTCCTTGAAGTAGCGAACCAGCTGCCGTAAACGATAGAAACAATTGTTACGACCAGCGCAGAGGCCACCAGAATCTCAACAAGCGTAAAGCCGGATTTTATTTGCCTGTATTTCATTCCGTCTTCTGCCTGGCTACATAACTCGTCAGTTCAAAAGTTTTCTCTGCCCGGCCTCGTCCCCAGTCGACCGTAACAACCAGCTTTTTAAGGCCGCTCAAACAGGCCTTTTTTCCAAGCGGCAGCCGGGCATCTTCGGTTCGGCTTCGCCAGTAAAACACGGTGCCGTCTCGTTCGGCCGTCCCGCAGTCGCTGCTTCGCAGCGGACCATTAGCTGAAAACTTTTCCGCCATTACCTGTTCTGCCAGCAAAACGGCCTCGGTCCTTTTTTCAATTGTCCCAGCCGTCCGCATGCTCGTCAGGTGCAGCTTCAATATCGCCAAAAGCCAGACCGAAGCCACCGCCAGTGCCACCATCACTTCGATGAAGGTAAAGGCGCTTTTGTGCTCTCTACGTCGGCCGCCTTTGCACATATCGCTATTACTCATCGAGGTTCCAGCTTTCGATATCCACGTTTTCACCTGTCCCGCCGTCTTCGCCGTCTTTGCCGTAAGATTCAAGGTCGTAATCGTTTTTGTACACACCCGGCGAAAGATAAACGTAGCCGTTACCCCACGGGTCTAAAGGGGCCTTGTCAAGATAGCCGTCGGTGCTGTAACCTTTAACGCCCGGATTCGATACAAGGGCTTCAAGGCCTTCGGAGGTCGTGGGAAATCTGCCGGTGTCGGCCTTGAAAAGAGCAAGTGCCAATTCGATACTGCGTATCTCAATCTTTGCCTTGGCCCTGCGTGCCTGCTCGGGTCTGTTCAGAACCTTCGGCATAATCGTGGTCGCCAGCAGCCCCAGAATCACAAGTACAATCATAAGCTCTATCAAAGTAAAACCCGCAGCACGTCCTTTTCGCCTGAGCATGGTCATCGTCATTGTCCCCTAAAATAACTGGTTCATCTCAAAAATCGGCAGCAGAATCGCCGCGACGATAAATGCAACAATCGCACCCATAGCAACAACTATTGCAGGTTCAAGCAGCGAAACAAACGCCTGGGTCGCCGTCTCAACTTCCTGCTCGTACATTTCAGCAAGCCGGCTCATACCGTCTTCGAGATTGGCGCTTATCTGGGCCGTGGCCGTTACGTGATAGACCACCGGTGGAAAGACGCCGACCGCCCTTATGGCTTCGGCCAGGCTTGCTCCCTTCGCTACGGATTCTCGAACCCACAAAACCGCATCGGCAATGAAGCTGTTTTTGACAACTTTTGTCGAAGCCTCCAGTGCCTCCAGGACGGAAACACCGCCGCCAAGCAGTGTCGCCAGCACACGCCCAAGCCGTGCCACCTCAAGCTTGAGCAGCAGCGACCCTAAAACCGGCACTCGCAATTTCCAGCGGTCCCACCTCAACCGCGCATTGCGGTTGCCAAGCCAGGCCCTTAATCCAAACGCCCCTGCGCAAAAGCCGAACGCCATCAACAAAACATACCGCCGCATAAATGCGCTTACTGAAATGAGCATTCTCGTCGGCAATGGCAACTGTCTGTTCATCTCGACAAAAACCTCGGTCACACCCGGCACCACAACCGAAAGCAGAAACACCACAACAGCAGCGGCGACGATTGCCATCGTAATCGGATAAACAACCGCTGCCTTGGCTTTGCGAGTAATCCGTAGTCGCTTCTCGAACATCTCGGCTGCGCCGGCCAGGACCTCCTCGAGCCGGCCGCCGGCTTCGCCCGCGGCTACGAGCCCCACAAATTCGGCCGGGAAAACCTCGCCATATCTTGCCAGCGCCTCGGAGAAACTGCTGCCGGCGTTAACATCGGTGACAACTTGCCGAAGAATTTCGGTAAGCCTGTCGTCTCGGCGTGCAAAACCACCGACAGATTGTCTGCGGGCAACCTCGCGCTGCTCTACTAATGCAGAAAGGGCGCCTACCAGCGACAGACCTGCGCCAAGAAGTGTTGCAAGCTGACTTATAAGAATGCAGAGTCGGCCGGTTCCGACCTTCTCGCAAGATTGCCGGCCACATAGCAGAATTCTTCGACCGGTGCTGTTAAAAAGCCGCACCCCGGCAAAAAGGTCACGCTTATGCCTCTGCCCGGCCCGACCGGCCCGGCTTGACGTTTGTTCAACCGGATTGGAGCTAACAACTGCCACTTACGGCCTCCACGACATCTGTTTGCAGGCACTGCTGTGTGACCCTGCAGACTTCCTCGACCGTTGTCACCCCGGCCAATACCTTGCCAAGTCCGTCATCGCGCAGCGTCCTGGTCCCGTTTTCAACCGCACGTTCCTTAATCACGTGCGCGCCGGCCTTGTCGGTTATCAGCTCTTTCATATCGTCGCCGATTGTAAGCATCTCGAAGATACCCGTTCTTCCAAGATAACCGGTATTGAAGCAGTCCCGGCAACCCTGGCCGCAGTAAAGCTCTGTATCCGAAATCGACTGCGTCTCACACTTCTCCAGAAGAGCAAGCACCTTCCGGTCCGCAGCATACGCCTGCCTGCAACCGGGACAAACGACCCGAACCAATCGCTGGGCCACAACAGCGATAACCGAAGAGCAAATAAGATAAGGTTCAATACCCATATCTATAAGTCGCGTTACGGCCGAGGCCGAATCATTCGTATGAAGAGTGCTCAAAACCAGATGGCCGGTCAAAGAGGCCTGGATGGCAATCTGCGCGGTTTCCGCGTCACGGATTTCGCCTATCATTATTACGTTCGGGTCTTGTCTGAGTATGTGACGCAGACAATTTGCGAAGGCAAGACCAATCTTGGGCCGAACCTGCATTTGACCCACACCGGCGAGCTGATACTCGATGGGGTCTTCGACGGTAAGTATATTTCGCTGCTCGCAGTTCAATTCGTTAATGGCAGCGTACAGCGTTGTCGTCTTGCCGCTGCCGGTTGGCCCGGTCAGCAATATGATACCGTGCGAGGCCGAAATGAATTGCCTGAAGGATTTCAGCGTCTGTGTGGAAAAACCAATCTGGTCCAGGCTCAATCTGCCGCGGCTTTTGTCCAGCAGCCTCAGGACCGCTCTTTCTCCTCCGAGCGTCGGTATTATCGACACCCGAATGTCGGTCAGGTCCGGGCCGATTCTGATGCGGCTCTGACCGTCCTGCGGCAGTCTTCGCTCGGCTATATCGAGCTTGGCCATTATCTTGACCCTTGACAAAACCGCCGCGGCCTGGGATTTCGGAAGATTGAGAACATCGTGCAGCACACCATCGATGCGAAAACGAACCCTTATCCGCTCGTCGTAAGGTTCAATATGAATGTCGCTTGCGCGGCTATGGAAGGCGTCAAAAAAGACTCTGTTCACCAGCTTTATTACCGGCGCCTTGTTGGCCACACTCAGCAGGTCTTCAGCCCTGGTTTGAATAGAGCCTGCGTCGATATCACCGCCGTCTCTCGGCCAAAACCGGCTGTCCCGTCCTGGCTGAAAGGCCGAATCGCAGGCAGGCGCCGCTGATATAGACTTCGTCAACACCGGCAACTCTTCTCCGGCATCGCCTTGTGCTGCGCTTTCACCAGCCATGCGGTTATCGCGCAAAATATGCGAATCACTGCGGTAATAGCAGCGGCTGATAGCCGTCTCTATCTCGGTTGCAGGAGATATTACACGCTCGCATACCCGGCCCAGCACATTGACAATCGCATCATAAGCCTCGAGCTCAACAGGCTCGGCCATGGCAATTGCAACCCGTCCGTTTTCCAGCACCACCGGAACCGCGGGTTGGCTCTTGAGAAACTCAAAAGGCAGGTCCCTCACAAGCACAGGGTCAAGCTGTTCGGGCAATATCTTCTCCAGATGTCGCTGCCGGTGCCCAACCTGGCCGCTGTCACAACTATCAGGGCCCGGTTTTTTCCTTCGCCGTACGAGCCTTTTCATATTCTACCGATATCCCATACCTTTCTCTTGCAACAGCGGCTGCATCTGTTTTGTCTTCTTCTCGGTCATCTCCTGCATGTCCTTCTGGCTGCTCATCACATAAGGGGTTATAAAAATAAGAAGATTTGTCTTCAGGACACGGTCTTTTTTGAACTTGAACAGTTCGCCTAAAACAGGAATATCGCCAATAAGCGGAATCTTGCTCTCGGTGGTAACTTTGTCGTCGCGAATCAGCCCGCCTATAACTACCGTCGAGCCGCTTTGTATCGAGACAACCGTCTGTGCCTGTCGCTTTGCGGTGGTGGGCGTGTCAGTTGTAGGCACGGCTACGTTGTCGAGAAGCTTTGTAAACTGACTGTCAATCTCAAGCCTCACCATACCGCTCTGGCTTATGTGCGGCGTCAACTCCAGGCTGATGCCTACATCTTTGTATTCGAAAGTCTTTATGACCGTCGGCGAAGCAGGGTCGCTCTCGGTAACTCGCGAGGTAACCACGAACGGAATGTTTTCACCTATAACAATCTTTGCCTTGCTGTGATTGGAGGTCATGATGTGCGGGGTTGAGAGTATATTGATACCGCTTTTTTTCTCCAGTGCGCTTAGTATCGTTCCGATACTTACGCCCGAGCCGACCTGCTTCCATATCCCCACCGCCAGGCCTTCGAGGTCGCCGGTGGCAAAGTCAACCCGTGGACCGAAATTCGTCTGGCCGAAAACCCGCATACTGCCTGCCACAGCCTCATCAAGCGTCGCCCAGTCTATACCTATCTCCTTGAGGCTGTCTTCGGTTACCTCCATAATCAGCAGTTCAACCAGCACCTGCTCGCGAACTATATCGAGCTTTTCGATTATCCGGGATATGACCTCATAGTCCTGTGCCGAGGCCGCTATTATCAGCGCATTGGTCCCCTCGTCCGCGGTGACCTGCACCTGCTGTGCGGACTTGAGAGCACCGGCACTTTTCAGATTGGCCACCGCTTCGGTCAATGACCGCGCTGTCTCTGTGGCCGGTGCGTTTTTCAAATACACCACGTGGACGTTCGACGTCCTGCTCGGCCGTTCTATATCAAGCTGACTTACGAGATGCCTTACCGTAGCCGTATGCTCACCATCGCCGACAACTATCAGGCAATTGGTTCTCAGGTCGGGGACTGTCCTGGCCCCGGAATGCACCTTGCCGGCAGCTCGATTGCGAGATGCCGACCGCGTGCCCGCTCGACGCTTTTGAAGTATCTCGGTTATCTGTTCGCTAAGCATCTGCGCCGATGCATATTTCAGCGGTATCACCGTAACCTTCTCTCTGGAACCTGCGACATCCAGCGTCCTGATTATCCTGGCAACCCGATGTATGTTGGAGCAGGTGTCGGTAACAACGATTGAGTTTGTTCTTTTGTAGGCCGAAAGATTAGCAGTGCTTGCCAACAGAGGTCTTATAATCTGACTGACCTGTTCGGCGTCTGCATACTTTACCGGTATTATCTGCGTGACAACCGAATCGCTTCTGGGGATTTGCGCCGGGTCACCGCCGATGCGAACCTGCAGATTTCCCCTGGCTGCTTCGGCCTTGGGAATTATCTTGACCAGATTGCCGGCCGGTACGGCTGCGTAGCCTTTTACCTCCAGAACCGATTCAAGCACCTGATAAACGTCACCGAGACGAACTTTTGTCGGCGATATTACCGTAACGGTCCCGGTCACCCGCTCGTCGATGACAAAGTTAATCCCGGTTATATCGCCGATTGTCTTAAGCATCATCCTGATACCAACATCATTAAAATTCACCGATACAAGCTCATCCGCCAGCTCCGGATTGCGCAGCACAGGCAAATCCTCGAACTGTTCCTGATAGACATCCGCAGCCACCAATAACTCATCCAATGCGTCGAGCTCTGCTGCCAGGCCGGGCACGGGCCAATCATCCTGCTGCTCCGCAACCGTCATCTGAAGGTCGTCGGAGGTCGATTTTCGCCCAGGCTCTTGCGATTTTTAAGGCCTCGGTTGGCAGGCTCTGTTGCCGCAATTTCAAAGCCGGCCCGGAAATAGTTTCCGGTTCGTCTTTCATTACCGGATTTTGCGGCTTGGCTGGTGCAGCAGCCGATTGGTCCGTGCAGCCCCAGAAGGTCCAACAAAGTGCCCAGCAAAAAAGAACGATACCCACCCGCCCCCAGGGACTTAGCTGTTTGCTGGACAACTTCTCAATCATTGACCAATACGACTTTCGAACACCTTTGTCAGAGAATCAATGCAAGACAAACGACAACTCTTTCGTCTCACCGCGGCGCAGCAACTCGATTTTTATCACCGGCTGAGACCTGGCTTTGACGAGAATCTGATATGCCTTCTGTTTGCTGGTGAGCTTCTGACCGTTAAGCTTGCTTATCACATCACCATCCCTTAAGCCGAGTTTCTCCGCCACCTTCATGCTTTTCAAATCCGTTATACGCAACCCTTCCGTTTCGCCGTCTACCACGTAAGGTTCTATAACTGCTCTTTTAAACAGGGCCTCAATATTGCCGGCCCGTTCAGCCGAGCCCCTTTGCACAGCGCTTGTTTGGACTGGTTTTCGACGCTGCTTTGTCCTGGCCGAACCGCCCTTGGACAAACTGACCCTGCCGGCATCACAGCCGCCCACCTCAGCCAAAGGCCCCAGCCTCAAGACTTCTGTCCCGCCTTCATGCGAAACAATAACATGGTCATCTTCGATTCTTTCAAGTCGTCCGTCGCCAACGGTCTGGCCTATCTTGAACAGGCCAACTGCATCTGTTTGCGTATTCTTTATCACAGCACGAGCCAGTTGTGGTTTTGCGGATATGGTTCCTAACAAAACAAGTCCCAACTGCTCCGAGGCGGACAAGTCACAATCGGCCTGTTCAGCCGATTTGGGGCCGGCTGTTCGTTGCAACCCGGCAAACGGATTTCTGCTTGCAATCTCGGCATAATCCGTCTCAGAAAGGCTCACAAACACCGGGCTTGTGCCCGGTTGGATACCCGTTTTGCCAAGCGCCGCCGCAGGCTCAAGATTGCTCTTCAAATGCCCGGGCAGAAAAAACAAACAAATACATACATAACACAACGCCAGGACCAGGACGGCCTTGGTCAAAAACAAAATTTTCCTAACGTCCAATTTCGCCACCACCCTTTTTTGGGACACGACCTTGCTGAAGTTATCGTCACGCCGGTCGAAGAACTTGAAATTATCGGCCCTTAAACCGCCAATGTTATTTATTTTTATCTGAAGGTAATACGACCACGTATCTTCTATGGATTAGTAGCTGTAACTTGTTAGGATTGCTCAGATGTGTGGTAGCCGTCAGGCAAGAATTGCCGCGCTGGCCAGGTAAAAACAGTTGGCCAGACCGTGAAAAACTATGACGGCTGACAAAGACCGGCTGCGCGCATAGAGCCAGCCCAATACTATTCCAGGCAGCAATACCATGCCCGATATCATCCGACCATGCAGCGCGATATGAACGGCCGCAAAATAAATGGCTGATATGAATATGCCAAGCCACTTTGCCGAATCTGCCTTGCCCTGCAATTTCAGAAAGGTCGCTAAAACGTAGCCCCTGAAGAATACTTCCTCAGCAACAGCCACATACAGGAATTGATAAAGCATCCACGCGACCAGACTCCGGCCCTGGCCGGGCACCGGCTGTAGCGGCAACGCCAGACCACAGCTTCGAAGCAGCAATAACCCAACAAATGCTGCCGGAAAGACCACGCTACAGCACCGTAACATCATTGCAAGACCATACTTAGCTCGTCCGAGGTCAAAGGGTTTGATTGAAAAGCCCTCTCGCCTTGCCGCCATCGGGACAGCCGCTGCAATCAGAAGTACTGCTGGGACCGCAAACCAGGCCGTCTCAGCCCCCGCACAAAACCTCGCTGCCACTGTCGCAGCTGCGGTAACTACGGTAACCTCCGCCAGGGCTCGCAGCACACACACACAACTGCCAAAACGACTTGCAAGATTGAACAAGCTGCGACCAGCCCTTCCCGGTCCGGCTGCACAGACCTTGTCTCGACTGCAAGCGATAGCATCCCTTGAGTTACGCATAGGCAACTACCGGCCTTTTGACATGTCCTTTGTCCGGCGGTTCCGCAGATCGCGCAGTTTGATGACCGCCATAGCTGCCGCCAAAACAAGGTATGGCAGCAGCAATTCGGCGACACTACCGTCGGAATACTGCGAAAGTGAGCAACCACCGCCGCCTCCGCCGACAGCCGCCGTTATAGCCGCAGCTCCAATAAGAAATGATGTGAAATGCGTGGTCTTAAAACGAATCGCGTGAAGTGTTGGGGATATAACCAGCCTTTCAACCTCGCTGATTCCTTCCTGGCTGACACCTGCGGTCAGCGGGTCATACCAGTAGGCCGTAACGACACCACTGCTGCCTGAAACCTCGTAAGGTATTGTTATCGTAACAGGCTGCGCAAATCTTATGCCGCTGGGGCCGAATTCATAAAGTCCGCTGAATCTATCCACCGCAAGTCTCGGTGGATTTTGCACCTTGCACAGCGAAACTTTAACATCACAGCCAAAGGCACTGACCGGGATAAAGGCGGAAATGTCATCACTGCCCGTTATCGCAGCAGGCAGTGGCCCTACTGTAACCGCCGTTGCCGCGGAAACATCGGCCGAATGCAGCAGCTCCCCATCAACAAAGGTGCTGCCCGCAAAATAGATATTGGCCTGCTCGGCCCTGTCATCGGTCCAGACAACATACGGCTGGCCGTGCGAATCAATACCAACCGCCGGTTCACTCTGATTCGAATTAGTTCCGTCGTCACCCACGAAGATATTGGTTGGCACCTCCGAGCTTACTTCCGCGAAGTAAAGGTCCATGTCCCCGGCAGCAGCGTTTCTCCGGTCCCGCCAGGCCACAAAAACCGCTAAATCCGCGCCGCTGCCGCAAGCGGTAATCACCGGCTCAATCTGCTCTGCGCCTGAGCTGTCATCAATAATACTCGCTCCGTTTAAGGCCCCTGCCGGCAGGCTGTTTGACGCAGCGTAATAAATGTCCTTGTTGCCCGCCGAATCGTCGACCCAGGCAAGATGTATTACAGAGCCGGCCTGTTCCGCCGCAATCGAGGGGCTCGACTGGTCAAAAGCCTTGTCAACCACGGCCACATTTGTCCAAGGCCCGTAGTTCGAAGCTGCCCCGTAAATATCGCTGGAGCCGCCCCTTTTGTCGGTCCAGACCACATAGACCGTATTGTCAGCAGCTACGGCAACCGCCGGCTCCGACTGGTCCGAAACATCGCTGGTCACCTGCCGGACGGCCTTGCTTATAAAACCATCACTCGAACTTGCGATATATATATCCTGGTTGCCGCTGCCGTCATCCTGCCAGAAAATATATGCCTTCGGTACTGCCGAATGGTCGATAACCAGCGCAGGATTTGTCTGATTGTCGTTGGAGTCGGTAACAAGCCTTTCGCTCGTCCAGTTCAGCCCGTCAGCGGATGTTGACAAAAAGATGTCCCAATTACCGCGTCTGTTGTCCTGCCAGACAACATAAAGCTTGCTGCCGTCTGTTGCCATGGCAGGATTGCGCTGGTCTGCCGGATGCTCGGTCAATCGAAAGCTGCTGCCGAAATATTCGGCGCTGCCCGGCCGCCTGGCGACGTAAATATCTCCGGCCCCGGCGGGCCCGGAATGCCACACAGCCCAGATATCACCGCTGCCGTCGCTGACCGTAGATGAGCTGCCCGCGGCCGTCAGCGCAGGCGCTGAACTGACTTTCTTGTTCCTGCCGAACGAGCGCATTTCAGTCCTGAACCTGTACGAATACACATCCATAACATTACCGCTGAGGTCGCTCGCAGACACTGCCACCCTGACTTTGCGATTGTAGGCGAAATTTTCATAAGGCTGGTAGGTAAAGGTATAGTCCGCCGCCGTGCCCATTCTATAGCATCTGCCGTATGCACTCTCATAACTACTTGTATCGCCCGAATACACTATATCATTGCTCACCTTGATTTGAATCAAGCCGCCGTCAACTCCACTGCCGGAATCAGTGATATGTAACGTTATCAATGTATTGAGAGGTATCTGTATCGAGCCTGGAGCGGGCGAGAAGCCCGTAACAACGGGCGCAGCGGTATCGGACCCATTAACACTTACGGTTATCGTTTCTAAATCCTGGTCAAGCCCGTCGCTGACAGCGAAAGTAATTTGATAGCTGCCCGCCTGACCCTCGGCCGGTACCCAGTTAAAGCTCTGACCGCCAAACGTCGCCCCCTCGGGCAAGCCGCCAGTTGAATACGTCAACGAATCACCATCGGCATCCGTCGCGCTTACCGAGAAGCTAAGAGAGTCGGTCGCAGAAACTGACTTATCGCCGATAACAGTCAAGACCGGGGCCCTGTTTGTGTTAGCAACTGTTATCAGAATCGTCTCTGAGTCCCCTGCTACACCGTCACTTGCCGTAAACGTTACCTGATACACTCCTGCCTGCTCATAGCCCGGCGTCCAGCCGAAACTCTGACCGCCGAACGCGGCTCCCGCCGGCACGGGCTGTGCCGAGTACGTAATTGCATCACCATCAGGGTCCGATGCACTGACCGCAAAGATTAAGGTGCCGTTCTCGCCGACAAACTTGCCGCCGATAGGTTGTAATTGCGGCGGCTGGTTTGTATTCGTAACCGTTATGCTGATTGTCTCAGAGTCCTGCGCCTGGCCGTCACTAACCGTAAACGTAACCTGATATGTTCCGACCTGGCCAAAATCGGGCGCCCAACTGAAAGCCTGGTTGATAAATGCAGCACCGGCCGGCAGGGCCGGAGTCGAGTACGTAATTGCATCACCATCAGGGTCCGATGCACTTATCGTAAAGCCCAGCGAGCCGTTTTCACCGACAGATTTATCGCCGATAGCGAGCAAGACCGGGGCCCTGTTTGTATTAGTAACTGTTATCGTAATCGTCTCGGAATCTTCCGCTACGCCGTCACTTGCCGTAAACGTTACCTGGTACGCTCCTGCCTGTTCATAGTCGGGCATCCAGCTGAAAGTCTGATTGCCAAACGCGGCTCCCGTCGGCAAAAGCTGTGCCGAGTAGGTAATTGCATCACCGTCAGGGTCCGATGCACTTATCGCAAAGCCCAGCGAGCCGTTCTCGCCGACAGACTTGCCGCCGATAGCGAGCAAGACCGGCGGCCTGTTTGTATTGATAACTGTTATCGTAATCGTCTCGGAATCTTCTGCTGCCCCGTCACTTGCCGTAAACGTAATCTGGTACACTCCCGCCTGTTCATAGTCGGGTGTCCAGCTGAAAGTCTGATTGCCAAACGCGGCTCCCATCGGCAGAGGCTGTGCCGAGTAGGTAATTGCACCACCGTCAGGGTCCGAGGCATTGACCGTAAAGCTCAATGTACCGTCTTCATCAACAGATTTGTCGCCGATAGTGAGCAAGGCCGGCGGCTGGTTTATATTCGTAACCATTATATCGATTGTCTCAAAGTCCTGCGCCTGGCCGTCGCTGACCGTAAACGTAACCTGATACGTTCCGATCTGGTCGGAATCGGGCGTCCAGTTGAAAGTCTGGTTGATAAATGCAGCACCGGCCGGCAGGGCCGGAGTCGAGTACGTAATGGCATCCCCGTCGGCATCACTGGCTGTAACTGTAAACACGAGAGATGACTGCTTGGCTACTGTCTTGTCGCCGATTGGGTCGAGAACCGGCGGCGAGTTCAAGGGGCCCGTAGAATCATATTCGTAGCAGCCCGCATCCGCATAATCACTGCCTTCCTTGCCCATTCCCGGTATATCCACCCGCGGGTTGCCGTCAAGGTCAACGGCAGCAGCAACTGCCAGAGGCATGAAATCCACAGCGATACTGCCGGAGGCCGGACGGAGGTCGCCACCGGCATAGTCAGCAAATAGCGCCTGATAAGCTACATCGCTGGCCATCTCAACAGAGTGTATGCCGCGAACGTAATAGTCGTTCCAATGTATCCACCATTGACGTACGATATTGTAGTCGTCATAAACCGGGTCAGGAACACCCTTGTCTTTCTGGTAGGCGTCACAACGATACATTATGTTGCCCGCCAGAGTAACATTGCTGCACTGGTCTCTTATGTCCACTACGCCATCGAATATATTATTCCTGATTACCAGCCCGTTCACAGCCGACGGGCCAAATACCCGGTCGACAGTATATTGGCCGCATTTATAAATCAGGTTGTTTTCAACAACAATGTTTTCTGCAATATCGCCGGAACCGCTCGGACCAAAACCGCCAAACCAGATTCCCTGTGCCGCGGCGGCCGGGTTAATGTTGTATATGCGGTTGCGCGAGATAGTTACGTTCTCTATGTGAACAAATACCGACGGGCTCGCATTAGGATTGTAAAACTGAATCCCATCGCAGTGGTCGCCGCTGCCCGGTGGCGCGATAATATCGTGGATATGATTGTTGACAATGTCAGTATTGGCGATGCCCGTCCCGAGAATACCGTCACCATCCCCGTCGTGTATGTGATTATTTGTGATAGTCCAGCTATCACCCCAGGCAACAATAGACTTGCGGCAATTCGCTATATCACAATTGTTAACCGTAACGTTCGAGGAATAAGTTGAATTGATACCGAATTCATATCCGCTCATGGGCCCGCCGGCCAAGCCGTAAATGCGCAATCCATCCATCGTAATATTGCTGCAGGTTGCCAGATTTATCGCGGTACTCTTGTCCTCCTGCGTATAGCCTTTTCCTATAAAAGTCAGGTTGATCAGCTTCACATAGCTTGCATGATACAGCCAGACAAGCTGATCTCTCCAGTATGAGCCGCGTTCCAGCGTTATTCCTTCAAAATGCAGGTAGTGGTTGTGATAATCAGGATATGCACCCAATTCTATGTTGCTGAAAACAGGGTTGTGCCCGCTGTCTGCCTTGTAGGTTATCCACCCTGCGTGGTCCTTCGCCTCAGAGAACACGCCGTAGCTGCCGTCTCTCAATAAAACGACATCCCCCACCTGGACTGCTGACTGGGCCCTGGCCAATGTCCGCCACGGCGAGTTGCTGGTGCCGGCAGTGCCGTCGTCACCGTTGACCGCATCAAGATAGTAAGTTGCCCCGCGGCATTCGCCGGCTATCGGCGAAACACCCAGCAACAAAACAACCAGCAATCCACTAAAAACAATAGATGCCGATTCGTGCATCGAGCGAAACGCCGGGCAAAGGCGAAGTATTCGTGTAACAGCGACCATAAAAAAACAACCTGGTCTTTTAAGGTGAATAAATTCCTGGCCTGCCTACTCCTTCAACTAAATTCTAAATATAAACTTCGGCTCGGTCAACTCAAACACTTGCGATAATAATTTTATCTTTTCATTTTTTTTCGGTGTTGCTCGTACCTCGGAGCAAGTCCTATTGAGCGGTAGGAATTGTAGACAATCCAAAACCCGCATTTGTTCGCTAAAAACTCTACCGCCATGGTTTAACACAACCCCTGCCAAAGTCCGGCCGCAACCGCCGACAAATAATCGGCCTTTCGGGTCCTGCTCCAACACAGTCAGCCCGGATATCCGGCGCGAACCCCAACCCACATCAGTCTACAAAGCCGAAGCCAAAAATAAATCAGTTTTTTGACAGTTTTG
>Ga0114923_10001116_pt1 | contig 18966 bp, 19 predicted proteins | sample SumtaG_FD_89578 | JGI IMG/M metagenome (GOLD analysis project Ga0114923, IMG submission 89578) | Deep subsurface microbial communities from Indian Ocean to uncover new lineages of life (NeLLi) - Sumatra_00157 metaG | ecosystem: Environmental > Aquatic > Marine > Oceanic > Sediment | place: near...
ATCTTCCTAGTGTCCACTGTTTTCAGCTTGGACAAGATATCCACAGTTTAGTTGAACTGATAGAACTCTTGAATTAGATGAGCCCTGCTTTCTGAGCGAACTTCCTGTATCCCTTCATCAATAGCTTGACAATGTTGAGTCTTAGCACGAATTTGATCCACTCGTCATCAGTGGGTTCTTTGAAGAAAAGTCCGAACCTTGCCGCATATTCATCCTCACTATCGAAAGTTATCAACTTCTCAACAGCTTTCGGTGCGAATATGAGCTCGACGTCTGGATTCTCAGCTCTTACCGGATTAACATCAATCTGACTTTTTCCAGTAACAAACACATGGAATCTATCGCCTTCGAGATCGTAATCGATTGTAGCACCTTTCTTGAGTCCTTCAAAGATCTTCGGATGCGCAGTAAGATAGGTCATGAATTTCTTCTTGAGCGGATTCTCAGCCATTATTCTCTTCCTACCTTTTCTCACAAAAGGTAACAAGAATTCAGGAAGGTCAACAACAGGTAATTCACTATCAATATGTTTTGCACCATCTACGAGACCCTTGTGACAGAATGGACAGGCTGTGATCAAGACATCCACCTCGGTTTCTTCTGCCTCTCTGATTCTGTTTCCAGCCACATCGTTTGCGAGGTTTCCGAAACTGCCCTTAACTCCACCACCACTCCCACAACAGTGTGCATATCTCTTGTTGGTTTCCATCTCAACAAGTGTTACATTTTCTACAGATTCAATTACTCGTCTGGGGGCTTCGTACACTTCCGCATGTCTACCGAGGTGACAAGGATCATGATAGGTCACTTTGAGAGGCTTTGGTGACTCAAAGCTGACCTTCCCTTCACCAACCATCCTGTCAAGAAATTCTGTTACGTGAAGGAGCTCGAAGTCATATTTGTAACCTTCATTTGGAACATCGATTTTCCATGTGCGATAGCAACCGGCACAGGCTGTCACGATTGTTTGTGCCCCAGCTGCCTTCATCTGTTCAAGATTCATCTTAGTGATACGTTCGAATGATTTTGTTCTACCAAGTCTGAGGAGGACACTTCCACAACATTGTTCTTCTGGTAACACTGTATAATCGATACCAAGCTTGTCAAATAATTCCACAGTTGTTCGAGCAATCTCCTGTTCTCTATAGGAACTTGTACAACCCACATAGTAAATGACAGGAGCCGTTTCCGGCCATACACGGTTTCCGAACAATTCGAGTCTTTTTCCACTGGGTTCCTTGTATGGATTTCCAAGCTCATTTATGGAATCCTCAATCACTTGGTGTTTCGGCATTACAAACTCGTTCTGAACGAGGTCTCTCCTGAGTGCTTCGATCATATCTGGTAGGTTTATACCATCCGCAGTAGCAGTACAGGTTTCCATACAACTCTTGCATGTTGTACAAGTATGAGCCCAGTCTACTATATCGTTACTTAGAGGAATTCTTTCATTCAAGAGGTCATTCATGATCATGATGCGCCCTCTTGCTGCGAATGCTTCGAATCCAAGCACATTCTTGATTGCACAGGGTAAGTAGACATCTCGATTGGATGCCACTGTCTTATCTGCTAGTGAGCAATCCCCACAACGTGCACACAACCACATCTCATCTTCGTACTTTGAGAGGTTCTTCAGATTAGTAGTAATCTTAGTTACCTCCTTTGAAAACTTCTGGTGCAAAGATATTCTCGGGGTCAAGAGCTTTCTTTATCTTCCAGTACGTATCGAGGAAATTCTTGTCAGCTTTCTTGACAGCTCGCTCTTCCCACAATAATCCGCTCCAGTAAGGACAGGCCCCTGTATCAAAGATCTCATCAAGCATCTCGTTCCAAGCTTTGAGTGCCATCTCCATCTTGTCCTTTGTAGGAACGAAGATAGTAATCCAACCAGTTGCATAAGCCCTGTCAGCTGCAAGACAACTAGCAATCCATTTGATATCATTATCAAGAAGTTTGTATTTCTTGAAAATAGCCCACATTCTATCCATAACCTCAGGAATCCGATTTATTGGGCGCAGGTGGCATGTATTCAACCAGAAACCGTTGTTGTACAAAGGTTGGACGAGGTTGAACATCTCAGACCAGTGCATCTGAGCAGCAAAATTCCCAATGTCTTTTGCTCCGAATTTTTCAGACATCTCGCGCAGAATCTCCATCTTGCGATTTGCCAGTTGTAAATCTGTTTCTTGAACAATCGCAGAGATGAATGCCTGAACTTCCTTGTGCTTGTTCAGTAGACCTGGGAAGAATGTTTCAGTTGACTGTCGATCAGCGAGTAGAATCAATTCTTCTGTGAATCCATATTTCTGAGCCTCTAGCAAGAAGTCAGTTGCTTCTGTCAGGGTTTTGAAACCAAAGTCACCGTAGGTGAAGAATTCTGCTTTCGGGTAAATTTTGAGAGTTACCTTTGTCTTGATCCCAAGTGTGCCGTGGTCTCCAAGGAATATACCAGTGAGGTCATTGAATGTGGAATACCTTCCAAAGAGTTGAGCATCAGGGTTCCAACCAGTTCCTGTTCGGATAACTTCTCCATTTGCTAAGACCACCTCGAGTGATACAACACCCTCTGTTGATGGTCCGTACTTGGAGGCTGCATAACCAATACTATTGATGCTTACTGAACCGCCTACTGTCCCGACATTTCCACCGTAAGGACCGCGGAAACCGAGTTTGTAGTCTTTCTCATCAAGACGGTGAATCAGCTCTGCCCATCTAAGTCCGGCCTCTATGGTGACAGTCATGACATCCTCATCAATTTTAATGACCTTGTCCATATTCACCATATCAAGCATGACAACGTTGGGAACCCTTGGTAGGACTGCACCACAGATTCCATTGCGGCCACCAGCCGGAACAATTGGTGTCTTTGTGCGAGCACAAAGTTTCACGATTTCCTGAACTTCTTCTACCGAGTTTGGCATTACAATAATCCCAGGTTTCTCTGCTTCTAGATGACATGCATCTTGCGCATAAGCTGCGATGATGACCTGATTGTCATTGACTCGTTCTTCATCTGTTATAGAAACAAGTTCGCTATAGAGTGGATGATTTTTTGAAGATCCGACGACAGTCATGATTGACACACTTGTGATTTCGGGACACGGTGATATATGAAATAGATGTTGCAAACCACAAAATTCCAATTTTTATCAGTGAATGTATTCTTGAATAATTGGCGCCAATTGTTCTTGTTCCAGTCTACGTATTCGTGATTACATACCCCATTTCATACCCCCGTATGTACCCACGTATTACGTCCGCCTAACTCTGCTATTGTCTGGATGTAATGAACAGTTTATATGAGAAAAATTCCACTGGAAACTAAGGTCTGTTATCATACAGCACCAAAGACCCAGTGAGATGAGCAACTTGAGTTCAAGAATAATTATGCCCACAGGACCTGGCCTATCCGTGAAACTTTTCCATTTGGACATTAGTCGACTGACACCAGCTCAGATGGAAACCAAGCTTAAGAAAATGAAATATACTCCACCTACAAAAAATAAGCCAAGTGAAGGATTTGCCAGTGTAGAAAGCAAAGCAAAAAAAGTTAGAGCAGAGTTCACTATTAGCTACAGGGTTCCCGTCAGATTTTACGAGGAAAAAGAGGCTAAGACGAAATTCTATATGAGCGTCGACAAGGGAATGGTCATTGTTGACTTTGGTAAGAAAATCATTGAAGTTCGTGGTTCCGATAGGGTCGCAAGACGATTTCGAAGACTTATCTATAGTGAGTTTTCAGCCAATGACCCGAGTATATTACCAATCGATCTTGTTGAAGCAAAGGCTTCGAAGAAATTTTACAAAGCAATAATAAAAGCTAGTGAAATCAAGTCGAAAGAAAATACCAACATTGTTTATGCAGTCTATTCCAATGTTGCTGAACAGAATTTGAAAAGAGCTGATTTCAGAGGCGATTATCTTCAAAACAAGAAAGAAGTCACAGTCTATGGTACCATGCATGGAGGTACAATTTCTGCCTTCAGCGGAATTATCACATTCCCCAGCAATACACCGTTAAAGACAGTAATTAATTGCGAAAGTGGATCTTTTATGATTTACAAAACCGAAGATGGTATTTTGGAAAAAGATGCACGTTGGCTTATCGCCCTAATGGTATCTGCTGCAACCGAATAGTAAGTTGATTCGGGATGGCTCGTTACTGTCCCGATTCATCTCACTTTTTTCAAATCACATCCAGTCTTTGACATCTCTTTTAATGGAAACAATAGTACGCGTATTTTCAATGTACCATCTAGTTTTATCTCTGAAAATCGGCCAGAACTCAAAGAAGCTCTGTGGGTCTTCGGTCTCGATCAGGAGATAGCCACTCCAATCGGAACCCCACGCATGCTTGTAATCACCTAGCAATTTTAGATGCTCAGGCCAGCTTCCTTTACCGAATTCATCCCAGAATTCTTTTGCTTTACCTGCTTGCTCAGGAGTCATTAATTGAAACCGATAGAACACAATGAACCCATAGGTCATCTGAGTTTCACCAAGTGATGAGTTGCTGCTCATGGATAAAAACATTGGGACTTGAATGTAGACTTGATTTCTGCGAAGACTCAAATACTCAACCGCGGATTGAAAGTGAACTACCTACCAAACTGCGCATGAGGAATCGCCGCTGTATTGTAGAGCACGCATGCAATTCTGAAAAAAAGCGTGGGTCGGAGAGGAAACTTTAATGATTAACAAATATAGGATCTTGAGCATTCTCTTTGTGTCACTATTTCTTAGTTCAACTCTAGCAATTGGAGTTGGCATGATGTCTGTGCCACAGGATGCTTATTCAAATACTGATCAAGGAGCGGTTCCAGCAGGATATCCTTCAACTGATCTTGATAATCGAAATACACCAGTTTCAATACTTGTCTTCACTGAGTTTGCGGACACTACTACCGCGGCTCCAGTTAATGAGTTTAGGAATACTATCACTGCAATTGAGAATACATATGGCCCAGAATTTCACTATGATAATCTAACGTCATATACACAGTTATCCTCAATGATTCCTAATTACGATATTCTTCTGATAATGGAACAAGAAAGGATGAATCAATCAGACTTGATTGATATCGCAAGTGCCTGGACAACTCCACTTACTACTTTCGTTAACGGTGGAGGTATATTGATTGTTACAGATTGCGATGATGTATTTCCCGCAGACATAGGCAATGGTCCAACAATGCGGATACTGAATGAAACTGGACTCATGACGGTCTTTACTCCCTTTGCTTCAGTCGGTTGGACAAACAACCTGGTTAACACATCAGATGCTCTTGCTCGAGGTGTTTCAGCCTCTTGGTCTGCACCTGATGGTTCAGTACGTTTTATGACACCTGATGCAACTGTAGTAGTTGATGATGGTGCCTCGGCTATTGTAGCTCACAAAATAATAGGTGCAGGTCACGTAGTACTTTTGGGATTTGATTTCTTTACAACTGAATCTAATTCATCAATTCTCTTGGCAAATGCAATTCGGCTTCACCGACATGTTGTATTCGATGCTTCCCATAATACCCTATATCGAATTACAAGTGGCTTTAGCTTGTTTGCTGAGGATTTGGCAGACAATGGTTTTGCTGTTTCAGGCATGGACACCTTTGATGTAGATATCTTACAAGCCGCAGAAGTACTTGTCATTTCCATCGGTGATTATCACTTTGACAGTTATACCTCTCAAGAGGTCGATGCAATTGAGGAGTTTGTAAGTTCTGGCGGTGGGTTATTCATCATATCCGATTTCGTTCAATATGGAAATGTAACAGATCCGGTGAATGAGCGGTTTGGGTTTGTGCGAAACAAAACAAGCATTCTTTATGATTCAGATGACTTCAATGCAGCATCATCGGGCTATGCAGTGATATATTCTGGTACTGAGAATATCAACAGTCACTCTGCAACATTAAATGTGAACTCTTTAGAAACCTGGAGTGGAACTGGACTTGAATCATATCCCACTGGTGCAGTCCCCTTAGTGGTTGGAGATAGCGATGGAACAACAACTTACGATTCATTCATTCCAACTAATGGTGTCGTATTCTCAGCAGCTGCTACGTATGATAGTGGGCGAGTCATATTCGTCGGAGAAACAGGAATGTTCATCGATACAGACTTGGACAGTGATGGAACTGAAGCATACTTCGATACAAATAGCGACGAATTTGCTAGAAACTGCATTGGATGGCTCTCTGCAGCAGGAATAGAAGAGAAGACAGTCCTATTTGAGGAATCTCACAATCCAAACGTCAGTATTGATGGTTCCATCACTGATTTTGCTACTCTTCTTACTGAAAATGGATATACGTTGAACTGGATGACTGAATTCCAACCAAGTCTAATTTCTTCAGCAGATCTCCTCTTCATCAACGATGGAGCTACTGCTTACAATGCAAGTGAGATAGCTACCATTACTTCCTTCGTCGCGAATGGTGGCGGACTTTATCTTGCGGGTTCATGGGGTCCATATATTGAGGAAGTCCAAACCATAGGTAATGAATTTGGTTTTGGCAGTGGTAGTTATGAAGTACTTATTGATACTGATGACACTGTAGGTCCTAACGACTATATTGTCTATGATGGAGCTAACATTGTAAACCATCCAATTACTCAGGGAATCACACGTTTGGAATTATATCGAAGTGGAACCATTGAAGTTCCTAACAGTGCAATTGTTCCAATTGTGAGAACCGATCCTGATGGAACAAGTGATTATATTCTCGGTACACCAGCTGACGATCTACCAGTAATGGCTGCAACTCAATCTGGTTCGGGTCGTATTTTCTATTCCTGTAATTATGTAGCCTTACGAGGAAATAATGATGGGGATGGGGATGGAGTAAACAATCTATATGAAGCTGATAACTCACTTTTGTATCTCAATGCATTCCATTGGCTATTGCAGCACAATGAACCAACTGTGACACTAACTTTTCCAAATGGTGGTCAAGTTCTAAATGGTACGCAAATGATTACCTGGAATTCTACAGATGCAGATGGAGATTCACTGACCTTTGAAGTACTCTATAGTGACAACAATGGAGCTGATTGGACCTCGCTTGCTACCAGTATCACAGTCAATCAGTTTGCATGGAATACAACTGCTCTCGATGATGGAACTCAATACTTGATTCGTGTAATCGCATCAGATAGTGAATCTAGTGTATTCGATGAATCCGACAGTGTCTTTGAACTGGATAATTTTGCAGGTGGTCTTCCATTTGGTATTGACACGAATACATTGTTGCTAATAGCAGCAATTATAGTCATAGTCATTATCCTCGGATACCTATGCAGTAGAAGACGAGGTGGTGGTAAACCCTCAAAGAAGTCTGGTTCTAAGAAGAAGAAGAAGTAAAGTACAACCAAATGTAGGCCTGAGTGTAAAATGAAACACACAGGTCCTACATCAGTTTTTTTCTGTCGGTGGATTAAAAAGATTGGAACCAAGGTCTTCTTTGAAGGACATGTCTCCGAATGCTGATGACATCGCACGCAGGGATTACCAACATGGTCGGGTAGCGTATGCGTTTCAGTGGAATATGTCTAATCATCTTGTTTTGGGAAATAAGAAAGGAGACCTTGCTGCACTCTGGGCTCACTTGAAGACGATTCAGGCTGGTAAAATTCCAGAAGTTCTCTTTGCAGATCCCTTCTATATGCGCGCCTCTCGTTTACGTTTAGTTGCAATGTCGAAGGCAAAGAAAGTCGGTTTTCGGAAGAAATTGGAAAGGACTGGTGCAATCACACAGAAAGTTGATGATGATCTCGTTCAGAAATTGCGGGAATATCATCGAGCTCGTAACGATCTTAGCTACTCTTCAGACCACGGGATTCTCAAAGAGTTCTTGCTGAATGATCCTGCTACACTTGCAATTGAAGTTCCAGTTTGGTCCGAGCGATACAAGATTACTGGTCATATCGACCTCATTCGATTCGTTGATGGATGTATCCAAGTGTCTGACTATAAACCCGGCACGTTGGAAACCACAAAAACAAGATTTCTGAATTCATTACCACAGGTTTCAGCATACGGTGAGATGATGGCACTACATCTGCTAGGAACGCTGCGAGCAGCTCTTGAGGCACCACTATTGCCCAAAATACAGTGTTGCATTTTTGACACTCACTCTTGCTGGAAATTTGGTGCAGAAATGTTTGTGCAGTTGCAAGAAACAGGACAGCTAAGGGATTTCTAGTTCTTCCCATTTTCAATAATCGTCATTTTCACTTCTTCTTCTACTGAAGGTGCTTCGGTGGCAATACCACTCCATTTCAATTGAAGCGTAGGTCTCTCAGATACAAGACCTTCACGAATCCTTGAGAAGTAGTGCTCACTCATCCTTCCGAAGTTTCCTAATGCTGCATCAACAGGAATCCATCCCTTCCGTTCCAGGAAGACTTCGGACCAAGCGTGAGGTTCGGGTTCACTCTTACCGCCACGATAGAAATGACCAACTACTCTCCGTGCTGGAATTTTGACTGTTCGAAGAAGTGCAATGAAAAGATCCGCATGTTCGTCACAGTCTCCTTCCTTTTCACGAACCGCTCTTGCTGCTCCCTTTCTTTCTTCAAGAAGCGTCTTTAATTTCACACTGTCCCGCACTATATCGTAAGCTAATCTAGCATAGGACTCATCATCACCAGTTCTCTCTGCCATTCTCTCCGACATTTCTTGGATGATATCATCATCAATTTCCCAATATTTCTGGAATGAACAGTATAACCCTCTGTTGCGAGCTATTGTTTCTTGTGACGTTTCCTGCTGTTCCATCAACCAATCTCTTGTTGTTGTATCAATTCTTAATATCACGGTTGGTGAAAAGCTCTCCCCAGGATTAATCTCTGGGACTTTGATAATCGCTACCATGTTCTTTTCTGCGCGTTCTTTAACTCTAGCTGGAGGAAAGACATCAATCATTTCCACAAATTGATTATCCATATCAGTGAAAAGATGCCATGTCATTACACCTTTCTTCAGCTTAGCAGAACCTCTATTGTGAATATTCGCTTGCATCTCTATCCGTAGGCGCATCTTAGAACCTCTTTCTCAATCTAGAAATGCTCGGAGCTTTCCGCGAATAGATTTATCTGTTGTATACCCCTTCATTCCATTTGTCCATCATGGGGATGGTACGCGAGGTTATCGCATGACAAAGGATCCTGATAAAGACGATTATGAAAAAGCAGATCGTAAGGGAGTAGTTGATGGTCTCCTAACAGAGCTTGGCGTCGATGATGAAATGAGAACAGAACTCATTGAATCTGGTCGTATGTCAAGTGACGTGATGCGAGTCGAGTCTGCTGATCAGGTCCGTCGCAGAATGGAAGTGGATACCAGCGTTGAGCGATTGCGAGATAGTCTCTCTTTGTTGGAACGGAACATTCTCACTGTGGATGGGACTATTGATAGGATTGAGAGAGACCTCGTTCCTGTTGTATTATCATTCCTTGTCGGTTTGAAAGGTAATCTTGTCAGTATGAGGAACGACATCGTTTCGCAAAGTAAGCGTAAAGCAAAGACTAACCTTCAATCCATGTTCATAGATACTGTAGTCAAAGAAATTGTTGAAGGTGAATTCGTACGAATTGAGGAATCACTCACTTCTGGAATGTCAACCCCGATTCTTGAAAGAATGAGGGACCTTACTGAGGGAATGAAAGAATCGATGAAACTTACTCTGGAAGAACTAGCCACTTTGAAAGGTGGAGTTGATGACTATACCCAGAGGACTACGACCGAATTAGAGCATCTCTCTACCAAAGTTGGAATGAAACCCAGAATAGAGGTTCCTAAAGAAGTAGAAGAAAAATTAGCAAAGTTTGACCGAGAGGTCGATGGACTCAAACACGAACTTGGACTAGAAAAACAGAAACTAGAGAACCGTCTCAAAGAGAATGAAGAATTACGACATACTGTAGCAGAGCTCAAGGTTAGAAATGATGATCTTGAAGATACAATGATGGATCTCAAAGCTGCTCCTAAAGTAGACCAAGATGTCCTTGTGGAACTCAGACAGAGTGTAAAAACTCTTGAAGCCTCTAATGATGTTTTAGAAGAGAAAATCAAAGAAGCTGAAGCACGAGTTGAAGCATCGGATTTGAAAGCTACAGAGTATCATGGAGATATCTCCAGAAACGAAGTTGAGATTGGAGACCTCCAGACAAAGATCCGCCAATTAGAAGAACAAATGGGTTCAACTGGAACTCGACTTGAAGAGATGGAAGAGCTACGAGCGCGACTTCGTTCGTACGAATCTGGTGATAAAGCAAGAGAACTTGAAAGAATCAAGACTGAATTAGAAAGAACAACTGCAAGTCTTGAAAGAGTAACAACAGACTTTGATGATGCCAAAGCCAAGTTAACTCAATCTGAGGAAAACATTGAGGGATACATGGGACTCATGGATAGCACTGAGAAAACAAAGGCATTTCTAATGGTTGAAGATAATGGTCAGATGGCTATCCGCGAGATTGCACGAGCTCTAGGTGTTGCACCTGCCATTGTAATGAAATGGGCAGAGGAATTCCAATCTCTTGGTATTGCTTGGGTTGTAGACGGTACTACACTTGTTCACAGAGACCATATGGGAAAGACTGAGTAATCATTCAATATCTTGAACCTTGTTCATGAATTGAACGACTTCGATAAGACTCTCAATCTTCATTGCATTAGTGTACAAATTCTCAAGAGCTTGTTTGTTCGGAGTATCGTTCTGTACATACTGTCTGAATGCGGGTCTGAGCATTCTGTCCAAATATGTCGTTCGAAGATTTTCCAATGCATCTATGAGACCTTGATTCAACTGACCAGATTCCAGCGCAGTCTTCACATTTGATAGGCATCCGTAGCAGTCACCATTTCCTGTAATCCTAAGCTTTTTGACACTCAGCGTCTTTTTTGCCAGTTTTACATACTCATCCTCAGCTCTATAATAATCCTTCACGGCAAGGAACTTTGTTTTTGAACACTCGTCGAAGAATGATTTACTTCGGCCGGATGCAGCATTGAAGAGATTACCTATCCTTTCAAGCTCTTTAGGATTGGTCATGGATTAAACCATGTCTTAGTTGGAATATTTCCTTTTAATGATGTCTCTGAATGAATTCATTTACTTTGGAAGAGTATGAACCGTAAGAGCGATAAGCTTCGTATTGAGTGTACTATTGCGATGAGAGAGGCTGTCCTATATTCTACTCTAAAGTCCGGTGTGCGTTGTGATCTATGCGCAAGAAGATGTGTTCTCCATGATGGAGAAGTCGGAATCTGTCGAGTCCGTCATGTGAAAGATGGGAAATTGTATACCTCAGTTTACGGATTGATAGATGGGATGGCTGCAGATCCAATTGAGAAGAAACCCCTATTCCACTTTGCACCTGGAAGTAATGCCTTTTCTATAAGCACATCATCGTGTAACTTCCGTTGTCAGTTCTGCTTGAACTACCATTCCGCTCACCGAGAAACACCAGTGGGTGAGAAACTGTTTCCCTCGAGTATCATTACTTTGGCTGAGAAGTACAACTGTGGAGGGATTACATATACGTATACCGAGCCTACGGTATTCATGGAGTTCGCACATGACACCGCAAAAATCGCCCATGAAAAAGGAATGTACAACACCTTTGTGACTAATGGATACATGACTCCTGAGGCAATAGACTACATTGCTCCGTACCTCGATGCAGCCTCAGTAAACTTCAAGGGCAGCGGTAACAAGAATTTCTACAATGAACTGATGTCTGTACCAAAAGTTGAGCCTATATTCACATGTATGAAACGAATGAAAGAGAAAGATATCTTGATTGAAATAACTAATCTGATAATTCCAGAAGTCGGAGATCATCCTGAAGATACTAAACAACTAGCTGAATGGACCGTTGAGAATCTTGGACCTCGCACTCCATTTCATATCACTGCCTTTTCTCCAACTTACAAACTTACGAATATTCCAAGAACTCCAGTTGCCATGCTTGAAAAGCATCTCAATATTGCCAAGGATGCTGGTCTTGAGTTCGTTTACTCTGGAAATATTGCAGGACACGATTATGAGAATACATACTGCCCAAATTGTGGTTTCAAGGCTGTAGAACGTTACTCTGTTTTTCTAAAATCTAACAATCTTAATGAGGATGGTCGGTGCCCTGAATGTAACACTGACCTCAATATTTCTGGTGTGAAATGGATGGTCCGCGGAAAAGGTAAATCGAGATTCTTTTGAGGTTAGAATATGCAAGTTGCTGATGTTACTTGGCGAATGGTTAATGGGAATCAGTTCGAATCAGGTCTAAGAATCTGGAGAGAAGGAGAGCAAACACCAAGCTTTCTACCATTACCTCCCGGAAAAAAGATATCCTGGGAGATTCGAGGACCCAAGAGATGTATTGGTAATATCAATGAGTCTGGGAAACTCGTTCCTTGCCCAGAGAATTCTGTAATTCTCGACAATGGACAAAAATGTGGACCCTGTTCAGCAGGAGATATCGCTGATCCCTGCATTAGATGTGATGGTCAGCGCTGCGATGCAGTAGATGCAAGAAAGTTACAGTGTGAGGCTACTGATTATATCGTGTATGCCGTTGTCTTCAGTGACAAGACATTGAAAGTAGGAGTTTCATCTAAAAGACGTTCCCTCATTCGCTGGGTCGAACAGGGCGCAGATTATGCTGGTGTCCTTCGTGAAATTAGCGGTGGAAGGATAGCCCGCCGAGTTGAAGACAGAATTGGCAGACAACAAGGAGTTACGAAACAAGTTCGATCCGAACGAAAGACACGTGCCCTCATGGATCATCTCGAACTTGATGATGCTCAATCAATAGTGCATAATTTCGCTGAGAATGCTAGTCATCTTGAATTGGATTCCGATGTGAAGCTTCAAGATCTCTCCCCCTTCTATTCGCTTGATGAGTTGAAGACTCAACCTGCTATTTGGAGGAAGAGGTCTCAACCAATCGATGGACGTACTATTGTCGGAACTGTAGTTGGAATGAAAGGGTCTTTGATTGTGACCTCAATTGATTCCTCTCTGTTAGTCGTGGATCTTAAACAAATAGTGGGATATTCGATCAATCAGGATTCAGATATTACCATGGTAACACAAACTGGCCTCATGGACTTTCTCTGACAACTTATTTAGGGTGAGGTTACAGAGTGAAAGACAATGACTGAAGATGTGGAGGAGAAACCAGAGGTCCGCTATCTCTCTGTTGTACGCAAAGAAGGTGGTGAGCCAATAATTGGCATCCCCTATCGTGAGATGTCAGTAGATCCTGATCTCGTTGCCTCCTTTGTTCTTGCAGTTATCATATTTGAAAATCGACAGCTGAAGAATTTCACAAAGGAAGGTTATGTTGTAGTCATTGAAGAGGGTGAATATGTAGTTGGACTACTCATTGTTGATCGTGTTGATGATGATACTCCATACAGAAATGCACTGAAGACCGTGATTGAGAAATTTGAGGGTCTCTACGAAAATCAGATGATTGCCTGGAAGGGTGATATTAGACCTTTCAGAGAATTTGCATTAGATATCTTACAAATCTACCCATATCGAGATTTGAGTCTGAAGATGATTCCACGGTTGTTGGCCAAGTCTGATGCAACTCCAGATTACCAAGCACAAATACCTTGGAGTGTTGGCGAAACCGATGAAAAATTGCAGGTAATTCTCGGATACATCAACGGCAAACGCACAATAGAAGAGATAATGAATCAATCAGAGTATGAAGACTCAGAGGTACTAGCTATACTCTCGATGCTTGAAAGATACAAGTGGATTGCACTTACTCGAAAACTCGAAGATTCTTCTATTCTTGTGAAGGTGATGGACCCTCCCATGTTCCTTGTTGGAGTATATGGTGAGCAATTGACAAGCATTGTAGAACAGTGTGATGGAAAGAAGACCCTTGCAGCAATTTGTGAAGCATTACCTTACAATCTAGAGGCTGTAAAACTTGTAGCAAAGAATCTTATTGACGCTGGAGTACTCGGATACAGCGGTATTGACAAGGAGGTTGAGCTCTAATGCCCGCGGATGTTTCAAAGGTTCGATACATTTCCCTCATCAGAATGGAAGGTGGAGAATCTGTCCTAAACATTCCATATGCAGAGCTCACTGTTGACCCCGACTTAATTGCTGGATTCGTCACTGCAGTTATTATCTTTGCAAAAACTCCCATCAGGACAATCCGAAAGGCAGCATATGATATTCTGATCCAAGTAGGCGAGAGTGTTCTAGTCTTACTTGTTGTAGATCCAGTTTCTGATGAGAAACCCTATCGAGAAAAGCTCCAACGTATACTTGATGAAGTTGAATCCAAACATGGCGAGAAACTCCGTCACTTTGAGGGTGATGTTAGAAGATTTAGAGAGTTTGCACTAACCGTAATCAAGGAATTTCCATTCCAATCTGCTGATCTGAATATGGTTCCCGTAAGTACAAAAACTGGCGCAAAAATTCCATTTAGAGTTGGCAATGTTGACAGTGAATTAGAGCAAATTGAATCCTTCATTAATGGTAAACGTACAGTCGCAGAAATCATGGACCTCATGAGTCTTACCGATGCAGATGTGTTAGCTCTCTTATCGATTCTCACAAGATATCAGTGGATTGAATATAAGAATCGATTAACGGACAAGGATATACTTGTGAGGGAAGAGTGTCCTGCAATAATTCTGGATAAATTGGGAGCACAGTATGGAACTGCTCTTGATGACCTACTCGGTAAATTTGATGGTACCGCAAGTATCACTCAAATTCTAGATGTGTTACCATTTGATAGAGATGCCCTTTGGTTTTTGATCAATAAACTGGTTGAGGTTGGCTGTTTGAAGGCAGCTCGCTGATCCTAGAGAATCCTATCATTACCCGGGACACCTACAACATCACTTCGACATTGTTGGCAATGAGTGAACTGAAGAATATTTTTTGAACCAATCTGACGAGCTTCGTCTAGTTCTCTGCGACTTGGTGGAACAAGTTTCGGAGTGTTCCAGCTGGAAATTACTGGGACAATATTTTGGAGTGCCACACCTAATTTACTAAGGTGTTTAGAAAGACTACTGATATCGTCCATGTTGATGCTTGGTATAAGGATAGTATTTACTTTGACCGTGATGCCCAAACTTACTGCCCTTTCAATACCAGCTAATTGTTTGTCAATGAGAATTTCACCCATCTCCAATCCTTGAGTTCTCTTTTCATCAATCAGAGCCCATTCATAGATCTGAGCAGCTGTTTCAGGGAAAATGGCACTCATTGATACAGAAATAGTGCTAATGCCTAATTCTTCTAGATTCGATGTCGTTTCTTTCAATAGAACTCCATTCGTACTTAGACAGAATTTGAGATACCTGTTCTTCTCTCGAACTCCCTTCAATGTGACAAAAGTTTCTTCATTTGCTAGAGGTTCTCCAGGACCTGAAACTGCAACAATTTTCAACCGTGGATTCTTTTCCACTTCTTCTAAAGTCCTGGCAATTGCTTCCTTTGGTTCCATTAGTGATGCTGCAAAACCAGGTTTTGAAGTATGGCATGCACTTCCAGCACTATGATCACAGAAGATACATTTGACATTACAAAATCGAGCCACTGGAAGATGAATTCTGGCCCATAATCCTTTTCGCGACTCAGAATAACAGGGATGAAGGAGAAACGGGTAATTTTCTGGAGTCGCCATGGCAGTTCATTTACTCTGATACAGGATTATTCTTGCTTCTTTTCCAGCTTTCTTTGCATCACTGAAAATCAATCCAAGTGCCGCATTTTCTGGAGCAGTAACAGTGAGTAGATAATCTGTTGAAACATTGATGACAAGAGTTGTACCAAGGTCTCCCTGAATGATGATTGACTTTAGATCCCCCTGCTTCAACTCCTTTACAGTCTGTTCACCAGCTGCATGGATTCCAGCAACCATGGCTGCAACAGAAACCTCTTCGGTTCCAGCATGAAAATGACTGACGAGTGGAAGTCCCTCTACTGAAAATATAGCAGCTCCCAAAATCGGTGATTTATTTGAGAGATCCTTAAGGAGTATCAAAAGTTGATCCTGTAATTTCATGGCGCTTTGGTTTTCCAACTTAAATCCCTCTAGTCAATATGTCTGTCCGACTTATCATCAGGGACGAAAGTCATTGATAAAGCTTGGCAAGATGGGCCAATTGGTGCTCTCTAGCCAATTAAACGGACTGAAGTAACCGTATCACTATGCAATGAACCTGCTGGGAGTTTCATCACACGGAGCACGTTATCAGCGTCTTGGTGGAGTCCTGCTTCTTTGAGCATATCAACAAATTCCAAACCAGTAGTGATGATTACTCCTTTGAGTGGTTTGTTATTACGCATTGAATCAAGGAGTTCTTCAGCTGAATACAGTTTGCACTTGAGTTGTAGGTCTTTGTGTTTTTCCAGGTGAGATAACCCTTTCTTAGCAATACCCCTGTTCTCTTTCTGTTCGGTAGTGTATGCTTTTCTTCTGTACATTCTCCTCAATCTAACTAATCCGGTTTTGACTACATCTTGTGCATTGAGCATTTTACTGTATTGAGAAATCGAGCTCTTAGGCGTAGTAGTTACTAGCCAAGCAGTACCAAAATCTGCTTGGTATCGCATTGCCTTCAGAATCTCTGATTCACCTAGAAGAGTAAGTGCTCTATATCCCTTGTATTCAACGGATATTGTCCAATCAGGGTCGTTATGGTGGACCATCAAATCTGGAGTTAGACCCTCTCCAGTTGTTGGAACTGATGTTGTCACATCTGGAAATAGAAGCATAATCAATGCTAGAAATGCTTCGTGGAACATATTATGCCGGAGATTTCTTGCTTCTTGTGGATGACGTAATCCGGCATCCCGATAGAGGAGGGGCATCTCTACTTTCTGACCTGTTTTAACTCGGATCTCATTCTTCGTTGTCATTCTACCTTTCGAGTTATTCCTTTTGACAAGCGTTACTGCAGCTTCGTATCCGATAAGGTCGAAGACGAGCCCTCCCCGATTTGACTTCTTGAGAGACTTATGTTCACTAATTCTCCGCTCTGCTTCTTCATACGCCCAGTCGATGACCTGCTGACCATCTTTTCCAAGAAGTCCAATGATATTTCTGAGCTTCTCATGTAGTGTGTATCTCTTCACATGGTTTGTAACAGCAGTACCAACTTTGATTGGAGGTGACAATTCCTTTCTCACTCAATTTAATTTTGGAAGACTAACCCCTTCTAAGGATATCCTTAGTAAGCTCTACTTCCATTGTTTCATCATCATATTTGACCAAGTCAGCATTTGCTAAATCGTGAACCGCCTTTAGAACTGCAGCAGGCATAATACCTGTACTTGATGCAATATTCTTTCGCGAAATTGCTGTCTTCACATCATGCAATGTATACAGGATTCTAGCATGTGGTTTTCCATAGAATACTGTTTCAATAAGAGTGATGTAGATAGCAAGGAGATCGCTAATATCTACTTTCTCTTGCAAAGCATCCTTCTCTTCGGAGGCTTCTCGGTAGAGTTCTGATACCCTTCCAAGTTGTTCGTTAATCTCATTCATCTCTTTCCTGAGTTCATCTCGCTCTGCACGAATTGCATCAACTGCCTCGGTCTTGGAAGACTCGGCCTTATCAGCTCTGGTAGTTACACTCTTAATTTCAGATTTAACCATAGTAAGTTCAGTTTCTGCATTATCCTTTGCATCTTTAGTCTTCTGAAACTCACTCTCAAGTTCCTTAACTTTCTCTTCAGCCGCCGAAGATTTCTCTTCAGCTTCTCGTTTGTCGTTCCGAAGTTCTTCTCCTTCGCTATGAAGTTTATCACGTTCATCCATCAGTGAAACTACAGTGCTCTTGAAGTCGTCTAATTGTTCTATCATCTTCTCCCTATCGGTCATAGAAACACTCCTCACTGGTTGGCATAACAACCTGCTTTATATGAGTTTCACATCAGTGTCTGCTGATTTCCTCTTAAGGTACTTGATGTACATGTCTTTCAAATCAGCAAGGGGCAGACCGAATGCTTTGAATGCTTCAAGCTCTCCTTTCCGTTTCTTTCTAAGCATTACTTCGTTCTGTTTTCTCAATATTGGGTCTTCGCTGATTGCAGGGATGTTTCTATTCTGCTGAGCACATTTCAAATCTGATTTGCCCATAACTTCCAGTGAATGTTCAATGTCTTTGAGCATCCCACTCCGTCCCCAGAAATCATCTGTTGTGAGACCTACCAATTTGGCTTCTGGTGTAGCTAGACCTCGAATATTAGCGAGCTCAATCGAGTTGCTCTTGATCGTGGAGAATATCCGTAGAGACCATGGTGACATGTCAACAAGAATGAGTATTGGTACTTCTTCATCTGCTAGTTTTCTAATCCATGCTCTCATATTCCTTCCAGGTTGACCGAATAATGATCCAACACCAATCTTCATACTCTCAGGAAGTCCAAGTTCGATTAGGTTCCTTGACATAGCTTCCTTCTCAACAAATATTGCTGCATCAATATTGATGTCATGGATTGAAGACTTATTATTATTGAATGTGAATAAATACTGATTGTTGAACACATAATGGTAGCAATGCTTATCACATTATACTTGATTCTTCGCAAATTGAATAGGTCAAATCTGAGGGTGGTCCATGGGGCGTGAAGAAGATGCACAAAAACTTGCTCGAAGTATAGTAAATGATAGTGGACCTTGGAAATCAATCTCAGAGTTTGATGGAGATTTAACACTTTTTTCAGAGGAAATTGTTAGAAACACTCTCTACGAAAAAACAGAGACTCGCGAAAAGGCTAGTGAAATCACTAGAGTCATATTGTCCAAATCGAAGTTAGGGTGCAACAAGGACATAGTTGATACACTCGGGCTTAATAGAAAGAGCATCATTAGATGCGTAGGGAGAAAGTATCGTTGACTAGATACACGGACTAGTTCAGAGAGAGTGTGTCGCTCTTCTCAACATCAACCATCAAAAAG
>Ga0114923_10001117_pt1 | contig 18939 bp, 18 predicted proteins | sample SumtaG_FD_89578 | JGI IMG/M metagenome (GOLD analysis project Ga0114923, IMG submission 89578) | Deep subsurface microbial communities from Indian Ocean to uncover new lineages of life (NeLLi) - Sumatra_00157 metaG | ecosystem: Environmental > Aquatic > Marine > Oceanic > Sediment | place: near...
TATTTCGTTAGAATTGTTAAATTCTTTTACTTTTGTTCCAACGATTACTGTTGGGTCAAGACCAGCCTCTTTTAGTAAAATACCAATTAAAGCTGTTATGGTACTTTTTCCATGACTACCAGCTACAGCTATTGTGAAATGATTTTTTGTTAGTTCTCCCAAGGCTTCAGGATAACTTAAAATATTTAAATTTAGTTCTTCAGCTTTCTTTATCTCGGGATTATCTTTTGGAACCGCTGGGCTATAAACAACTCTTTCAATATCATTATTAATGACCTCAGAATTATGTTTTCCTACATAAACCTTAATCCCTTCTTTTTTTAAAGATTCAATAATCTCTGAGTTACTTAAATCAGAACCAGTTACTTCTGCTCCTTTTGAGTGATAATACCTAGCCAAGGCTGAAACTCCTATTCCTCCTATACCAATAAAATGAATGTTTTTCATTGTAGTTATTATAGCGTTAAACTTGAAAAAGTTAAATTTCTTTTTTTTGTCTAAAAATAACAGAACAAAAAATATTATATAACTTTTAAGCTATAATTTATAGAGAATCTAAATTTCAGAATTTAATTAATTTACAAAAGCAAAAACTCGAAAGAAAGACTTCCGAGTTTTTATAGTAAAAATTATTTTTATCTATTTAGTAGAATGCCACCTGCTGTATTTTCCGCCTCACAAGCTTCAATTGTAATTGCACCTGTTGCGGTTCTTGAAATGGTGTATCCAGTAGTTGATGCATCCCATTCGTAATCACCATTAGGACTGATAGCTATTTCAGCTAGATATCCTTCGGTTACTAAACCTGATAGATTAGCACAATTATTATCATCGGTTACAGGGGTTGTACTACTACAATTGTCGTCGCAACCAACAACGTTTGTATTAGAAGCAATCATATACACCTCACCCTCGGTAAGGTCAGCAATTGCAGATAAGTAGGCACCACCATTATCAACCTGATCTATTTTAACTGCATTCAAAATAGACGATATATCTGACCATCTTCTGGAATCTCTGGTGTCCTTAAACCTAGTTAAGGGGTCAAGGGCTACAAAAACCACAGCAGACAGTATAGCGATGATAGCAATGATAATTAAAAACTCAATTAACGTAAAACCTTTTGAGTTTGGCTTTGTCATTTTTTATCTTTATTTTAATATATATAATCAGACCTTTAACCTTATTTTACCTAACCTTATTAGCTTATTCAATTGTGAATAACTTTTAATTGTTAGAATTTCAGCTTTCTGTCCCAATTGGCTCGCTTGAAGATATTGTTACAGATCCTAGCATATAATATAAGTTTGAATTTTGAGTAGCTTCTATTTCCGTTTTTTCAATCTTATCTAATATATAATCTACATTGTCTTCATTTATCTTATCTACCTCTCTCAGAAACAAACGACTTGCATCTTCTTCAGAATAAGCAAGCCACTTTATTGCTATGGGGAAAATTACTGTATCTTGATCTACCAATTTATTTATTGGTTCTGGTAACAATTCTTCTCCGCTTTCTATCTCTTCTGTTACTACTATTTTCGAGGCAAGAACTGCTGCGTCATAATCTTTTGCTTCTTGAATTATGTTTGTAATAATTCGTCCTCTTATTTTTTCTGTAGAGTATTCAGAAGGGTCTACTATTACAGGAACCTTAAAATCAAATAATTGTGTATTTGCATATTGTTTAATTTGAGCCATTAATTCCTGTTCTTTTTCATTTTTCTGTTTGTTTCTATAAAAATAAGCTGAACCAAGACAAACCATACTTACAATCAAAATGGTAATAAGCATAACTTTATTTGATTGCACTTTTTTTACTTGTTTTCTGCTTGAAACTGAAAATGCAGAGAAGCCAGATATTGAACTTCCAGTAAGTTGTTCCCAATCACTAAGAAAATATTCTTCTATGGGTATACTGATATCTTTAGCCCATTTTTTATCTATATTTCTTAACGCCAGCCCAAAAGATTCTATATGCTCCAAAGACATCTCTTTTTTAAATGGGCCTAATGTGGCTTTTTTTACTATCAAACTAAGATTATCATTAAAATAATCGACAATTCTCTTTAATTTACTGGATCCTCCAACCAAAATGACTTTTTTAATTTTCTGTTTGGTCGTTTGTTCAAAATAGTCAAGTAGTTCTTTTATTTCCTCGATCATTGGTTTTAATATTTTATCTAAAACCTTGAAAATCTGACCACTCTTGTCAGTTAATCCAACTTCTTGTTTCTTTTCTTCTGCTTGATTAAATTCAATTTGTAATTTTTTAGCTATTGCTTTAGTAAAATCTTTACCACCAATGTTAATAGTATGAGAATGACGTAATCCTGTTTTATCAAAAATAGCAATATCGGTAGTGGTTGCGCCGATACTGATTGTGCAAATAGGAATCTTTGTTTCTTCAGAAAATAAAGTCCTAAAAATAGCCAAAGACTTAACATCAAAGGCCATTATTTCTAAGTTTAGTTTTTTGAAAAGCCCTTGCCATTCCAAAACAGCCTCTTTAATTGCAACAATGAGCAGAACCTCTGTTTTGTCTTTTTTCTTTATCATCTTGTAAGAAAAAAGTAGATTTTCTTTTTCTAATGGAATACTTGCTTTTATTTCTTTCAGTACAAGATTATTTCTTTCCTTTTTTTTATGAGACTTTATTTTAAAAGTATGGACATACAGCTGGTTCTCGGGTAGTCCAAAAACTATTTCCCTTTCTATAACAGGTCCTAATTTAGCTTTTGAAAACAATTCCTCGAATGCCATTATTAACCTTTCCTCGTTTTTAATTCTCCCCTGTTCAACAATTCCTGGAGCCAATATAACTTCGCTTAATTTCAAAATCTTTGCTTGTTCACCATTTTTTTCAAGCTGAATAGCTTTAATAGCACTGTCGGTAATCTCTACTCCTATTGGTTTTTTTGATAATGAAGTCATGTTTTTTAAAACAATTTTTTAAATTTAATTTTCTGCCCAGCTGATAACTGTAATAATATTACCATTTAAAATCAATTCAGTCTCTATCCTCTTAGTATAATTATTAACTGTACCAGCAACCGAAATTCTTCTCTGATTTTCTCCAAGATCTGTTACATTAATGATACAAGAACCATTATTTACAGACAGATTAATTTCTCCAATCCCTACTCCATAATTTGCATTGAGACGGATGCGATGCAAAGTTTCTTCTATGCAACCATCTGCTATTGAAAAAGCCTCTGCTCCTTTCTGAGAAGTATATCCTAAATCAAGCTCACCCAATCCTAAAAATGAGGAGCTATACGCCATAATTAAAGTAGATACTGCAATAATAATAACAATTAATAATATTGCCCCGCCTTTTTGTTTATTGATAGTTTTCATTTTCTTAAATTTACAGATGTTTGTAGTGTTTGAGAATATTCAAATTCTTTGCTCTCCCCAGCTCTATAAATTATTGTAATCTCTATTTTTACATTATCTTTTTTTCCTGCCGCAAGATTAGTAAATATTAGACTAGAGACATTAACCCTGTTGCTTGTAATGGGAGTTGAGCTAGCAACTCCTTCAGTTATCTCCAAAACACCATTTGTTACGTTAAGGGTTAGATCAAGATCAGTATCAGGCATATCTAGTATTAAAGTACTAGTCGAGTTGCCATTATCTGGCGCAATAATATTATCAGCTGCCCTAATTTTCTGCGAGATTACATCCAGAACCATTCTGGTATTAGCTTGAACTTCTTGAATAACATAAGTTTTAGAGCTTGTGCTGGCAACAGATAAAGTAAAGGAAATAAAACCCTGTGCTATTATTCCGATAATTGTAATATATAGTAAAATCTCTATTAATGTTAAACCCTTTTGTGTATTCATGATTACTTATAATTTATCCTTACTTCTTCTAGTATTGGAGTATCAATACTATCTCCAGTTAATATGGCTTTGTACCTTATCCATTGATATCCGTTGTTATCCGTATGAACCAATTCACCATTTGAATTAGTGAAATAGTCTGTTTCATCTCCGTCCTTGCCTTCAAGGCCGCACCAAGTTGACCATGTTCCAGGAGAACCAGAGTTATCGGGAGCAGTTTGGATTTGCATTTTTATTTCACAGGCAGGACTACAAGAAGATATATCTTCGTCCCACTCTATTGTCTGTGATTTTGAAGGAGATTCCATATCAAAGGCTGAGGAAATTAACTCTCCTGATGTCTCATATACAGTTTTGCTGAAATAGAAACCACCGATATCATGATTAATATTAGTGGCGTCCCATGTGATTCCATTATCATTACTAGTAACAAGATAGGCATTTGTTCCATCGTAGTTTATCTCATTAAGATCTGCTATGTCGTCGTGATAAATAGACCTGACTTGATAATGTTGCTGAATATCTGATAGTGGAGAAGATAAATGTACTCTGTAAGTATTACCTGCTGTTAGTGTAAGAGTAGAACCAAGAGTATATGTTACCCAAGTGTATTCAGTGTTTACTGTGTCATCATCTGTTGCTATTACCCCGTGTTCTAATTGCTCTGAATTTGTAACGTCATACACAGTAATATAAAGATTATCTTCTGGCCCTTGGTTATTTTCTGAAACAAGGAATGAAATCTCTGAAAGCATTTTGTCTGCACCAGTAATTATAAATTGTTCTCCAAAGTAAAAAGTGCTGTAAATATCACGTACAGCTATTCCATGATAAGGGTTACCTTCACGAGTGTCGTCTGAGAAATCTAAAACATAAATAGGTTGATGGTCTTTTACTGACCAAGAAAGTCCTCCATCTTCGCTCCATAAAACATTACTGCTTGAATCTGGAAAACTATTATATGGATGTGTGAAATTGTTTGGATCAGATCGTCCCAATTCAATTGCGTGCTGACCACCAATTTTGTATGGTGGTTGATATTGTACAACCAGATGATAGGTTGTATCGGCAGTTAGGGTTGCTTGTTCGTCTAGATTTATTATTTGCCAGCCAGTACTTACTGCCTGATGATCTCCATAAGCTTGATTGTTACTACCAAGCCATGTGCCAGACGGCTCTCCGCCATTATCTGATTGCAATCCGTATATATATGTAGGGCTTGTTTTTTCGTGTTCAAGATAAACACGAATCGTATTAACAGTTTTGCTATTCTGTGCTTTAAAACGAAGACTTGTCAGATAATCTTTTTTACTCATTATTCCTGCTCCAAAAACATTATCAACTACAAAGCTAGATCCATGCCCAACTATCCCTGCAATTTTTAATTTAGCTTCTCCACCAGTAAAAATATCAATATTATTATTGTCGCTCAAATATTTTGTTTGATTAAGCCAGATACTCTGGCCAGAACCTCCTAACCAGTCTGTTTGAACCCATTCCTTAGAGTCCCAGTTAGTTAAATATGTTACTTGTTGAACAGAATTAGTTATTCCTATCATAGTCTCCCAATCAACAGTTACGGTTATTTTTTTACTATGAACATCAACATAATCTCCAGGACAAGAAACAATTTCAAACGAAGCATCACGACAAACATCATCAAAAGTAATAGTTCTAGTAAATTGACCAATTTGTTCTGTTGTTCCTTCTCCAGCAAGAGCCCATTGTTCTAAATTTATAATAATCGCACTTTGATTGTAAAAAATTTCATTCCAGGCATTATCTTTAATTGATCTAACGGCCTCAATTCCCTCTTGAGCTAAAGCTTCAGCTTGTGTTTGTTCACCTCCTCGCTCTAGTCCGACAAAACTTTCTACTATAAAAGGAGCCATAAACGAACCTATTAACGCAAAAATAGCCAATGCAATTATGACTTCTAAAAGTGATTGACCTGTTTGATTGGAGAATTTTGAATTTCTCATTATTCTTCTATCATTCCAAGACTGTTAATGCTGACAGAATGACTCCCCTCTATTTCGTGTGTCAAAGTAATGGTTCCTGTTTTATTGGGAATACTAAACCCTTTAGAAAAATTAAGATCATCAATTTCACCAGAACCACTCAAATTTCGTGTTATTTTTAAAACATCACCTAAAACCATCTCTCTGTCGTAAGCAGCATCTCTTAAAATGTAAGATGTTCCTTGATACAGTGTATATCTATCAGCTTGAAAATATACACCGTGCTGTGCATCATTTAATCCGGATGAACTTCTTTCTCTAGCAGTTCTAATAACTTGAATAATTTGGGAAGTATTTCCTCTAAGCTGACTAGATATTTGAAGATTGTTGTAAATTGGTAGTACCGTTATTACTAAAAGACCAGAAATAAAAACAATTATTAAAACCTCCATCAAAGTAAAGCCTTTTTGACTTTTCAATTTTGTTTGCATGTTATTTGATACCGCTTGTAATGCTGTATATTGGAGTAATAATTGATAAGGCTAAGAAGCCAACAACTGAACCAATAAAAATAAGTAAAAGGGGTTCTATGGCTGCAGATAGAGCCTTTGTTGCGGTATCTACTTCGGCTTCATAAAAATCAGAGAGATAAAAAAGAATTTCTTCAAAGTTTCCTGATTCTTCCCCTACTCCAATCATTCTTACAGCCATTGTTGGGAAAAGATCATTATACTGATCCAGATTTTCTGAAAGTTTTGTTCCTTTGCGAACATTTTGACTTATTTCTTTTAAAGCTTGACGGTAATAATAATTTCCAATAGTGTCTTTAGAAATTTCTAAAGCCCTATCAATATTAACACCACTCTTTAAGAGCATTCCTAGAGTTCTAGAAAACTCAGACAGTTTAGCGTTGTGAGTTATATCTTTTAATATGGGTGTATTTAAAAGAAGCCAGTGAATTGTAGGCCTGGAAAACTTTTGTTTTACTAACCATGCAACAAATATTATAAAAGCTACGACTCCGATAAAAAGATATAATCCGTGATCTTGGACAATAGTAGAAAACGCAATTAGAGCGCGTGTAGTTGCTGGTAATTCAACTTTTAATCCTCTAAATAGTGGAACTATTTTGGGTAAAACTATAAACACTAAAACCATTCCCAAAATAGATGCAGCAGTCAAGACAATTGTTGGATAAAGCATAGCTCCTTTTATCTTTGCATTCAAATCCTTTTCTTTTTCTAATTGTATGGCAATATTTTCCAAGCTTTCCGTTAAAGAGCCAGAAATTTCTCCAGCACGAGTAGCATTAATAAAAAAGGAAGAAAAAACATCTGGATAACGAGAAAAAGATGTAGAAAGTGAGCGTCCAGTTTCTACTGATTCAGAGATTTCTTTTATTATTTTCTTAAGTTTGCCAGAAGCAGAGTCTTGAGCAATGTTTAAAGCTTCCGTTATAGGAAGCCCTGCCTTCAACATAATGGCCAAATGTTTTGCAAAAACAGCTTTTTGTACCAAGCTTACCCCTCCAATGTCGATTTCTTTTTCAAACCATCTCTCTTTTTCTTTTGCTTGTTGAGCCATATTTATTCTTTACTAACCCTCATCAGTTCTTGTAGGGTGGTTATTCCTTCTAGTACTTTTTTAAGTCCATCTTCTAGCATTACAGTCATACCATTTTTACAGGCAATCTCAGTAATCTTGCTACTTGGCGATCGTTTAATCATTAAATCCTTTATCTCGTCATCAACCTCTAATACCTCAGAAATACCTATTCTGCCAGAGAACCCTGTATTAGCACAAAATTTACAACCATTTCCTTTGTATAAAATAATTTTGTCTAAGTTGCTATGTCCTAAAGATTTTAAAATATTTTCAATGCTAGGTTCATTTTTAATAATTTTTTTCTCTATATCGGTCAACTTATATGAAACTTTGCATTTTTCGCATATTTTTCTGGCTAATCTTTGACCAATTACTATGTTTATAGTAGAGGCTAATAAGAATGGCTCAATCCCCATATTAATAAATCTAGGAAGACAGGTTGCTGCATCACTGGTGTGTAATGTTGATAAAACTAAGTGTCCTGTTAGAGCTGAGGTAACAGCAATATTGGCAGTTTCTTCATCCCTAATCTCTCCGACCATAATAATATCCGGATCCTGACGAACAATGGCACGTAATCCTTTAGCAAAAGTTAAGTTTGTTTTTGGATTAACATTTATCTGGCTTATACTTTCAATATCGTACTCAACTGGATCTTCAATAGTAGAGATATGAACCTCGCTTTTATTCAGAATTTTTAAAATTTCATAAAGTGTGGTGGTTTTACCAGAACCTGTTGGTCCTGTAGCCAATATCATTCCATGTGGTTCTTCTATTGCGTCTTGTATTCTTTTTAGGTTTTCTCCTGAAAATCCCAAACTCTCTAAACCAAACTCTCTACTTTTAGCTGAAAGGAGCCTCATTACTATATTTTCTCCTTCAGTAACAGGAACTATGGAGACCCTTACGTCAATTATTTCATTTTTAGTTTTAAAACGGAACTTACCATCTTGAGCTGCTCTTTGTTCATCGGTACGCATTTTGGAAAGAATTTTAATACGCATTAGAATGGGTCCAAGCATGTTCTTTGGAATTTCTAATACATTATGCATCATCCCATCAATCCTAAAACGGACAACTACCTTATCACTATAAGGTTCGATATGAATATCAGACGCTTTATTCTTGTAACCGTACCGCATTAAGATATCAACTAATCTGACAGTAAACTCGTCTTTTTCTTCTACATCGATAGCTTCGTTCTTGATCTGTATTAAATTGCTGAATGCTTCCCTAAGGGTATCTTTGCTTCTATCAAGGATGTTTTGAAGGCTTAATTTGGTAATGAAATAAGGTATGACTTTTTGCCCAACATGTTTTTCTACTAGATGTCTGGTTTTTAAATCGCTAGGATCTGTCATTGCTAGCTTTATCCCATCATCAGTTCTGCCAAAAGCAATAATTTCTTTTGCTTCTCTCATTGAAGTAGGAATTAAATTTAAAACATTATCCTCTACCCTTTCTTTGCTTAAATCAATAAAGTTGTAATTAAACTTTTCGGCAATCGCTTTTCCTAATTGTTCATCAGTAATAAACTTTTTTCTAATTAAAACTTCTTCCAAACTTTCATTTTTCTCTTTGGCTTCTTTTTGAGCCAACTTAAAATCAGTACGACTGATAATTTTTTGCCCTATTAAAATTATTTCAAGTTCTTTATTTGCTATACCCATAAATAAAAAATAATTTAGTATCTAAAATTTTATCATTTATGACCAATTACATCAATTATTATTTTTTGTACTATTATGTGGAAAAACTAATAATTTTCCTATATCAATAAAATGAATTTTAATTAAAATTTACCCAAATCAATTGACTGCAGTAATGTATATTGAGCCCCAGATGGTTCTAATTGACTTTCCATAATATCTATAGAGATAACTTCAAATTTTGCAAAAATATCTTTATCAATAATAGATCTTTCTTCTGGTGAAATTTGCTTAAAATCATTTCTTTTAAGCCTTCCTAATGTAATGTGCGGAGAAAGACCTTCTTTAAAAGCAGAAGCTTTTCGTTCGTATGCGTTTAGTAATTTTTCCTCTAAATCGTTTTTTAACTCCCCCATTTCTTTTGATTTTTTACCTGTTACCCAAACCATTCTAGGGTTTTGAATTGTTGGTCCATAGCAAATTTTGTTAAATTCTAGAAAAAAAGAATGGTGTTTTGCACTCACCTCTTCAACAGAGTTAATAATTTCAGCTATTGATTCATCTTTTGTGTTTCCGAGAAAAGATAGAGTAATATGTAAATTTTCTTTTTTAGTCCAATTAACTGGTAAATCAGGAAAGCTTAATTGGTGTTTAAAAATCTTTTCTTTTATTTCTTGACTAGGATTAATAGCAATAAAAATTCTGTGTTCCATATTGTTTTACTATAACACGCCCTTATATTTAATAAAGCTTAATAAATAGAGTTTTTATTGGAATTGCACTGTTTTTAAAGAGATGCAGAAGCTTGACAAATCTGATGAATAATGTATGATATAGTTATGACAGACAATGCTGAAGAAAGGGAAACGATCGTAAGATCGTTCCCAAAAGAATACTGGGATGAGTTTAATAAACTCAACCTAGAAATTGATGAAATTTGGAGCGAACAAGAAGAAACATCTAAAAATTTGACAAAAAAGCTCAAAGAGGTTGCTGTGAAAATGCAGCAACTAGCAGAGAAATATAAAAAACCTCTGTAATAAAACAAGGGGCGAGGGAGATGAATTTCTCCCTTTTTATTTATTTTAGAAAACATTTTTAGAAAATCATATTAAATATTTAATAAATTGAATTTTTCCCTAAATGATTTAAAATTATAAAAGGAATGTTTTTTAATATTTAGAAATCGTTAAATGAAGTTTAAAGTTAAAAATAATAGAAAAAATAATATCGCTATGTTGGCCAGAAAGATTGGTTATCGTTATTTGAGAAAAGACGAAAGAACAAAAGAAACTGTTTTTATTAAGGTTTTAGGTGCTGGAGGATATCCAAGATTTCATTTATTTTTAAAAAGCAATTTAACTGATGAAGATTTAATTTTTGATTTACATTTAGATCAAAAAGAACCTGTTTATAAAGAAGCACATGCTCATGCAGCTGAGTATGATACAGAAATAGTTAAAGACGAATCAGAGAGAATTATTAATATTTTAAAATAAAAATAATATGCTAGACACAAAAAGACATTTATTTAAAGGTTTAGAAAAGAAAATAGGAGCTTTTTTCTCGTCTTTTTCTTTAACCCCTAATCATTATACTTTTATTTCCATTGTTTTTGCTCTAGGCTCTTTCTATTTTTTAATAAAACGAAAATTAATATTAGCAATAATTTCATTTTTAATTGCTGGCTTTTTAGATCTTGTTGATGGAGCAGTAGCAAGATATGGAGGAATGGAAAGCAAGGTAGGAGCTTATCTAGATACTATTGTTGATCGTTACGTAGAAGGAATTTTATTAATAGGAATGCTCTATCTTCCTCTTCCTGGAATTTTATTACCGTCTAAAATGTGGATAGCTTTAATTATTTTTGGATCTTTAATGACTAGCTATTCCAAGGCAGCAGCTAGAGAGAAAAAATTAACAAGCCAAGAACTAAAAGGAGGTTTGTTTTCTAGAGGTGAAAGAATAATCTTTCTTTTAATTTCTTTAATGTTGGGAGTTGTTGATCCTTCCTTTGTATTGACAGCTTATCTTTTGGCTTTGATTGCAATTTTAGTAAATGTTACAGCTCTTCAAAGAATTAGCTTAGCTATAAAAAAGAACAGAAAAGGATTTATCAAGTCTCGGAAAAAGAAATAAATAAATTGCCACCATAAAGCAATTCAATGGTAAAGAAAAAAGAAAAAACAAAAAAACAAATTCAAGAAGAAACCAATATCCAACAAATAGTAAATCATTATTTTTATAGTAAGGGTTTAAGTTTGGACAAAATTAAAGATGATGCTAAGAAAAAGAAGATTATTTATTCAAGATTTACTAGACCAGCCAAACAATTACTTGAATTATCAGGTTCAGTTAAAGAATCTAAAAAAGCTATTAATATAGTTTCTAAATGGGCCAAATCAAGAAAGCTAGACTATACTATCGAAACAGTTTTAAAGAAATGGTTAGAATTGGATAAATTAAAACCCAAAGAAATTAAAAAGAAACCATATTACAGGGGTGACCCCATGATATGGTCAGAAGTAAAGAAGAAATGGTATGTTATTAATGACGATGGAGATTGGTTGGAATTTGTTGGAGAAGAATCTGATATTAAATGGAAAAAAATAAAATAATAAAATGTTATCTTATTCTCAATTAGAAAAAGGTGTAAGGATTATAATGAATAATGACCCTTATGAAATTATTAAAGCTGCCCCCATGTTTAGAGGTAGAGGGCAGTCTGTTCTTAATACTGAAATAAGAAATCTAAAAACAGGAAATGTTACCTCAAAAACATTTCATGGTTCAGATTCTTTTAAGGAGGCTGATATTGATAAGATAGTAGCCAAGTTTATTTATAGTAATAAAGGAGAATATTTTTTTTGTGAAGAAGAAGATTCTTCTAAAAGATTTAGCTTAAAAGAAAATCAAATTGCAAATAAGAAAAACTTTCTTAGGCCAGATCAAAAAGTAGAAGCTTTACTTTTTCAGGGTGCAGTTATTAATGTTTTTCTTCCAGCTAAAGTTAATCTAAAAGTTAAAATGGCCCCTCCCACCCTTAAGGGAGAATCTTCCTCAGGAAATAAGACAGCTATTTTAGAAACTGGAATAAATATAAATGTTCCTGGTTTTATTAAAACAGGAGATATTCTAGAAATTAATACAGAAACAGGAGAATATTCAAGAAGAGTAGAATAATTATAAGATTTTAATTTGTTAAAAAGTAATTTGACCTTTTACATTACAATTTTTAAAATAGACATATTATTAATAAATTAATAAAAAAATGTCTAATCCAAAAATATCTAATCATTTTAAATCTAGAAACCCATCTGCAATTAGATTGGCTCAAATAGAATTTACTAAAAGAGAAGATAAGAACGATGTAATTGCTATCAATACAGCAATTGGAAATGTTTCTTTGCCAATGCATCCAGCAATGCAAGAACGTTTAAATCTTTCTTCTAGCAATAGTCCTTTTAATAATGGAATTGTTAAATATACTGCTACTGTAGGAGTTGAAGAAACCAATCAAGCTTTTTTAAATATTATTGCTGCTAGCGAATTTAATATCGATGGTTTATATAGCCAAATTACTGATGGTAGCAGTTCAGCAATGATGTTAGTTCTTTTAGGGACTTCTGGCTTAATGGAAGAAAAAGAAAAACCCTTTCTTTTAATTGATCCTGCTTATACTAATTATAAGAGTATGGCTGAAAGATTAAGAACTCCCATTATTTCTATTACTAGAAAATTACAAGAAGATGGAGAGTTTGAATTACCCAGTATTGATGAAATTAAGCAAATTATAGAAGAGAAACATCCAAGCGCCATGCTGATTATCCCTTATGACAATCCTACGGGTCAGTTCATGAATCAAGAATCAATAAATAACTTAGCAAAGTTGTGTGTTGAAAATGATATGTGGCTGGTTAGCGATGAAGCTTACAGAGAAATGTACTATGGTGATGAAAAAATGAGTAGTGTTTGGGGAATAACAGAGGAAGAAGTTCCTGGTATTGGAGGTAGAAGAATATGTCTTGATTCTTCCTCAAAGGTTTGGAGTGCTTGCGGTTTAAGAATTGGCACCTTAATTACTGATAATAAAGAATTTCACGAAAAATCTGTAAATGAATTTACTGCTAATCTTTGCGCTCCAGCTCTCGCTCAATATGTTTTTGGGTCTTTAGCTCACATAAAAAAAGAAGATTTAAAATCTTGGTTTAAAAAACAGAGAGATTACTATTATCCAATATTAAAAAACTTATCTGATGGTTTCAAAAAAGAATTACCAAATGTAATTATCTCAAATCCAGAGTCTTCTATTTATTCTGTTGTTGATGTGAGAAATATTGTAAAGCCAAATTTTGATGCCTTAAGTTTTGTTATGTACTGTGCGAAAGAAGGAAAGGTGGAAATTGAGGGAAAGCTTACTACCCTATTAGTTTCTCCTATGGCCGGCTTTTACAATACCCAAGAAGGTAGAGAGCAAGGAAAAACTCAAATGAGGATTGCTTGTGTAGAAAGTCCAGAAAATATGAGAAAAATTCCAGAATTATTTGCTAAGCTTCTTAAGGAATACGAAGCTAAAAGAGGTTAGAAATTATTATAGGTTAGAAAAAAAGCCTTTATTATAGGCTTTTTTATTTTAAATATTTTCTCTTTTTTAATTTATCAGGCATATAGGTTTGTTTTTCTTCGTAATTATGATCAGGGCTGTATTTATATCCTTTTCCATATCCTATTTCTTCCATTAATTCACTTGAGGCATTGCGAAGATGTAATGGTACGGAAAGATTTCCATGTTCTTTTATATCTTCAGAGGCTTTTTTATAGGCAGAATATAATTCGTTTGATTTTTTGCATTTTGCCATATAAACAACAGCTTGAGCTAAAATAACATTACATTCTGGCATTCCAATAAAATGACAGGCTTGATAAGCAGAAACAGCTTGTTCTAGGGCTCTAGAGTTGGCCAGTCCAATATCTTCTGAGGCAAAGCGAACAATTCTACGCGCAATATATAATGGGTTCTCCCCTCCCTCCAACATTCTTGTTAGCCAATAAAGAGCAGCGTCTGGATTAGAGCCTCTCATGGATTTGTGAAGAGCAGAAATAATATTGTAGTGTTCTTCTCCATCTTTATCATAAAGCAGATGTGATTTTTGAAATGATTCTTTTGCAATATCCAGGGTAATAATATTGTTTTTAGTTAAGGAAACAGCATATTCGATTACATTAAGAGCTTTACGAGCATCTCCATTACTCATTTGAGCAATAAGGTCTATTATCTTTTTGGTAATTTTTATTTTTAATTTCCCCAACCCATCCTTCTCATCTTTCAATGCCCTTTTAATGATTTTTGAAATTTGTTTTTTATTTAATTTTTCTAAAACAAAAACTTGGCAACGTGAAAGCAAAGCATTTATTACTTCAAAACTTGGATTTTCTGTTGTTGCTCCAATAAGAGTTATTAGTCCCCGCTCTACGTGCGGCAAAAGAGCGTCTTGTTGTTTTTTGTTCCAACGGTGAATTTCATCGAGAAAAAAAATAGTTTTCGTTCCTAATCTTTTCATTTCTTCAGCTTCTTTTATAATTTCTCTTAAATCTTTCAATCCACATGAAGCTGCACTCATTTCTTTAAAGTTTGATTTTGTTGTTTTGGCAATAATGAAAGCCAAAGTAGTTTTGCCACTACCTGGAGGTCCCCAAAAAATCATTGAAGGAAGATTGTCTGACTGGATGGCCTTTCTTAATAATTTATCTTTTCCAATGATTTCTTCTTGTCCAAAAAAACCTTTTAAATTTTTTGGTCTTATTCTATCTGCAAGAGGTTTCAACATAATGCTTTATTATATCTTTTTTTAAGAAAAATTGCTTGGTTTTGATGGTGCTAATTACTACAAACAATATTAAAATTATTTTCTGGCAATAAAACAGCATTCTTGTAAAATGAATATATGAATATAAAAACTGGAATTGATATAGTCTACATTCCAAGGTTTGAAAAAACATTAAAAGATAATCAGGTTCATTTTTCTCAGAATGTTTTTTGTTCTAAAGAGTGGGACGGTGCATCAATAGAAAAATTAGCTGGTATTTTTGCTGCAAAAGAAGCAACCATGAAAGCGTTGGGCATTAAGCCTGGTAAATGGCTGGAAATTTGTGTAGAGCATGTCAAAAGTGGAAAACCTTTTCTTTCTCAGTTTCCTCAAGAAAATAAAAAACAAAGAAAATTGAATCATGAACTTTCCATTTCACATGATGGAAAATATGCAATTGCCAATATAGTATTTTATCAATAAATACTATTTTAAATTTCGTATTTTTTCTTCAATCAAGTGAGTAGCTTCTTGGTATGTTATTTTCTGATCAATTAAAAATGGTTTTCCAAATATTATGGAAACATTATTACGCTTCGGCCACCGGAATGTAGGTTTAGCTCCTCTTGGTCCAGACGGAAGAACCTTTTCAGTTCCAAGTATCCTAATTGGAACAATAGGAACACCCATCTCAACTCCTAAAAGGCCAGTTCCTAATTTAAATTCTTCAATTTTTCCAGTTCTAGATATATGCCCTTCTGGAAATACTAGTGTCGAAAATTCTCGATCAATAACACGGCCTATATACTCTAAAGAAGATTTTACTTGCCCTTCGCGATCGAAAGGAATTGTGAAAAAAAGAAGTTCAATAAATCTTCTGGTATATTTGATCCAAGGAACCTCTGCTTCATAAAGGACGTCAGTAGCAGTCGCCACTGCTGTTTTTTTTCTGATTTTATGTGGTAATGCTTTATAAATAATTGCAGTGTCAATTGAACTTAAGTGATTTGAAAAAAATAAAGCAGGACCCTTAATATGTTTTATATTATTTAATCCTTTTATTTTTGTAGGAGCCAAAAAGAAAACTATAGGTTTGAGAATTATAATCTGAAGAAATCCTCGTATTGCGGTTGTAAAGCATGAGAATGCTTTTGCGTTAAACGGATAACGAATACGTTTATGCTTTTTCTCAGAAATAATGACTTTAAGGTCTTTGATAGTAGTTTGATCAGTAATTTTAGCTTCATCTAAAGATACTGAGAAGTCATTTTCAATTTTGGCTACGAGCTCAATGCGCTTTAATGAATCAAACCCTAAATCAGCTACAAGTTTTTTTTCATCTGAAATTTCTTGAGAACTAATTTCTGCTATTTGAGAAATAATTTTTTCAAGCTTTGATAAAGTTGAATCAATAACTCTTTTTTGTTTTTTGTTATCTATTTGAGTTTTAATAATTGACAAAACCTCAAGTTTTTTTATTTTTTTAGTAGGAGTGCGAGGAAAATCATTGTAAGGCCATATGGAAAAACTTTGAATTCTTTGATATGACAATAAATTATTATTGACCCTATCAATAATGGTTTTAATTTTTACATTTTCTTTAAGAAGCAAAACAGCATGTACTTCTTCTCTTCCATTTCTCTTAAATCCTATTACTGTGGAATCAATAACTTCTTTTTGTTTATTTAATTCAAATTCAATATCTTCAGGGTATGCATTTTCTCCAGAAGGAAGTACGATCATAAATTTCTTTCTTCCTTTAATGTAGAGATGATTATCTTTATCAAAGAAACCTATATCGCCAGTTTTAAACCATCCTTCTGTATTAAAAACTTCTTTTGTTTTTTCTTCTTGATTCCAATAACTAGAAAATACATTGGCTCCCTTAGTCAGTATTTCTCCATCTGAAGCCAGTTTAATTTGTACTCCTTGAAGAGACTTCCCTACTGATCCAATTTTTCGATCTTGATAACGATTAGCAGTAAGGATGGGTGATGTTTCGGTTAAACCATATCCTTGCAAAACATATATTCCTAGACCTTCCCAGAATCTCTCAACCTCTTTCTCTAAAGGTGCACCACCTGATGCAAAGGTATGCATTTTCCATCCAAAACCTTGGTGAATATTCTTGAACAATCTTCTACGCAAAACTATTGGAAGAAAATAAGAAATCCCTAACATGGCGTTGAAGAGCTTGAGCTTCCCTTGTTCTTTTATTTGATCTTTTAATCGTAATGATACTAATCTCAGAAATTCAGGAACAACAACCATATAATTAGGCTTATCATCTTGGAAGATTCTTCTCAAGTGGTTTGGGTCAAGAGATGCAGCATAACTTACCTGAGCTCCAACTGAAAATGGCACAAGCATACCTCCCAATTGTTCTAATATATGAAAAAGCGGAAGAATTGAAACAAATTTCATAGTATGATCTATCGGAATTGCTTTTTGTAAACTCCAAAGATTAGAAAGAAGGTTTTTATGTGTTAAAACAACTCCTTTGGGGTTCCCTGTAGTTCCGGAAGTATAAACAATTTCTGCAATATCGTGTTCTTGAAGAGACAACAAAGGAATTTGAATTTTATTATTCGATCTAGGTATTTTTTCAAAAGAAAAAACAGGAATAGAAGTTCCTGTTATTAGAACAGCGTGACTTTTTAGAATGAGCTTTGCTTTTGTTTGTGAAATTATATTTTTGATAAAATCGGACTTACTTTCAGGGCTTAAGGGTATTGCGATAGCTCCTGCCAACTGAATACCAAAGAATGCTGCTATCCAAAAAGGAGAATTGAATCCGACAAGAATTATTTTATCCCCTTTCCGAATTCCTTGTTGCTGAAGTGTGTGAGCGAAAGAGTTAGCATGATTCCATATATCGCCATATGTCCATTTCAGTGTTCGAAATTTAGGTCGGTACAAATAAGCGATTTTAGAAACGTGATTGTGGCATGTTTGAGAAAAAAGCTCTGAAAGAGTTTTTGGTTGCATATGTAGAATTAAAAATAGTCTGATTTATATTCTTTATTATAACAAAAATCTAACCTTTTGCCCTATTAATGTAAAAACTGGTATAATTTTATAAAGAGACATTTAATTAGATTTAAAATAATGTATGAATAAAGTTATTTCTACTGAAAGAATACCAATTAAATTATGGCTTGATTATATTGATGAAAAGACCCTATCACAAGCTAAAAACTTGGCTAACTTGCCATTTACATTCAAACACATTGCTATTATGCCTGATGCTCATGTTGGTTATGGAATGCCAATCGGTGGAGTAATGGCAACTCAAGACGTGATAATTCCACATGCCGTCGGCGTGGACATTGGATGCGGAGTATGTGCAGTTAAAACCTCTTTAACAGAAATAGATAAAGAAGTTCTTAAAAAAATAATGGGTGAAATTAGAATGGCTATTCCTGCTGGATTCAAAAAGCATAAGAAAAAACAAGACGAAAACTTAATGCCAATAGTGAGAAATCGAGGTGAAGAATTGCCCCAAATTGTTAGTCAAGAATATGACAATGCTTTAAAATCTCTTGGTACGCTTGGCGGAGGCAATCATTTCATTGATATTCTAAAAGGAGATGATGGATTTGTTTGGATTATGATACATTCTGGTAGTAGAAACTTAGGCTACAAGGTGGCAAATCACTATAACAAGTTAGCAATAGCGTTAAATGAGAAATTGCCCAATCCTATTCCTAGAGAATGGCAACTGGCATCTTTGCCTGTAGACAGTAAAGAGGGGCAGGCATATTTAGAGGAAATGCAATTCTGTGTAGACTTTTCTTTGGCCAATAGGAAGTTGATGATGGATAGAACCAAAAAAATCTTTACGAATATTTTTAAAGAAAATATTAATTTTGGTGAAATGATAAATATTGCTCACAATTATGCTTCTCTTGAAAAACATTTTGGAAGAAATGTTTGGATCCATAGAAAGGGGGCAACAAAAGCAACAAAAGACTTGATTGGAATTGTTCCAGGTAGTCAAGGAACTAAAAGCTATATTGTAAAAGGCCTTGGCAATCCTGACAGCTTTATGTCTTGTGCTCATGGA
>Ga0114923_10001118_pt1 | contig 18923 bp, 26 predicted proteins | sample SumtaG_FD_89578 | JGI IMG/M metagenome (GOLD analysis project Ga0114923, IMG submission 89578) | Deep subsurface microbial communities from Indian Ocean to uncover new lineages of life (NeLLi) - Sumatra_00157 metaG | ecosystem: Environmental > Aquatic > Marine > Oceanic > Sediment | place: near...
AGGCAGCACTGTATCAATTGGTGCTGGATCGGAAGCTGGGCGACTACGTTTTGCCTGACAATGTCATCGTCATCGCAGCTGGCAATCTGGAAACAGATCGAGGCGCAACGCATCGCATGGCAACGCCGCTCGCTGATCGATTCTTCCATGTCGAATTACTGGTTGACAATCAGGCATGGGAAAAATGGGCACTGGGCGATGCCGACATCCACCTCGCCGTCGTCGCGTACATTCGCTGGAGACCTGAACACCTGCACGTCTGGGATGCCAAGTCACCATCGAAGGCGCAAGCCACTCCCAGAGGTCATGAGTACGTCTCTGACGCGATCAAGGAATGCGAGAAGTCAGGCATCAACGGTGCGGTCGAAGCCGCGCTGATCAGCGGCAAGCTGGGCGAGGCAGTCGGTGCCGAGTTGACTGGGTTCCTGCCGATCTTTCGCAACCTGCCAGATCCCGTTGGCGTCATCATGGCACCTGATGCCGCAGACATCCCGAACGATCCGGCAACGATGTACGCACTGTGCGGAGCGATCGCGCAACAGACCTCGAAGACAAACATCGATCGAGTGCTGCGGTACGCGACACGCGTTAAAGAGTGCAGCCATGCCGGTCCTGAGTTCGCGATCCTGCTGGTCAGGCAAGCGATCACAAAGCACCCCGAAGTTCAGCAGACCAAGGGCTTCCTGAAATGGGCAACGGACAATGGGGAAGACATGGTTAAGTAGTTTGCAGCCTGTCGGGCACACACGGACGCGTGCCCTTCAGAGTGTGAATTGTTCGCACTTAACGAGGAGACCAAGATGGAAAATGTAAACACGAAAATCACAGACCGGCTGATGATTGTCCGGCTGGGTATTCATCAATGGTACCCAACAAAGCACGACAAGGCAGCAACGCAGGGACTAGCAGACCTGCATGGCGTCGATCCCGTGCGACTCGGCAAGGTCATCAAGAATCTGGTCAATCTGAAATCGATTGAGCCACTCAAGCAACGCTGCCGCAGGTTGCGTAATGAATTCCACGCGATGACCGCACCTTGGGAAGACGGTGGACTCAGAGCATTGCCAGCTGAAATGTATTTCGACTTTGTCGAGATGCTGAAGGATGGCATTCGCGAGATCGAAGCGTTGGCGGACGCGTACAAGATTGAATACGCCAACGAGATTGAGCGAGCGCGAGTAGAACTGAACGGGCTGTTCAATGAGAATGATTATCCGAGGCCCGAACAAATGCGTGCGATGTTCTCGGTCGATTACACCTTCAAGCCTGTGCCGAATGTCGAAGACGTTCGAGTGTGGGGCATCGGAGATCAGGCAGCTGCTGACATCGAGCAGGAACTGAGATCCAGCCTCGAAGCGCAGATGGTCGAGGCACAGGCTCATGTCGTGAATCAGGTCATCGAACGCGGCTGGGAATTCGTTGCCAAGGTCAACAAGTTCAGTGACCAAGTCCACGAGACTGACGGCAAGGGTGTGCGAATGTACGATACCGCGCTGACCAATATCCGCGACGTCATCACGTTGGTTCTGACCGGCTTGAACTTTACCGGTGACCCTGAACTGACGAAAGTTGCCAAGGATCTGAAGGTGGCGTTGAAGGGTGTCAACATCCCGAAGCTGAAGACCAGCCAATCGACTCGCGACAAGTCCACTGCCGACGTTGAGAAAGTTCTCAACAAATTTCAGGGAGTGTACGGATCATGAATGCCAAAGCGAAACTACAACAGGCACTCGAATCCGCGCACGCGAAAGTGCAGCGGCACCGGGCGCAGGTCGTGTTAGGCGCACCGTTTTTTGGTGCGCTCTTACTGAAGCAGAAACTGGTTGCGACAAATGACGTCGCGACCATGGCGACCAACGGCAAAGAGTTATTTTTCAATCCTGAGTACGTCATGAATCAGAGACCAGAGTATCTGGAATTCGATTGTGCGCACGAGGCTTTGCATCCCGCTCTTCTGCATCACACCCGACGTGGCAATCGCGACTGGGGCGTCTGGAATGAGGCATGCGACTATGCCATCAATCCGATCCTCGTCGATGCCGGTTTCCACATTATGCCGGACGCGTTGCTGCGCGATGACCTGCGCGCCAAGTCCGCCGAAGACAATTACCGAACGCTCATGGGCGAGCGGCAACAGTCTGAAGGCGAGCCAGACCCTGACGGCGAACCCGGCGAGGCACCGGACGATTCTGGTCAGGACACGTCCACACCTCCACCTCCACCGAAGCCGATCGAGAGCGATCAGGACGACGACGATCAGCCGGACGATCAAGACGATCAGCCGGACGATAGCGGCGATTCTGGGGACGGTCAGGGCGAATCCGGGGACGATAGCGATGAATCCGGGGACGACGGTGCCGGTGGCAGTGGCGGATCTGAAGGTGGCGACGGCGAGCAGCAGCAGGTGCCGTCATTCGGTGGCACTGGTGCGATCCTCGATGCACCGGTCGCCAATGAAGCCGAACGCGCCCAAGAAGAGCAGGACTGGAAAATCGCGACGGTACAGGCAGCGAATCTGGCGAAGTCAGATCCAGCTGCAGGCGACCTGCCCGGTGACCTGATCAGACAGATCGATGAACTGGTCAAGCCGATTGCACCATGGCGCGAATTGCTACGCCGGTTCATGGATCAATTCGCAAAGGCCGACTACACATGGTCATCGCCGAATCGCCGCAGTGTTGCAGCTGGCACTTACCTGCCCAGCCTGCGTTCCGAATCGATGCCGCCCATGCTGTTCCTGTTGGACTGCAGCGGATCAATGCCAGTACGCGCACTCACCGAAGCCGCTGGGGAATTGCAATCAGTCGTGGACACTCTGCAGCCGGAATTTGTGGACTTTGGAACTCATGATACGCGGATGACTGGCGTCACGAGATTCGAACCCGGTGACGATATTGTGATCGAGGCAAAGGGCGGAGGCGGCACAAAGTTCGCACCGGTCTGCGACTGGATCAACAATGCCGATGACGATTATTGCGTTGTCGTTTGGTTCACGGACATGGAAGCTTGGGACTGGGATCAATGCGAAGTCCCTGACGTGCCGATTCTGTTCATCGATTGGACATGCAGACATGATGACCCTCACTTCGGCGAAGAGGTCATCGCGCTGCAGGATGACTGGAGCTAGTGCAGAGTATGCAACACAGTGTGAACACACGGACGCGTTCACACGATGATGCACATTCGCATCGATTAAAATTTTGGAGACCATGATGGAAAAGAAAACACTAACGGCAATGATTGAGTTCACGCTTCAAAAGGCAACCGGGCCGAATCCCGACAAGCATTTGTTCGAAGTTCTCGACTACACTGGCGATCGTTTAGCTTATGTTTCGAGTGTTGATGAAGCTGCCGATTCGATCCGCTCTTTAATCGATCCAGACAATCTTTCGAACGTCGAAGTCATTTGACATGAATGGCAAAGGCACATCGAAATTTGTCAAGGGTCTGCTGTTCGAGTGGCTGAAAATAATCGAGGACAACGACACGCTGGATCAAATCATCGAGCAAGTCGAGGCGCGCAGAAAATCATTACGCAAAGAACAAAAGATCGAACGGTTCGCGAACTTGATCGATCAATACCGGCAACTGCAAAAACGGCACGCACACGGCACGGTCCTGTACCTGATAAAACCCCTGCCGAGAAAAGACGCAGGACCGTTGCCAATGCAAAACTCGAAACCAAAGGTATCGCAACGCAATGAGATGAAGCGGTACAACGAACGCATGCAGGTGAAGTTCTGGCAGTGGCAACCCAAAAAGAAAACGCTTTGGGTCACGGTGCCGTGGAAGACCGGCATCGAAAAGTACGGCGAGAATTTTATCCCGATGACAATTCGGGACATCAAGGCTTACCAACCGTCGCGAACCGAGACCGACATCAGGCTTCGCGAGTTGGTTCGACAAGGCAACGCAAAGTGAGGAGGAAATTATGAGTGGATTCAAAATCGAACGTCTGTACGCGTTCATCGCCACAGATCCAGAGGACGGTGACGAGGGTGTCATGGCATTTTCGACACAGGATGGATTGATGCTGCCGATGATTGGTGCCGACATGGATCGAGTCGATCAGCTTCGGTCCATAGCCGATGGAATTAGCAAAGCCACTGGGGTCGATCAGCAGATCAAGTATTTCGAACTGGAGCAGCTGATCGCACCATGGACCTGCCCAGACTGCGGACTGGTCTATGAGGACAACTCAGAGGGCTGTGGAGATCCGAACTGCTACAAGCGGGACCAGTAAGCCGGTCGATCGATCGCGCCATGCGCGCAGACTGGGACGCGTTCGACACAGGAGCGCATCCCGGCCTGCGACGAGCAGGACCGGAGTTTATATCGGGCTGTATAAGGCTCGCAAATGAAGAGGAGACCAAGATGGACACACGAAAGAAGTTGAACGAAGTGCTGGATGCGGCGGACATCCGCCGCCAGCAGTACGACGCACTTGCCGATGGAGATACACCGGACGATGCCATCAAGGAATTGTGGGAGTTGTACAACGAGAGTGGCAGAGCCGAAGCAAAGTTGATCGGCGAATCCTATGCGACCGCAATCAAAGAAGTGAAGGAACACGTCCACACCACGGAAGAGACCCTGATGGCAATGATGATCTGGGAGCATGCCAACTCAGAAGCTGCCCAAAGCACAGAGAAAGGTGGTGATGCAGTGCATGAGTGGCTGGTGCAGCCGGAAGGTGCTTACCAGGGTCGTGACAACGCGTTGCTGTTAGCTCCGCTCGCATGTCAAGCCTCGCGGCTCGCGTACGAGGGTGGTTACGACGAGTCGGAAGACTGGGAGTTCGTGCCGCTGATGATCTCGATATTCATGGAGACATCGCAGACGCCAGCTGACGTGAACAGGTACGACGCAGAGGGTGCCGGGAAAACAATTCTCGGCGCATTTTTGGAACGCACAGAGGAGGGAAAATCATGATGTCACTGGAAACAATCCAGAGCATGACGCAGGACAACCGCAAGAAAGCGGCGAAGAAAAGTTTGAAGCCGTACATGGTCGAGGCCGAAGACATTGAGGCTTGGAAAGAGGGACGCTGCATGCCATTGCCGTTCCCGAACATCGGCGATTATGAGCCACCCGGTTTCAAGCCCGATGGTGATCCGCTATTCGTGGACAGTTCAGGGTTTGGCGGCGAAGGTGAAGCGGCTCTGACGCTTGCGGGAATGCTCGACGCACTGGAAGTCGGCAAAGGATATGCACTCGTCTCAGAGGGGCAGTTCCAAGTGTACGTGCAGGCATTCGTTCCAACCGTGCCCCGACACCGGAGTAACGGCCATGGCTAAAGCGCACTATGTCAAGAGAGCGCGCAAAGACAACCCGGTCGTAAAGGCCGGGGAGTCTTATTACTGGTGGAAGTTTCGCTTCGGACCAAAGCTGTACAGCAAGACGCCACCCAAACCGAGTCAACTCACGCAGTCACCTTACTTGTCGGTCATCTATGCTTGCCAAGAAGACTGGGAGAAAGTCGATGACCCGACCGAGATTAACGCCAACGACTGGGACCGAGAAGGCATTGTCAGCTGGCTGGGACAGATCCGGGACAGCATGGTGAGTGTCGGCGAAAATCTTAATGAACTGGTTGCCCAGTACGAAGATGCTGCCAGCAACATGGAGGAGTATTTCGAAGGCGCGGAACGCATCGAGCAGTTGCGCGAGGCTGGCATGGCATGCGAAGAAACGTGCGAACGTATCGACGACATGTGTACTTCCATCGAGGATTCGGCAGGCGACATCGAGACGCTAGAGCTACCAAAAGATGGCAGCGATGAAGAGAAAACCGAAGAGTTCGAGTTGGCAATTCAGGACATCATCGATCAGATCGATTTTGAAGAGCCGAACTTCGACTTCCACGACATATAGGAGGGCATCATGGAACTGACCCAAGACGACTACGACAAGCTGATCGAGTTCGCATTCGAAGGCAAACAGCAGGGCACCAAGTACGCCGGGATGACCTATGAAGATGGGATCATGGCAGTGCTGGATGTCATTGATGGAAACATGACAGCAGCAGAGGTGGTGGAATGATGGATATTGAAATTCACGGCACGATTAAGATCGACGACGTACCACGCCAATTCTCCATGAGCAATAATGGAGATATTGGCTGGCAGCAATGGGGTCAACAGACTGAGGAACTTGGCAAATCTGTTGCAGTGCTTGACGCACTTCAACTTGCAATATACGAGGAGTTTGGATCATGAAAAAATTCACGGTTAAAGGCATCAACACCCCGTTTCCGATAGACATGCTGCGCTTCGACGAGTGCTGGCCTGCGCAGGTTGAAGACTCGGGCAGACTAGCCAACACATTCGGCTTCAGACATGGCAGACGCGTACGCTGGGAACTCACGCTGTTATCTAATCGCAACGATGTCCCGACTACGGAACGCTGGAACTCATTCGCGATAGAAGTTACGAACGACAACGTCATCGAAACCTTCAAAGAGCGCAAGGAACGCAACAAGAAAGAGCGGGACAAAAGGGAGCGTGGTGATGCAGCGATCGACGATTAAAGCCGTTGAATCGGTGATACTGGATTCGTATGTCGAACACCTGCAACCAATAACAGTCATGGAGATCCGCGCTGCGTGCAAACTCAGCGAGACGATTATTCGGCGAGCGGTGACCGAGTCGCCACGGGTGACACGCACCCACAAGGAAGTGCCAATAATGTCGAAGGCTTCTCCGGGACGCGTTCACCAGAGCCGCACGATTGTTGCGTTTTATCCAACTCGGGAATGGTTGGTCGAGGTCATCAAGCAAGGTCGCCGTGAGTTCGACTATTACAGATACGAAAAGTCGTGGCGTTGACATGCAACCGCAACTCAGACACTTCTGCACGCACGCACTCGATGATCTAATCCAGTACATCAACACCATGAAGAGAACCGGCGCATACGAAACGTACGGCAGGGAAGCTGTGCGCTGGCTTCGCCAATCCGTTAAGTTCGCATTCGATGAAGAGGAAGCGCACTCAGTGCCGGAAGAATTAGCCAAGCAGTGGTTGTGCGACGATCCGAAATTGCCGTTCGAGTTTATCGCGATTGAGATGACTGGCGAACATGAAGATCATCATCAGGAAATATTCGACAACGTGTACGTGTGTGCCAATCTCAATGTGATTAGCAAAGAGATATACGCACCAATTCAGGAAGACCTGGACCTGATCGATGACAGCCAAGGCTTTCTTATTTGGCCTATACAAAGGCCCAAAAGCAGTTCAACAGTTATCGGTAAAGGCGCAAGTGATCGTCGCTGGTATCCGGCTCCGGTCATGGCAATTATTTTGCCACGCGTTGAGATGGACCGGTGGGAAAACATGGCGCACCACAGCCAGAAGCATTGCATTAGCGGCAAGCCCGATGAACCGTTCCTGATGGTTCAGCATCTCGTAGATTACGAGATGACACAGGAATCTCTGGTCAATCATATGGCGGACAATGAGTTCACGCCAGACGGTCAATCGTTTATCGATTCCATGAATGCGCAGCAGATGCACGAAACGATTGTCAGGTTGATGGAAGACTTCGGCAAGACGCTTGTCGGCGACTGCAAGACCGTGGCATCAATGTGTACGCTGCTCGAATGCAGCAACGTCGTGTACAGGATTCATCCGGCTCCGCGTAAGCTGAATTTGAAGCGCAAGAAAAAACACAAAGAGCCGTTTTTCGAATACAAGACACTGGTCATCGATCCGCACAAGCCACGAGTGGTCGGTCCTGTACTCGGTCCACACAGGCTGCGCAAATCACCCAAGTTGCACCTGCGCAGAGGGCACATCAGGCGGCTTCGTTCTGGCGGCAAGACGTGGGTCAGTCCCGCAATGATTGGCAGTAAGCGGCGAGGAATGATATTGAAGGATTACGACATCAGAGAGGAGGAGCATCATGAGAAGCATCATCGGCAAACGACTACCTGATTCACGAGAGGCAACAATTTACCTCAAGCGACCGAGTCAGCAGATGATCATGGTCGGCACACCGCTGGAGTGCTGCATGAAATTCTTCGACGGTCAGCTGTCAGAGATCCACTACAAGTATTCATGGCCCCAACGTGTCTGGTACTCGTTCCTGTCAAGGCATGGCATGTGGAAAGGCGCGGATGGACAGCTACAGAGTTAGGGCATCCGGCATCGCTGGTTTCTTTTTGTGCCCGTCCAAGTGGGCAAACGATCATCTGGGTGGCACCATCCTGCCCAGTACACCTCCAGCCGTGATCGGCAGCGCAGTCCACAAATCGACCGCTGAATTCGACCGAAGTAGGCTCGACGAAAATAAGGCTCGCTGGCTGACGGCAGACGACACCGCAGAGGTGCTGCTCGAATACCTTAAACACCCCCCGGAGGAAGTGGACTGGACCGGATCAAATATCGAAAAAGCGGCTACAACGGCTTTGGGCGTACACACCCGCTACTGCCACGAGGTGGCACCGACGCATACCTACCAGCTGGTCGAACAGACCATGGACAATCTCACGATCGCGTGGGAAGAATTGGCGATCGAGATCGTCCTGACAGGCACGCTGGATCGAAGCTATATCAAGGATGGACTGATAGGAGTCGCCGACCTAAAGACTGGGGCTGTTGCCTGCAGTCAGAATACCGGCAAACACAAAGCCCAGCTAGGCGCATATGAATTACTTGCGGCTGAAAAACTGGGTATAATCATCGAACAGCCTGGGGAGTTAATTCAATTGCAGACCTCTAGCAACTATAAAGTTGCTGTCCAACAGGTCCACAATGCGCGAATCGCGCTCCTCGGCGATGACAACAATCTTGGCATGTTGACCCACATCGCTCGTGCTTTGAAATCAGGCGATTATTGGGGCAACCCAAGTAGTTGGCTTTGCAGCGAAAAATACTGCGGAGCATGGAACCATTGTATCTACAGATAGGAGGGCACGGGCATGACGAGCGTAAGCGAACTAAGAAAGACAACGAAGAAAACACCGATGAAGGAAATCATGAAGCAACCACCGAAGCAACGGATTGCAACATTACTGCAGGAGAACAAAAAGGAAATCATGGCTGCTTTACCGAAACACATCAACATCGAACGCATGCTGGTGATCGCACAAACAGCTGCGACTTCTGTCCCGCAACTTCTGGAGTGCTACACACCGTCACTGTTTGGCGCGATGATTAAATGCACCCAGCTGGGACTCGAACCGAACAACGCACTCGGTCAAGCGTACTTGGTGCCGTTCCGAAACAACAAGCAGAACAGGACCGATGTGCAATTGATCATCGGCTATCGCGGCCTGATCGATTTGGCTCGGCGCTCTGGCAATGTGATTAGCATCAACTCACAGGCAGTGCGTGAAGGCGACGAGTTCGAGTACGAATTCGGCCTCGAAGAGCGGTTGGCGCATCGTCCCGGTAAGGTCCGTGGTGAGATCACGTACTTCTATGCGTACGCCAAGCTGACCGGTGGTGGACACTACTTCGATGTGCGAACACGGGAAGACATGGATGCCTTGATGCGCACCACCTACAAGCAAGGCAACTCTGGTCCTTGGAAAGACCACTACGAAAGGATGGGGATGAAGAGCATGGTTAGGCGGATCGCAGCTTACTTGCCCACAAGCATAAATCTTTCTGAGGCAGCACAACTGGATTCGCGTGCAGAGGCTGGCATGGATCAGGGATTGGAAACCGTCATGGCTAGTGACTACACAGTCGTACCAGAGGGCGATGCACCGGAAGCATTGCCGCCGCCAGCTGCCGCACCCAAATCAGAACCAGAACCGATTGTGGACATCAATGGTGAAATCTTTGATCCTGCAAAGCACGCCGTATTGGATGGCGAACCTGTGTACAACAAAGACAAATCATTCCGCAAGAAACGTGGTGCTACAAAACCAGCAGCCGCTGCGACATCTGCAGCACAAGAGTCGGAACCGGAACCGGAACAGGAAGAAGAACAGCCGTCAGAAGGTGAGTCAGAAGACGAAGGTCAATTTTACACTGGCGATGACGACGAATCGTTCGCTCTGGAATAGATAACGGGATGTTAATAATTTACCGACACCCCGATCAATGTCTGCAGATTGGTGCCGATATTTTCCTGAAAGTGCTGGAGGTCGTCCCAGAAAATGAGGGAACTCCAGCACATGTTCGTATCGGGGTAGAAGCACCGGACGAGACGCGGATCATACGTGTCGAATCAGATAGCGCAGAAGACAGAGCGGAGGCGAACAATGCAATTGACGAAACTTAGTATCGATTCCTTCCTGCAGATCCGTGCCATGGATCTTCACCTGGACAGGTACCCGATACATCTGATTGTGGGACACAACGAGAGCGGCAAGTCGAGCATTCACGAAGCAATAAGGTTCGCGATGCTCGGCGAAACTGCTCGCGTGTCCTATAAGAAAGATTACGGGCAGATGATTCGTGCCGGATCGAAGTCGGCTACGGTTCGACTCGATTACGTGAACGACGACGGTGAACATGATTTCATTCAACGCGATGTTGGCACTGGCAAGGTCACCAAAGGTTACGAGGGAGATCCTGAATTCTGTGTCGCGGAAGTCATGGATGCGACCAAGTTTCCATACTTCGACGCAAAGCATCAACGCAAGATGCTGTCGCTATTGTTGAACATCAGGATCGACAAAAAGGAAGTTTCCGAAGCGTTGCAACGCAAAGGCGTGGACGAGGCTTACATCGAGCAGATCCTGCCTATGTTGCGAGCCGGATTTGAGCCTGCCGAGAAAGAGGCAAAGGCAAAGCAATCGGAATATCGCGCCAAGTGGGAACAGCTGACTGGCGAGAAGTGGGGCACCCAGAAGGGCTTCGATTGGAAACCGCAGAAGCGCATTGTCGCGAAGGGCATGTTCGAAGCGCAGAAACGTGAAGTTGCGAAGTACAAGGCAGCACACGAGAAGGCTTTGGAAAAAGTCGGCGCATCGAAAGCGTACAAGGGTGGCGTCACGGACTCGTGTCCCGGTTGCGGTGTAAAGCTGACGTTCACAGGACAGAAGCTGGTTTTGCATCAGGACATAGCCGACGCCGACGAGATGAAGGAAGGTTCTGCTGCTCGCAAAGATGCTGACAATCTCGGTGGGCTGTACGAGCAGGAACTGAAATCTCTGCAGCAAATGGAAAATGACATGGTGTTCAACAGCCGCATGACCGAGATCAAACAAGAGTCGGTCGAACTCCACACTCAGGTACTCGGCTGGATGAAAGCTGCCGACGAGTTGGCACCTGATGGCATTCCAGGTCAGATCATCTCTGATAAATTAAAGCCGATGAACAACCGGCTTCGTGAAACAGCAATGAAGACCACCTGGGAACAGGTCACTATCAGCCCGATCATGGAGATTATGATCGGCACGCTGCCATACAGCCTTTGCAGTGAATCGTCGCAGTGGCGTGCGCAGGCAGCTATTGCCGAAGCGATCAGCTACATCGCAAAAATCGGCATCATATGTTTGGATAGACTCGACGTTCTCGATCTGCAGAATCGATCGCGATTGTTGAAATGGATACACAGTGTGGCTACAGATCACAAAACTATCTTGCTCTTCGGCACACTCAAAGAAGCGCCACCACGATTGCCGAATACTATTGGTCTGCATTGGCTGCAAGACGGGAAAGATACGACCGTCTCAGCAAAAGCCGCATAACGAATTGGGGCTATCGTCGGGCGAACGCCGTGTAGAGCAAGTAGCCCACTACACATAAGCGATACGGTCTGGGCAGGTCAGACCCCCAAATAGGACAAACTATGGGCGACAAGGCTTGGAGACGACGAATGGCACAATACGAACGAGAACATTTTGAGTCCGCATTTCAGCTACTCACTGCGGTTTCCCACCAGATTATTAAAATAGATTTCGCCGAAATGGAACGATGGGTTGATGCGTTGATGGCAGCGAAGGCACTCAACGATCCCGACAAGAAAAAGAACATGGATAATTTGAAGCAGGTCATGCGGTCGTTCGCTGGAATGCAGCAAATGTTATATAAGCACGGCATCCCGGTGCGAGACATCTCTCATTACAAAGAAAGCCTACCTCCGAATGTTGCTATTGAAGTTCCGGTCAAGAAAGACCCCCAAGATCGACCTAACTGAAAATTGGCAATTGACGCAAAACATCCGATCTACAAAGGGCCGAAGAGTCCTATGACTAGGGTTATTCAACGAACTTTGCGGATAAATGTTTGCTTAGATCATTCAATCGCTGCCGAATTACCGTTGGGCTATGTCACAACTTTCGGAGAAAATCTCAACGCAACCTCGACAGATGTGACTTACTGTCACCGATCGTGACCTTGGGGGTCAGTATTAACTTAAGATCCTGAATATCGCACAACCACTTCCCGGTGGTCGCCCTGGCGGTCTCACTGCACCGCAAAAATTGGGGCTTTGGGACGGGCCAGGGACACAGTAAAATTTACGGTATTTGACACCAATGACTCTTTGCCCCCTGTATCGACAGCCGTAGCCACGCAATCGTGAGTGCCAAGTGCAAACGTCTCTGCCGGTGCTTGCCAGGTGTCCGTATTCAACGGTTCATTTGGCTGCACATGGATCGGCGTCGTGAGATCACCGTCGCAGTAAATCCGATATTCCTGAATGTCTGCGTTATCCAGAGGAGTAGCGTCCTCGCGTTCCGTTGGCGGCTCCCAGTTGAATGTTTTCTCTCCGAGTGCAAAGACAAGCGGCGAGAGCAAGAGCAAAACTAAGATTCTGATAAACCACTTCATGTGGGTTCCTCCTCTGATGGCAAACCGCCGATCGCTTCAGCAGTCTCGTTTAGCTCAGACTGCAACAAATCGAGTTCCACCTGGACCTCTGCTGTGGTCACGTCCCTGCCACCATCAGCTTCGGCTTTGTCAAGCAAAGCCTGTGCGCGATCCTTGGTGATTCCTCGGCTTGAGAGCCAGCCCATTCCGGCCTGGATCATGTTCAGTATTTTCAGTATGAGTACAGCTTCCACGTTAGTTCTCCTCAACAAGTGGGGCAAGCAAAGCCATGGCGACAGATAATGTTACCTTGGCGCGTTCGAGACCTTTGTTTGCCGTGACAGGATCACCAGCTGAGTCGATGGCACTGAGTGCTGTCTGCAACTGGTCCTTAGCTGATTGGAGATTACGCAAAGCCGCGTCTGCATCAGATCGACTGATCGCTCGACGACCAATCAAATCCTGCAAAAGAAGATTCGCAGCACGAACCTCCGCGACTCCAACAACGATCGCCTTTCTCGTTGTATCGACATTCTCGTAGCCCATTGTCGCGCAGGACTGAATACTCATCCCGACGACAATGAGCATCGCGTAAACGAGTGACATAAAATAGAACGATTTTTTTGGTGCGAGGTACATTAGCCTTCCCCAGTTCCGGTTATGTTAGAAATCACTCTTCGTGTGGACAGAGCCTGATAATCCTTGAAGAATTGCACGAGTCCGCCACCGATCATGCCGACCCATGCTGCTTGCGAAATCATGCCAAAACTCAACTCAGGATCGTTCATGTACAACGCTAATAGCGCATTCATGAAGCTGATCAACGCAGCGATTAACGCGCCACCGATTGTAGATACATTCACATCAGTTCTCCCGTTACAACATTAAAAAGACCTACCCACTGAAAATGCGGAAGGTCATTAAAATTTTGGTCATCGATGATGATTTGGTCTTCATCCCAATTGCCACCCCAGAGCAGATTGTAGCCGAGTGCCCTGCCGGTGCCAATTATCAGGCCAGCCATGTAAATGAAACGGCGCGCATCATTCCAGTCAATTGGGTAAGGAACCACATCAACTGCATTGGATCTCCACTCTTTATCCTCAGTGCCATCAGGCAATTTCGGCGGATTATGCGCGGATTCACCTGGTGCTTTTGTGGTTTTTTCTGCCATCAGAAGTTCGCCCTGACGCTTCCATGAGCGCACACCCTCCAGCACGCGAATGTCGTATTCTTCCGCGACTACTTGGATGGTTTCGACGATTTCACTTCTGCAAGTGTGCAGGTTACCGAGAGAAAATTCGGAGAGCAGAGGCATATTATTTACCGATAAGCGAAATCATCTCGCGTATCTCTTTGAAATCTTCGCGTTGTTCGTCGCGAAGTTTAGTATGTTGAGCAGTTAAATCGGTCCTGACGTTGTCAACCCGATCATAAATTTCTTTTCGTGACTGTCGTGCTTCATCGACAGATGTCATGAGACTTTCTTGGGAAGCAACACAGGTAGCGATTTCCCTTTCGTGTCTATGCAAAATTTTGTAAAAGCCAACTGCTAACGCCACTAAGGGTGTCCACATATATTGCAGTATCAGTTCCATCACTTGTTTCCTAATTTTCATGAAAATAGCCTCACGCAAATTTCGGATTTTCGGCCTCCCAACTCAAATTTCGACTTGCGTCATATATCCCCAGGCTCTTTGGTTTTCATAAACGATCGATAACTGGCTCGATCTGCGCAGCGAGTCTATTCCGTTGACTGACCAACCTGTCTCGCAGCAGAGTACGGCGTTCTGGAGAAATCCGTCTGTTCAAAGCAATCGTATTTATTTGCCTATTGACCTCGCTCACTTGCGCGGCAATGCGCCTTATATCAGGTCTCATAGCAAGAATCGCTTTCTCGTCCTGCGCAATGCCCAAAGCCTTGAATCCTTGCCCTTCTTCCTGGTACTTCTTGATCGTACGTGCGATAGAATCGGCTTCTTTGACCAGTTCCCAGAGGATGCGATTGTACTTGGTTGTGGTCGATACGTCGCCACGTTTGAACCGGCTTATAACCGGAAGTTCATGCAATCTCTGTGCTGTGATCTCGCCCAGCGCACGTTCTGGGCCGTGCAGTATAGTGTCAGTCATGACATTTGCAACAGACAAGCCGAAAACACCTAGCGCACCGAAATAACCTCTCATCAGATGCTCAAGGCGTTTCGGCGATTGCATCCAGTCGGGAGCAGAATCGGGCAGCGCATCACCAACCCACTTTGCGAACTCACCACTGCGCCAATCGTATTGTCGTTGCGGCAACAAGTTTTCCTGACCAGCAGAAATGATCGGCGTGCGCGTAAATATATTGATGTTGAACCAATCTTCTGCCATAGGTTTGAACATCTGTGGAATGGGATTGAAGGCAAAAGTATCGAAGGCAGCGTGCAACATACTTTCAGAGAACACGTCCCAGCCTTCTATGCCCCTGCCAGCACGCCACAGCCTTTCGGGAATAGTGGAGAACAGCACACCACTCTCGAAAGGTTTCGGCAGACGCCAGTGATCACCGTCCTCGATCAGGTCGAAGAAATGGTAATACGTGTCCTTGTCCCACTCGCTCAACTCATTGAAACGATCGTCATCGTCATTAGCGATCGCCAATGCAATCGACAGGGACATCAGCGCACTACCTTTGAGGAGGAAGTTCACCGGGCTTTCCCTGCCACTGCGCCACAACTTATTCATGCCTTGTAACCTGGCATTGAGGAACGGCACTACCTGGATCAGAGCCTGAACCAGATAGTAGTCACCGGATCTCGTGAAATTTAGGAGATCCTGGGCTTGATATGCAGCTTCTGCAGGTGAGGCAAGTTTTTCGTTGATGCCTTGCTGGAATGCTTCTTGAGGAGACATGCCTCGCGCAATCAGTTCCTGCATGCGCGCATCCCACACTCGCTTGAGTCCGTTGTACACGCGTACACGGTTGCCGAACTCACTCGCACCACCGACTTTCTTCCACCATCTCCAGAGACGCTTCGGTGTTACAACGGTCTTCAGAAAGCCAGCCACTTCATTGCTCGGCACACCGAGTTCTTTCAGAAGATCACGTATTTGTTCAGGATGTGTGTCATAGAAATTGCCGCCACTGCGACCGGCAAACGCCATGTGCAGCATCGCTGGATTTTCTCCGTACGCCTCGGCAAGTGATTTGATCGGTTCTGCGAGCGATCCGATTGGTGCTTTGCTAACGATGAATGTCTGAATGGTGTCGCGCATCCAGTTGGCGAGCATAAATGCCGGGTTCACAGTAACGCCAGTAGTCAACCACTTCTTGGACGTGCGCATTGCTGTCATCAGGGTACCGAGTTGCGGTCCCGTTTTGCCGATCACCATGCGCAATAGCAATCTGTCGTTGATCACGAAGTATTTCGGTTTGCCTTTCTCCATGACAGTGACAATGTCATTGCCCGGTGGTGGTACTTTCTCAAAGAAGACCTGCCACCGATTTTGATCGTCCTTAGTCCATTTGTTGAACTGTGCTATTGCGCCTTCCAAACTCTCGTCATTGATTAGACCTGACTTCCAGAGCAGGTCAGCCAATTCCTTTTTACTGATGACGAACTTGGGCTTGGTTACTTTCGCTACCTCTGTCATTGCACCAGTGCGTGTCGCAATGTCCGCCAGCCTGCGTACTGCTTCATTACGGTAGCTGCGCTCCAATAGATAAGCCGTGTTCAGGAACATAGACTCGATGACGTTGCCTTCCAGTCGCAGAGGAACGCCTTCACGATCCATGCCACCAGTCAACCGGAAAAGTCCTGCGCTGCCGACATCGATACGCTCACGGGCAGAACCTGGCTTGGCTCTGTTCTCCAGTTGTGTCAACTCGCGCCAAAACGGAATGTAATCGTATTCTTTCCAAATCTTCATCTCTGCTGCGTTAATGACACCAGTCTTGATCGCGAGTTGGAGATTGGCGTCATTAAACTCGACCCATTTAGCCTGGACCTCTTTGTAAATTGCTTCGTAAGTTTTGCCGTTAGCTGCAATGCTGTCTTTCGCCAGCTTCAGGGTGGCATCGATCAATTCTTGACTGATCAATTTCTCGACGCTGGGCACCAGTTCGCCCCGCTGCCTTGTCTCGTTTTCTTATTTCATTTGCACGAAAAGCAACAGCCCACTTCTCCCAATTGCGGGACTGGTCCTTACCTTCAATCTCCCTTAACGCTAAGAAGATTTCCTGGAATGCAATACCGTTTTCCGGGCTTACAAAGTTCAGACCTCGGAGCCTGGTGTCGTCTGCCAGCTTCACAGTATTCTCAACGAGATCCGGGATGCCATTCCGCATCACTGCACCCATGACATTGGTCATGTTGCGAAGCGTACTGAACGCTTTGTAAGCACTGACACTGCTGTCGAGCAATGTCCCAGCCAATGCAATCTCAGTGGTTTTGGCTGGGTTGGAGGTATCAAAAATACCTTGCGTTAATTCATCGAACGACAGGTCGTGCCACATCTGCAACAGACGTTTTCCTTTTTCCGCGTAAGAGAGTTCTTTGAATGGGGTGTTCATCACCCTTGCCCATTCCTCGTCGAGTTCGGGTGTCATTTTTGCGCTGGCGGATAGTCGTGGTTCAGCAAATTCTGCTGACAATGCTGCAAGAGTGATGCCGATCTCCTGATCAGTCTGCGCTCTTCGCAAGTTACCGAGATTTTTTGACTTCAGGAACTGCACATACTTTTCGCTGTTTCGGTCGATGCCCAGCCCAGCTGCTGCTAAAGCACGACGTTCGATGCGACGTTGGCTCTGCCTGATCAATGCCATAATGTCGGTGTTGGTTAATTCGATGTTGATACCGAAACTACGAATGAAATCCTTAACGATCGCGACCGCTTCTTTCATCGCTGCATTGCGCGACGTCATGGTCTCTGACATCTCGGCAAGCACTTCCTCGATGAACTGCCCATCGGAAACGATGTTCTTTGCCTTGACGCTCTTGACCAATCGCCGAATGACAGGGTCTTCATTGCCTTCAATTAGTTTTTGCAGTCGTGCCTGGATGCCAGCGAAATTAGGCAAGCTGCTCATTGCGAAATGACCGAACAATTCATGCAACATGACGCGTTCTGCCGCAGCGAGATCGATCAAGCCATCAGCGACAATCCACACAGTGTTCGAGTCAGGCTGGTATATGCCCCTGACAACTTCGACACCTCTTGCAGTGAGATTGTCCTGCAGATTCACTGGTAGATCAGAAAGCGATTGAACGAATCTGAAGTTCAGAAGCGGTGACAGTTTGTTAATGATGTCAAGTACGTGGAAACGTACCTGCTCTACCGTGAGCGGCGTCTTTCGTTTCTTTCCGCGATCCTTCGGATCGGTGACCGTTGAGAGCCGGTCGTCTGCACTGAGGAGGATGTCGTTTGGTCCGGCGTCGGCAAGTTGCCCGACTGCGCCGTCAGCTGCTGACGTAGCGCGAGCAGGCGAGGCGAGCGCGGATGGTTCTCCTGCAGCTTGCTGATCTGACTTTGTAAGAATCGCACCTGCGACTGGCTGCTGGGTGGCGGCGGCTTTTGTGGTCGCGTCAGTTTCGGCATCGCGTGTTACCTCTTTTTCTGCTTGCTTGGCAGCTTTTGCGACGACCTTGTCGAGAACCTTGCGCCGACTATCGAGCCAGCGGAGAAGAGTGGGTGATCCTCCCGCAAGTTTGTTAATTTGACGGGCGATTTCGTCGCCTTCCGGGTCTTCTTGCCAGTTGTGGTCGCCATGATATTCACCTTCCGCCCTGAAGTCGCTGTATTCTAACAGCCCACCATCGAGTCTGCCATCGATGTTGGCCTTGAATAGATCCATTCCTTTCTTGAAGCCATCGGGGAAATCATCTGTGACTGCGAATGGCGTGCCATCAGTACCTCGGAAGTTGATGACAACGTATTCCCCTTTGCCGACCCTGGTGAAGCCCAATTGATTATTAGCCTTGGGGATCAGCTGATTAAGGGTCTCGACATAGTCTTGCTCTTCCACTTCGCTGAGATTGCGTTCGAACCTGAAATATCTGCCCAGACCATCGGTCCCTTTGGCCCTTGCTGTGCCGATAGCACGGAACCATGGCACTGCTTTCTGCCGGAACAAATATTGCCATGCCAGTGAGTATAGGTTGACGCGAGTACGATCGAAGCCTGTTTTTGCGCCTCCGCTCGGCAGCACTCCGGTGATCACGACAGGCGAGACA
>Ga0114923_10001119_pt1 | contig 18922 bp, 26 predicted proteins | sample SumtaG_FD_89578 | JGI IMG/M metagenome (GOLD analysis project Ga0114923, IMG submission 89578) | Deep subsurface microbial communities from Indian Ocean to uncover new lineages of life (NeLLi) - Sumatra_00157 metaG | ecosystem: Environmental > Aquatic > Marine > Oceanic > Sediment | place: near...
ACCTGATTCTAGAATAGAATGTCAAGTTACATCTGATAATTTTGAAGGATTTTAGATTACGTTACGCTAATTGGAGGTATCTAGAAGTAGGTATCTCCTTTTTAAATTAAAATGTTATGAAAAAAGAAGATACAATAATATATGATATAGTTTCATGTCCTAATTCTTGGAATTTAGATACCTTATTTGAAGTATACAAAAATGCAAGTATTTTATTCTGGGATAGTGGTAATGGAGGTAATGAACCTAAACTTTTAACTGGTAAAAAACTAGAATTTAGTTTAGATATAGCAATACCAGAGAATAAAAAATTATTGGAAAAATTACAAAAAGAATTAAAAGATGAAAAGTAATGGAAAATATAAAAAGAATATTAGATTTAGATATTGTTGATACAGAGAAAGCTAAATTAATTCAAGATTATTTGAATACTCTTTATCCAACTGTAACAATTAGTACACCTTATATTTATACACCAGTAAATGTAACTCCAAATGCTTGTTTAGGATGTCCTAGTTATGGAAAGAATACAGCATGTTGGTGTACAATACCTTATTTAAATGGACAAGGACCTACTTGGAGTGTAGGAGATAGTACAATAAATAATACAGAAAATGAGCAAAATAAAGATACCAATAAAGAATCTGACAAAAGTTGAATTTGATGAAGCTTATAGAGATATGGCTGCTCAATTTGATGTAAAAGGAAAAGCTTATATGACTAAAGATGCTTTATTAAATATGATGGTACAAATGGGACAATTAACATTAAGTAAAAGTTTAGAACTAAGAGATTAAGTTATGGAAGATAAATTATTAATACTCTATTTAATTGGAGCATTTTTTACAGTAATATTAGTTATTGCTAGTTTTTCAGAAACAATTAAACATTTAAGAAAGAAAAAATAATGGAAGATACATTTATAAAATTTGAATATGAAGTTAAGGTAGATAATACATTATATCCCACTACAGTAGTTTGTAGAGGTAAATCTCGAACTATTGAATATCCAATACTAAGATTTGATAGTACTGAAAAATTAACAAAAGATGAGTGTTATGAAATAATGAAAGGTACTAGAGGTATATTATCTATTACTGGAGATTTTAAAGAGGTTGAAAAGAGTAAATATTATACACCAGAAATTTCAGAATTCCATGTTGGATTTGAATATGAAAGATTGATATCAATGAAAGGTGGTACAGCAGTTCCAAAAGAAGAACATCATGAAATTTGGGAGAAACATATAGCTACTAAACATGAAATAGCTTGGATGTTTACTAATTTTCCTAATGTAGTTAGAACTAAATATCTAGATCAAAAAGATATTGAAAGTTTTGGATTTGAAGGTACAGATGAAACTTTATGTAATGGTAGAGCAACTACACGTCTTTGGAAAGATGATATAACTATATGGTTTGATACTAACTTTGCAAAATTTGCAGAAGGACGTAATATATCAATAAGTGTTGATGATCCTGTAAGATGTAAAGGTTCTGATAATAAATTTAAACAAAAAGTGTTATTTAGAGGGTATGTTAAAAACAAATCAATACTTGAACAAATACTTAAAATGATAGGAGTAGATAATGGATAAATTAAAAACTTATATATGTAAATGTAGAAAAGGATGTGTTGGAGATTTTGCTAAAGAATATTGGACTGAAGAAGATCATAAAGAACATAATGATTTTGTAGCAAAATGTAAAGCAGATGGAACATTTGGAGAAGAATTTGATGTTGAAATGAAAATATTACACAATCCTATGTTAGATACTCCATCTAAAAGTAAAACTAGTTCTTATCAATTTACAATAATAGATTTTAGTAAATGATAGAAATAGAATCACCCAAATTTGAATTGAACCAACAGGTATATCATATTACTCCAGGATCTAGTAAGGGAACAGTATTGGATATAGCATACTATCTTAGTATAAAACAATATAAATATTACATAACTTTTGGCATTAATAATGATTGTTGGTGTGTAGAACAAGAATTGGTAATTAAAGATTAAATTTATGAAATATAAATGTAAAAATAAAGAGTGCAAAGATTATAATAAAATTGTAGTAGAACATACAACTATAACTAGATATGTATTAGGAAAAGCCATTGATACAACTGCTCCTTGTCCTAAGTGTAAATCTGTTAGAAAAAAAATAGAAGTAGATAAGGGCATTTGTACAGCAATGCAAAGTGGTAATAATAGTAATTTATGTAATAAATAAAGATATGAGTGAATTTTTAGAAGAATTAGGAGAAAGAATTGCAGATAAAGCATTAGTACTTCCTCCAGATAGAAAACTGGACAGAATAGTTACTTTATATTGTAATAAAGCTTACAAGAATAAAATAGAGAATGAATTCACTAATCAGGATATTAGATATATTAAAGAATCTAATCATTCTGAATTAGGAGAATATTTTACTATATCTGGAATAAAAACCAGATTAGTTATAGATGAACATTATGATGAACCAATCGTAAAAGCAGGATATTATGATTCAGGAGATAACTAAAGAAAGAGTTAAAAATATATATTGTGTATTTCCAAAAATAACTATTAAAACTGAAATAGGAGATAAATTTAAGACTAATAGTATGTTAATTAGGAGTCATGTACGTGTAGCTGATTATCTTATTATGTTAAGTTCAAGACGATCATATAAAGTAGAAGAAGGATTTGATTATAAGAATTTAATGCAGTTTGTAGATAATTTTATGGTATTAGTAAATAGTATAAAAGACAATTTCAAACCTGATAGATTTGAAGGTAACGATGGATTGATAATTTATAAAATAATAGAATAATGGATTGCAAAGTTAAAGTAGAGAATAAATTAGATTTTTTTGTTAAGGTAGTTAATATCTTAGCATTGGGTGTTCCTGTAAAAAATCTAAGACCAAAAGAAAGGTTACTTCTAGCATATCTTCTATTTTACAATGATAAATATAGAAGTTTAGATGTAGAAGAACGTGCTAAATTATTATTTAATAAGAGCACTAGAATTGATATATCTGTAGAAATGAATATAGACCAGCAAACTTTTTATAACTTAAAAAGTGGACTAAAAATAAAAAAAGTATTGAATGATGAGTATTTGTCAAAAAGTTTTGTAAATTTGCAATATCGTAAACAGTTTAACATAAATTTTATATTAAATGGAGATAACTTTGAATAGTGGTATTTATCAAATTACCAATACCATTAACAACAAAATTTATGTTGGTAGTGCTATAAATTTTATTAATAGAGAACGTATTCATTTTTCAAAATTAAAACATAATAAACATGAAAATCAACACTTACAACATTCTTATAATAAATATGGTAAAGATAATTTTGAATTTACTGAGTTAATAAATTATTCTATAGACGAATTAATCATGGCAGAGCAAATCTTTATAAATGTATTCAAACCTGAATATAATATGAGAAAAATTGCCAAAAGTAGTTTAGGAATAAAAAGATCAGAAGAAACAAAAAGAAAATTAAGTAAGTCTAAATTAGGTAATACAAATTGGCTGGGTAAAAAACAATCTAAAGAACATATAGAAAAAAAGACTAAAGCTCGACAAATACCTATTGTACAATTAAATAAAGATGGTACACTTATACGAGAATTTGATAGTGTTACACTGGCAAGTAAAGTCTTGAAAACATATCCAGGTCAATTAACTAGTTGTTGTAAATATGAGGCTGGTTTAAATAAAATAAATAATAAAACAACTAAAGGATTTAGATTTATGTATAAAGATCAATATAAATTAAACGGAAATGTATAAATCAATTCGGACTCTCCATATGTTATATCAAGAATATACTTTCGACAATATTGATGAAATGTTGGATATGAAGGTACAAATGGATGAGTCTTTAGAATTAAATAAAGAACAATTAAAAGATATGTATGTAATTCATGATTATGATATTAAAGATAATGTATATAAAGTTACAGCACAATCGTTTTATAAATATGCGTTAAATTAGTATTTACTAAAATAAATATATGAATAAAAGAAAAGTTTATATGTATAATAAAAGTGGAATTTATTTGAAAGAATTTGATTCCATTACAGATGGTCAAAGATATGTAAAAGCTAAAAATGAGGCTAACATAAGAATAGCAGCAAATAAAGGAGTAATGACAAGTGGGTATTATTGGAGTTACGAAAAATTTGAAAATCTATTAGACCATGATTCAGAAGTAATAAAAGAAAATGTAAAAAATACAAAACAAACTCAGAAGTTCAAAGATTTAAATAGGATAAAAGACAAAGCCTATAGAGAACATGTCAGAGTTGAAAATGCCTTAGAAGAACTATCCAAAAGTTTAATATCAGAACTACAATCCTATGGAGATCAAATACAAACAGTTTGTCATCCAACAATTAAAAAAGATCATATATTATTAGTGCAACTTTCAGATCCTCATTTTAATGAGTTAATTGATCTTCCAAATAATAGATATGATTTTATAGTAGCGAGTCAACGGCTCCATAAATACGCTAATGAAATTAAAATAGAAGCTGAGATAAGAAAATCTAATAAAATAGTATTAGCCCTTACTGGAGATATGCTTAATTCTGATAGAAGAATAGATGAATTATTGTCTATGTCTACAAACAGAGCTAAAGCATCTTTAATAGCTACAAGACTTTTAACCTATTTTATTACAGATTTAAATAGTATGTGTAATGTAGAAATTGCATATATAACTGGTAATGAAAGTAGGATCAAAGAAGAATTTGGATTTAATGATGAAGTAGTTAGTGATAATTATGATGTTCTTATATTCAATATGTTAAAAATGGTATTTAGAGGTAACGAAGGTATTTCTTTTATAGAAGGAGATCCTTGGGAATTAGTTCTTAACATAAATGGTAAACATATATTATTAACTCATGGAATGAGTGTTAGTAATGATACTCAAAAAGGAATTCAACAAATATTAGGTAAATATGCTGGAAAAGGAATCATTATTGATTATGTAATAATAGGTCATATTCATTTTGCTAATGTTACTGATGTATATACTAGATCAGGTTCATTATGTGGAAATAATACTTATTCAGATAGAGCACTTAATTTAATTACCAGAGCATCTCAAGTTATGCATGTAGTAACTTGTACAGGAGATATTCACAATAAAAGAGTTGACTTACAAGGTGTAGAGGGCTTTGAAGGTTATCCAATAGAAGATGATGTAGAAGCTTATAATGCTAAGTCAGCATCTAAAATGCATCGTCAAGAAACAATTATTAAAATAGTAGTATAAACAGTTAAAGGAATCAGAATTTTATGGAACAATTTTTTGTATGGTTGTCAGAACAACCTTATTTAGTAAAAGCGAGTGCATTAATCTTAATATCAATATTACAAAATGCAGCTTTTACAATTACATCTCGAAGTAGAAATAGAGATAATAAAACTTATCATGTTTTTGCTAGTATATTCTCTAATGGTATTTATTTTTTGGTATTTAAGGTAATGATGAGTAATAACTTCGCTATATCATTAATGATACCTTATATTATAGGAACAGTATCAGGATCAGTATGGGGAATGAAATTATCAATGTTAGTAGAGAAAATGTTAGGTGCATCAGCAGATGCTCATTTAAATAAGAAATAATGGCAAATACTTATAAATATGAAGTAACAGAAATACATACAAATAGTATACGTATTAAAAATGCTATATTAAATGATTATGGTAAAAAGAATTGGGAATTAGTTTCTTATGTTAAAAAATGGAAATTGTTTGGACCTAGTATAATAGAAGTAGTATTTAAAAAAACTAATTAATGCATTCAGAAGAAATGAATAGTGGAATATACAAAATAGAAAATACTATTAATAATAAAATTTATATTGGAAGTGCTATTAACTTTAAAAACAGGGAATGGCATCATTTTTCAGAATTAAAATTTAATAAGCATCATTCTATACATTTACAAAGATCATATAATAAATATAATAAGGAAAATTTTGAATTTATTAGATTAATGGATTGTCCTATAGACGAATTACTTATGACAGAACAAATATTTATAAATGCATTTAATCCTGAGTATAATATTTGTAAAATAGCTGCTAGTAGATTAGGACATAAATGTAATAATAGTACAAAAGAAAAAATGAGACAAGCTAATTTGGGTAAAAAGATTCCAGAAAAGACTCTCAATAAAATAAGAAAAGGTGTTGTTCAACTAGATAAGAATAATAATGTTATTAATATTTTTAAAGATAGTAAAATAGCCAGTAATACATTAAATATTAATCGCAGTGATATATGCAGTTGTTGTAGATATGAAGCGGGATCTATTAAAGAAGTTAGGAAAACAGCAGGTGGATATAGATTCATGTTTAAAAAACAATATGAATTAATGATTAAAGAAAGTACATATGAATAGTATGGAAATGAAAGAGGAATTGAAACTCCTCTCTATTAGACGTAATATAACCTTAGAACAAATACGAGAGTTAGTATATCTTGTATTTAAATTTGTTAGAGATAAGATTAAATCAGCTAATAGGAATGAAGAATACTATCCTATAACGAGAGTTATGGGATTAGGTATTTTCTACGTTACTAAAGCTAGACAAAATAAAGTTAAAGAAAAATTGAAAAAATAATGAATTCATTATTAAGTAATTATAGCGAGAAAGCTAATTTTTGGAAATTGTATCCTGTTTATAAAGTTACAAATCCTTTTAAAGATTTATACAAATCTGATAAATCTAAAAATAAGATTAATTCAAGTACTTTATTGTGGGGAATATTATTTCTTATAGATGATTCAATTCATAATCCATTAGCTAATCTACCTTTGGATGAAAAAAAGGATATTATTAAAATGGATTATTTTGAAGATAAAGATATAAATTGGGATGATTATTCAGATCTTATAGATAGTTTTAGAAATAATTTATATACTAAATTCAAAAGAGATTTAATTGAATGGGAAATTAAATTAGAAGAAAGAAGAAAATTCATTAGAGATACACCATATAGTTTAGATAGTGAAATAGAATTACCAGATGGTAAGAAAAAAACTACAAAAGGTACTGCTGCACAACTAGATACTATGGCAGCTAATACTGTTAAAATATATGATTTAATGGAAAAATTAGAAAATAAAGTAATAGCTGAAAAAGAAGGTTTGGGAGAAGTTAAAGGTAACAGAAGAGAATCAGCAAGTGAATCAGGGAAAATATAATATATGGGATTAATAAGAATTAATAATAGAAATAATTTTATACTTGGTGAAATACCTAATTTACATCCAGATTCAAGAGCTTATATATCTTATTGGAAAAATGAGAAAAAGAAAATTATTGAAGGATTTTGGGGAGTAGATGATAAAGACATTATTATAGAAAGTGTAGAAAAATTTAATGTTAATGTACATAAACAATGTACAAAATGGAGATTTATGCCTCCATCATTATATTTTTATATTAATTTTGGGACTATATTGCATAGACCTAAACATTTACCTAAAACATCTCCTAAATTAAAAATTAGACCTACATTAAGAGATATAGATTGGGAGATTTATTATGATGTATTAGAAGCTAGAGGATTTAGTGGATTTGAAGGTGATGAAGAATATACATCTTGTGTAGATATTATTAATCCAGATATTGAGTTAGAAGATTATGACGATACTTGTTTTAATAAAAAAGGAAAATTAAAAGAATATATACCTGCATATAAATATTTACGTAAATTACATCCAAAACAATTAGGACTCCCTATATATAGGAATGGAGCACAAAACTACATGATACTAGCTACCAGAGAGTTGGGTAAATCATATAGTATTGCTGGAGTTATAGTACACGAATTATTAATGGATGGACTAAAAACTTATGAATTAGGGCAAAAAATACCCGTATCTAAACAATTTGTAGGTTCTGGTATATCTGGTAAGTCTCATGATTTAATGAAAAAGATTAAGATTATGGTTGAGAATTTACCTGGAACTTGGAAACCTGGCACAGAAGATACTATACCTAGTCCTTTATTTAAACAAATGAAAGGTAGTATAAAACCTAATAATAAATGGATTCATGAATATTTAAAGAGAAGTGGAGCTGGTTGGGAAACTGTAGGAAGTTTAAGTGAAATTACTCATGGAGTATGGACTACAGAAAATCCTGAAGCTGCTGCTGGAGAAAGATATACTTTTGTAGTATGTGAAGAAGTAGGATTAACTCCTGGAATTTTTACCATACACGGATCTAATTCAGCCGCACAAATGCAAGGTACAATTCAGATGGGAACTGCTATATATATTGGTACTGGTGGTAATGTAGAAAAAATATTAGAGTCTGAAATGTTATTTACAGATCCTAGTACCTATAATATGTTACAATTTGAAGATACTTATGAAGGATCTGGTAAAATAGGTAGATTCTTTTCTGTAATATATAAAGATGAAGAATTTAAAGATGAAAATGGTAATACTAATGAAACAAAAGCTACAGAATTTTATCTAAAAAAGAGAAAGAGACTAGAAGAATCTAATAATAGAAGAGCTTTAGATATGGAAATGTTAAATTATCCAATGAAACCTTCTGAAATGTTCTTGAATAAAACTAGTAATAAATTTCCTATTGCGGATATAAAGATTAGAATTAGAGATTTAATAAGTAATAATAATGAGGAACTTAAAAGAACTTACATAGGATTTTATGGTATAAATCAAGATGGAACTGTTAAATTTGAAGAAGATAAATCTGCTAGACCTATTCATGAATTCCCATTAAATAAAGATAATGCCAGTTTAATAGGAGCTGTAGAAATGTTTGAGCCTCCTGTTAAAAATAATGCTGGAAATGTTCCTGCTGGTATATATGCTAGTAGTTTAGACCCAGTAGATGATGATGGAAATGAGAAAGCTAGTCAATCTTTACAATCATTTTATATAATAAACCTTCTTACAGATAGAATAGTTTTAGAATATACAGCAAGAACTAAATTTGCTAAACATTACTATGAACAAGTAAGAAGAATATTAATAGATTATAATACTAGTGTACTTTATGAAAATCAGAAAAAAGGGTTTTATACATATTTTGATCAAAAAAATTGTTTGTACTTATTAGAAGATACGCCCCAAGCACTTAAAGATTCTGAAGCACAAAGAGGTAGCTTTATGGGTAATAAATCTAAAGGTATTTATGCTACAGATAAACTTAATTATTGGGGACAACAAGAACTATTACCTAATTATTTAGAATCTCAAGCATATGGAGCAGAAGATGGAGTTACTAATTTACAAGTATTAAAATCCTTAGGTGCATTAAAAGAAATGGTTTATTATAATGGTAAAATTAATACAGATAGAATATCCTCATTAGGTTTACTTATGATTATCAGAGAATTAAAACTAAAACATAAAGTACAAATTAAACAAAGGGTTAGAAAAATAACAAATGATCCATTTTTTAAAAGACATACTCAAGAAAGTAGTAGACCAACTTGGGATTTTGCAAGTTAATGCTATACAGAAATAAGAAATATTAGATTAAATAACAATAATTAAGTAAATTTGCTAAAAAGAATATATTATGACGATAATATCAATGAATTCTGGAGTACCCCAAATATTTCCATCTCAAAAAAAGACTGATGCTCAAAAGACTAAAAAATTCTTAGAGACATGTGTTGATGCGGGAGTTGAATTAGTTAATTGGGAGTTAAATTCAGGATTTAGAAAGAGTAAATCAGAAATGGCTAGATTATATAATATAGTAAATGGTATTATAGATCCTGGTGATAAGAAACGTATTACAAATCCATTAGATTTACAAGGGTTTAACTTTCCTGGAACAGCACAAACATATCCTTTAATTACTCCTTTATTATCTATTCTTACAGGAGAAGAAAGAAACAGAGTACATTATATTGATGTTAATACAGTCAATCATGATGCTATATCACAAAAACAAGAATATTTAAAACAAGAATTTGATAAATCATTAATAGCTGATATTCAAGATATCAGTACATCTCAAGAAGAGTTAGAAGCCAGAATGGCTAAATTTGGACAATGGTCTAAGTTTACTTATAGAGATATAAGAGAAAGAATGGGATATCAAGTTATTTCATATTTACGTAAATATTTAGATCTGGATTTTAATTTTAGTAGATCCTTTGAAGACTTTTTAATTGTAGGAGAACAAATTCACGTTACAGATATAGTAGCTGGAGAACCTACTGCAAGAAAAGGTAACCCTCTAAATTTTAGTTTTGTAAGATCTAATGAATCTCCATATCCTGAAGAATCTGATATGATTATAGAAGATGGATATTTATCTGTAAATAAAATTATTGATGAATATTATGATGTATTAAAAGAAAAAGATATTAAAAGATTAGAAGAAGGTGCTCAGATGAATAAAAATTTGTCTAGCTCTTTATGGAGTTTTCAAAATATACAACGAGATGTTGACTTAGATGCTTTAATAGATAGTAGTGGTGGATTAGGTTCTTTATTAGGAACTCCTAATGGAGGAGCTACTTTTGGATTATCTGGATCTTTTGATAAATATGGTAGAGCACGTAGAACCAGAGTTTTATGGAAATCAATGAGAAAGATAGGTATATTATCTTATGTTGATGAAAATGGAGAAAAACAAGAAATTATGGTTCCTGAACAATATCAGGAAGATCAACTTAAAGGTGAGGAAGTAAAATGGATGTGGATTTCTGAATGGTGGGAAGGTACTAGACTTGCTGATGATATATATGTAAAAATGCAACCTAGACCTGTACAATTTAGGGAAATGACAAATATTTCTAATTGTAAACCTGGAATTGTAGGAATGGTAAATAATGTTAATTCTTCTAAAGTAACTTCATTTGTATCTTCTCTTAAACCTATACAATATTTATATGATGAATTTGTATATAGAATGCAAACTTCATTTATGACTTCTTATGGTAATATAGCTAGATTAGATGTATCTCAAATTCCTGATGGATGGACTATGGATAAGTGGTTGTATTATGCTACTACTTTTAAATGGGCTGTACAAGATCCAATGAAAGAAGGAGAAGAAGGTGTAGCCAGAGGTAAACTATCTGGTGGTATGAATCAACCAGCAAATACATTTAATCTTGATCAAGGTAATATGATTCAACAAAATATGTTAATGTTACAATACCTTGAAGCTAGAGCCAATGATATAGCAGGTATTACACCTCAACGTAAAGGAGCTACTTCTAATAGAGAAACTGTTGGAGGTATTGAAAGAGCTGTAGTACAAAGTTCTCATAGGACAGAAAAATGGTTTTCCTTACATGATCATGTTAAATTAAGAGTGTATAAAGCTTTACTTGAAACAGCTAAAGTTGCATGGAGAGAAGATAAGTTTAAGAGAACTTTCTTTATGGATGATCACACAGAACAAATGTTAGATTTTGATGGGGAACAATTCAACGAGGCTGAATATGGTATAATGGTGAATGATTCTAAGAATGATACTAACATTAAGAACTTACTTGAAGGTAGTAGAGATATGTTACTTCAAAATGGATTTCAATTATCTTCAGTAATAGATATTTTACGTACAGATAATATTAGTACTATGCAACGTAAAATTGAACAAAAAGAAGAAGAAATAACTAAAGCTAGACAACAACAAGCTCAAGCAGAACTTAAAGCTAAAGATACTATTGATCAAAGAAAAGAAAATACAGATTTAGAAAAAATTGCAGTACAAGAAAGAAATAATGTTAGAGATAATCAAACTAAAATATTACTTGACCAAGGTGCTCCACAAGAAGGAAATAATGGAGAGGGTGTTAAATTGTCTGTAGATCTACAAAAACATAAAGATAAGTTAGATTTAGACTATGAAAGACTAGATGAAGTTAAGAGACACAATCAAGAAACAGAAAAAATAAGTAAAAATAAACCAAAAGTAACAGCTAAGAAATAAGTATTAGTTATACAGAATATTAAAACTTACCTAATTTCTTGGAGTTAATAAACAATTATTAGTAATTTTGATAACAGTTAAAACAGATTATGGCAAAAGAAGAAGTTAAAGAAAAAGAAAATTTTACAGATGATTTAGGAATCACATTTGATTTTGGATCTACTGAAGAAATTGGAGAACAAACAGGAGATGATGATTTATTATTAGAAGATGCAGTCGCTAAAGCTGATGAAAATCTAAGTGCTGAAGAAAAAGCATTATTAAAAACTCCTCCTGGAACAGACATAGACATCAACAAAGAATTTGAAAATTTATTTGATGATGATAATAAGAATAAATTAGATAACCCTGCGATTGTAGATGATAAAACAACAACTAAGGGTAAAGCTACTGAAACAGGTGATAAAGGTGAAAAACCTTCTGATTCCTTAACTGTTGCTTACGCAAAGATTCTGCAAGAACAGGGTTTATCTGATTTTAATGAAGAAGAGTATTTAAAATCAATTGAAGAAAAAGGTGAAGCTGAAGCATTCGTTGACTTATTGGATAAAAATGCAAAACTTAAAGCAGATACTTATGTAAGTACTTTAGATAATTATTCTAAAGAATATGTTACATATAGAGAAGCTGGTTTTACACAACAAGAAGCAACTACTCTTATAGGTAACAAAGAGAGTATAAATGCTATCACAACAGATCAAATTGAAAAAGATGAGGAGCTACAAGAAAATATTATCAAAGAAGTATCTACTTTAAGAGGTATTGGTGCTGAAGAAATTAAAGAACAAATTCAACTTTTAAAAGATACTGATAAATTAAAAGATAGAGCTACTCAAAATTTAACAGGTTTACAAACTTATTATACTAAATTAGCAGATCAAGAATTATTAAATAAACAGAATACTGCTACACTTCAAAAAGAAGCTGATGATAAGTATATTACAGATTTAAAAACAGATATCAATGGTACTGATGAAATTATTAAAGATAGAAAGATTAATCAGCAAACCAAAGATAAAATTTACAATCTCATTACAACTCCTGTTAAATTAAAAAATGATAAGACCCTTAGTGCTATGTGGGCTAAAAGAGCAGAAGATCCAAAAGCTTTTGATAAAAAACTAGCTTATTTTATAGTTACTGGTCTTTTTGATGGTCAAACTAAAACATTAACTACCGATGCTAAAACTAAGGCATTAGCTGAAATTAAAAAAGGTATTGATAGTGGACGTACATTTAGTACAGGTGAAGCATTACTAGAAAATAATACTAATCAAACTATAGATGATAAAGCTAAGGAAATGGAAGAATTCTTAACAACTTAAAAACTGAATAAATTATATATAAAAAATGAAAATAAGTAAATTACAAACATTAGATCCTAAGTATTGGGATGGTCTTGTTAAAGAAGATCACTTAGGTGCAATTGGGGCACAACGTCCAGAATTGATTAGTAAAACTATTGAAAAAGTATACAAAGCTACTTATGGTGGTGATGATTTTGTATCCTTTATCAATCAATTCCCTAAAAGATATATTGATGATGATGTTCCTTATCAATGGATGTTACAAGGTCCAGATGAAAGAAATTTCGCATTAATTAAAGCTACCAGTGATGCTGCTGGATCTACAAGTGTTACATCTACTGATAAATTTGGTGTAGGATATGGAAGATTCTTTATGTGGTTTGCTGAAAGAGCTTTTCCTGCTACCTCTGTTATTGTTGGAGAAAATCCTGATGATTTTGCTTTAAGAGTTGTTAGTGACCCTGCTGAATACGGTGATGGATCATGGCAACATGAGGTAGAACTTGTTACTGGAGATTCTAAATTATTTGTACCTTTCGAAGATTTACAAGCAACAAGCTGGTCTGAGGAGTATGGTCTTGTAGAACAAACATTATCTAAAAGAGGTAATGAAGTTACAGGTAGTTCTCATTTTATGATGGAGAATGTACTTTCTATGATTCGTAAGAATTATGAAGTACCTGGAAACATGTTAATTAAAGGTCGTAATAAACCTATGGCATTTGCCTTTATGGATTCCAAAGGGAATTTACATAAACGTTGGGTAGATATGATTGGTTGGAACTTTATGATCCAATTCCGTAGAGATATAGCTAGACTATTATTATATGGAAAATCAAATAGAAAAGATGATGGTTCTTTCACTAATAAAGGAGAATCTAAAAATACAATACGTGCTGGATTTGGTATGTACGAACAATTAGAAGGTGCTAATGAAGGTTACTTTAACACATTCAACATTGATGCATTAACTGAATTTGCACTTGATATCTCTGTAGGTAAAGTACCTGAAGATGATAGAACTTTCTTACTCTCTACTGGAGAATACGGAGCTTATGAATTCCATAAAGGAGTTGAAACAAAGGCTACCAGTATTACTTATGTGAGAGATACATCCAGAATTTCTACTAAAGATGGTAAATTAATGCTTAATGGTGGACAATTTATTGAATATAAGACTGTAAATGGTCTTAATTTCAAAGTAATGATTGATCCTACTAAAGATAATCCTGTACGTAATAAAAAACGTGATAAAAAAGGAAGACTTTTAAGTTCATTAGTTTATGATTTATTAGACTTTGGTACAAACAATGGTGAATCAAACATCCAACGTGTAGCATTACGTGGTGATGAAGAAATGTATGGTTATAGACCTGGATTAAGAGATCCTTTCAGTCCTTATAACAATAGAACTCCTCAAGACAGAATTATGGCATCTTCTGTAGATGGTTATGAAGTTTATGGAGCTTATATTGGTGGAATGCAGGTGAACAATCCATTAAAAACATTTAAATATGCACCTTCTGAGTTAGTAGCTTAGTATTAAACAAGAGATAGGGTATTTAAATATACCCTATCTTTTTATTATTTTTACAAAAAAACAACAATAAAAAAAAGGAATTATGACAGAAAAAGAAGCAATAGAATCAGGAATTTTAGAAAACAAAATTGTTAAATTAAAACCTATTCCTAAAGGAGGGAAAATGATTAAAGATCCAAAACATTTTGGATATTTTATGTTTGATGGTGCTTTTAAAAATTATGTATTACCAAGAAGTACAAAATCAGGTTCTTATCCTAATATATTTAAAAATGGAGAGTTAGAATTTTTTAATGACATACTACAAACAGATTTATCTTTTTCTAAAAGAAAAGAAAATTTTTGGGATACTTATAGTGTTAGAGTAGTAAAAGATGAAAAATTAATGAAAAAAGGATTAGATTTTGATTTAAGTGATCCTTATCAAAATCTTGATTATAGAATATTAAAGCATTTAAAAATAACAGCTCCATCATATGATGAAAGAGAAAACAACCCTAAGTATATATGGTATATGGCTGAAGAAAATGAAGAATTGCTATATGAAGCTAAAGAAACTGAAAAAATAGAAGAAATTTGGACATTCTTTGGAACTCTTAAAAATTCTAAAAAGAAAATGATTGATTTATTATCTGTATATTATGCAGAAAAATCTAAATCTAATGAGGTTGATACAAATGCAACTATTGAATTTTTTATATCTGAAATTAGAAAGCTTATTAAGAACGATCCTAATTTTGTATTACAATGTAAAAATGATGATAGTTATATAGTTAAAGCATTTATTATTGATGGTGTAAGATGTGGAGCAATTAACAAAACTGGTAGAAATAAATATAACATTATTGGAGATACTTCTAATTATGATTATATTGGTTTAACTAAAAGAATTGTAGATTTAAAGAAAAATAGTGATGATGACTATATTAGAATAAAAGAACAAATTACTAAATACAATAAAGATAATAAATCTAAATAATAAAAGAATATGCTTGCTGCACAGATGAAATATGAAGGAGAAATATTATATGCTAGTATAGCTAGTGATGCAGCTCCAGGATATACCAATAAAGAATGGTCAACTCTTCTTACAGCAGGACAAGAAAAAGTAGTAAAAGATATTGTAGATAAAGGATTTGATAAAGAGGAGAAATATAGGAAAGCTATATCTCCTCTATATCTTCCTGTTATAGTATTAGTTGCTGCTATGGGAAGTGATGCAAATATTACTAATGGAAAAACAACTACTATTGCTGCAAATGTACTAAGAACAACTATGGAAAGATGTTCTACAGCAACTACAGCTTTAATATCTGTAAAACCTATTAGTCATGATTATTATACAGCTAATATAAAGAATCCACATAAGAAACCTGATATAAATTATACATTCTGGAGATTACAAGGATTTGATACTCCTAATAAACAACATATTATAATTACAGATGGAAGTATATTAGTGGATTATAAATATGTAGGTATAACTAAACCAGAACCAATAATTATTGAAGATTCAACTTATGTTGCAGGAGATGGTAGTATAGATGGAATAGCTTTTTCAGCACATACAGCTACTCCTTTAGAATGCACTCTAGGCACATTTATTCATAGATGGATTGTTCAAGAGGCGGTGAATATAGCATTTGCATCTGATAAAGATACAGTAGGATATCAAATATCTAATGCTGAAAATATTGAGAATATTAAGAATAATTAATATATATATAAATTTAAAAAGATTAAAAAATGAATCAAAAAAATGTAAAGTACCTTATGTTAGGTACAGGAGATGCGAGTTTAATGGCTTCTGGAACAGTAATTACTAAAGCTAGTGATATTACTGCTGGAGTATTAGCTATTGTAAATTCAACAAATACAACTGTAACTACTGATCAAACAGGTACAGCTCCTTATTTAGTTAGAGTAGTACAAAGAGTAGGAGATGACTTAGTATATTCTCCATTTATTAATTGTGCAAAACTTAATAGAGTTGTTGCTCAAACTGGTGTATTACCAGTTGAACAAGTGTCTTATGTAGGTTATAATGGAACAAGTGGATTACTTGCTGATGCTGCTTCTAGTGATTATATTATAAAAGGTATAATTAAGAATACAAAGGTTAGTTATAATACTACTCCTCAAATTAATCATTGGTCACATGCATCTGCCTCATCTACAAGTGAGTCTGCTATAGCTAAAGGATTATTGGATAGTTTTAATGCTTGGGATAAGAGAAATCCTGAAGATGTTTTAATGTGTGAAAGAGTTGCTGCTACAACTAGTGTTGCTGCTTTAACTGGAACTGCTGTAATTTATAAATTAACTAAAGGTTTAAAAGGTGTTAGTACTTTTATTAAAGATGCTGATGCAACTAGTAGTTTTACAGCTTCTACAGCTAGTGTAACTGCTGCTGATGCAATTCATGTTGCTTCAACTGGAGCTAAAACTTTTAGCTTTACAGCTCTTGTATTAGGATCTGGTGCAGGAAGACACTTAATTCAAATTGGTGAAACAGCTTATAATGTTGCTGATACTGGAACTGCTGCTCAAAATGCTACAGCTATTGCTGCTGCTATTAATGCAGGAACACAAGCTAGTGCTGTTGCTGCAACTGCTTTAGTTACTATTACTTTTGAAGAATCTACATTTGGTCATACAGTACCTATGGTATTAAAAACAGATGATGATTCTACTTGGACTGTTGTTGTTGTTACTGCTTTAAGTGGGGATTTAATTCCTGTTAAGTATTTAGCAAACGCTACAACTTCTGCTGCTGCTACATTTGATTTAGATACTGTATGGCAAGGAGAAACTGTATATCTTTATGAAGGTACTGGTGCTGCTGCTACTTCTAGTATTGGAATTGCAACTCTTAATGGAGACACTTTTGGATTAAAATTCACTGGTGTAGCTTTAGGTGTTAATCATCAAACTAGAATCTATGAAAAAGTTAGATTTGAATTAGGTTTAGATGGTGATTTTGCTGATACTGTTTTAGTAACTGATTCTATAACTGCTCTTGAAGGAGTTGGAAACAACCCTCAAATAGGTATTTTTGAATATCAAGCTCAAATGAATGATGGTCAAGCTTGGGTACAAGCATATCCAACTATTAATTCTAGAAATGAAACTGATAAAATAGCTTCAGATCTATTTCCATTATTCCAAACTATTGTAGATTTTTATGACGACGGATTTACACCTGTATTAGGAGACAAACCTGAATCTTATGCAACTGTAGTAATTGCCACTCCAAATTCAACTGGACATGGTTTAATTGGTGATGTATTCGGAATATAGAATAATACTTAATTAATATATTAATGGGCAGGAACATTTTTTAATAAAACTGTATCCTGCCCTTTTTTATTTGAATATTATTTATTAACTTTACAACAAAATATATATTATGGATATTACAGGATGGATAAGAAAAACTTTCGGCACTTCTTTATATGAAAGAATATTAAGCCAAGTTATATATCAAAATGGCGAACATAAAGCTATAAAAACACTTACAGAAGCAGTATTAATAAATTCTGATGGAGAGGAAGTTACTTCTTTAGGAGGAGGAAGTTCTGGTGGTGGAGATACCACTTATTCTAATGAACAGAATGATTTTACAGCTTCTATTACAGATTCAACTTATAATGTAGTACTTTCTACAGATAGTGTAGGTGGGACTACTATATCAGAAAAAAACTTTCTAAATGGAAGTTTAAAGGTGTATCAAGCATCTAGTGAAGAAAATATTGATATAGCATTAGATGATTTTGTATGGACTGTAGGAACTAAAACATTAGATGTAACTAATTGTACTGGAGCATTTGAATTTGCTACTGGAGATTTGGTTAGTTTAAGTTTAACTGGTCCTAAAAAGTCATATGATATAAATCAGGATGTAGATAAAACTAATGTTGAAAACCCTATATGGGATAGATATACAAGTCCTGAATCTTTAGTATCAGCTAGTGATATAGGAGCTACAGATGATGTTTGGGTAGACCAGGGAGCAGAAATAGATTGTGCAGGATTCAAAACAATAGGTATCTTCGTTAACCTTACAGTAAATGATTCTATAGGTAATCAATTACAAGTATTAGTTAAACA
>Ga0114923_10001121_pt1 | contig 18915 bp, 10 predicted proteins | sample SumtaG_FD_89578 | JGI IMG/M metagenome (GOLD analysis project Ga0114923, IMG submission 89578) | Deep subsurface microbial communities from Indian Ocean to uncover new lineages of life (NeLLi) - Sumatra_00157 metaG | ecosystem: Environmental > Aquatic > Marine > Oceanic > Sediment | place: near...
GGGCCGACTATCATTCTAGACCTTACCGCGGGAAAGCGCACAGTGTCTACGCAAGCTCAATGCGGAATGGAAATATTGGATGTACAAACCATTATGTAACCCGGAATGCGTCACATATTATCGAACGTTATAAGTATATTCCCCAGGGAGGAAATTGGGAAAATATCCCTGAAAATCTAATGTCGAATTACGCAGACCGGAACCGGTGTCATACGGGTATATACCGGCGACTGCAGGCAAACCGGCCGTCGGTTGTAATAGGAAATTACCGGAAAAACATGCTTATCCATCCGGTGGAGGACCGGGGGCTTTCGGTTCGGGAGGCCGCCCGTTTGCAGTCTTTCCCGGATACTTATGAATTTTTAGATTCAATCGGTTTCCAGCAGCAGCAAGTGGCAAATGCGGTACCACCACTGTTGGCTCAAAAAGTTTTTGAAGCACTAATAGGAGCGAAATAGAGAAAAATGGATTTGACAAACAGAAATTTGGAAAGTTGGTTAGAAGAGCAAGACAAAAGAAAATTCCCTCAAAATGGGAAAGTTGATTATTATAAACAGTATGAAATCGTTGCAGAATATTTAGATAACAATGTTCACAACCAGGTAAATGCTTTCGCTGCTCTTAAGGATGGAGGTTTTCTGACAGATCATGGTCCTGACCACATAAAATCTGTTGTTAGGAAAGCCTCAGAACTTGTTAATACACCGGAATTTGATCTTGAACCATATGAAGTATATTTACTCTTAATGGCAATCCATTTTCACGATGTTGGGCATATAAAAGAGGGGCGTTATCAACATGAGATAAATTCGAAATACGTTATCAAAGATTTGGGGAAGAAGTTAGGAACAGATGCTATTGAGCAAAGGCACATATACAAAATTGCGGAAGCCCATGGAGGAGAAACTGATGGAAAAAAGGATAAAATAAGTCTCCTTTTGGAAAAAGACACGGTTCTTAACTGCCGAATCAGACCCCAATTACTTGCTGCAATACTCAGATTTGCCGATGAATTGTCTGACGATAGAACCAGAGCCGCTCGATATCTGATGGAGACGGTTGGTATTCCGAAAACCAGTGAGATTTACCATCGTTATGCCTACTCATTGCATTCTGTGAGAGTTGATCTGGAAGGAAAATTTTTAGAGACGAATTTCGAAGTAACTAGAGATGATATATTTAAAAAACGTGGGAAAAACAATAAAAAAAAATATTTAATAGATGAAATTTATGAACGAACCCTGAAAACATACGCTGAGTGCAAATATTGCATGAGGTTTATACCTTTGAATATTCAGATAAAATCCATAAAAGTCAAAATAGAATTTATCGATGAATACTTCGAGTATTTTCGCGAACCAATAACATATCAACTTGCCGAAACCGGCTACCCCGATGTTAATAAAATGGATATATTTAATATGTGCCCGGACGAATTAAGTCCGAACGGCGTTAAGCTCACGGGACGCAGATTGAAAGAATTGATGGAGAAGGAATCGGGAGGATAGAAAAATGAATGAAATAATTAGAAAAAATCCTTTCGCAGTTCAGACCCCGGAAGGTATGAAAGCAGAAGATGTGATCGATCTATTTGTCGAGGTATTCTCGGATTTTTACCATGTCCCTAATCCAGGGCATACGTTTATAAACGGCCCAAGAGGTTCCGGGAAAAGTATGATGTTTAGATATATGCTTCCTGATTGCCAAAAATTGAAATTGAAGAAAAAAATAAATGAAATTAAATATTTCTCGATTTATGTCCCGATAAAGAAAACTTCAATAAATATTGCCGATCTGGGAAGATTGGAAAGTCACGGAAATATCTTAGTTAATGAGCATTTGTTGACGATGTTTGTTGCCATTAATTGCTTTAAATCTTTTGCCGACTATTTTGACGGTTTCGATGGCAATGAGATAAAATACGTTAACCTCCTGAAGTCATTTTACAATGATGATTTTATCTCTCTTGTTAAGTTTACCGGATATACTGGGGAAATCGCATCACTGGAAAAGCAGGAAAACATAAAATCGATTTTTTTGAAAATACATAATGTTTTCAATCGAATCTACCATGAATCATTAAAGTACGTAAGAGACCTGGCTCTATCTACAGATTTATCACCATATTCAGGGGCAATTTGTGGATACCTGGATTTCCTATTTCCCCTATTATCAAAGCTTAAAATGCTGCCGCTTTTCCCTGACAGTCCGATATTCCTCCTTATAGATGATGCTGATAATTTGAATGATACCCAGAAAAAAGTACTGAATACCTGGGTTTCATACCGTACCAGTTCGGAAATCAGTTTAAAGATTTCCACCCAGTTAAATTATAATACTTTCAGAACGATTTCCGGATCTACAATCGATTCCCCTCACGACTATTCGGAAGTTAATATTGCCGCAGTTTATACCTCAAATAAAAACAAGTATAGGGAGCGTGTTAAGGAAATTGTCAATAAACGGCTTGCCAATGCAAAGATCAATGTAGATGCCGAAGATTTTTTCCCTGTCCATGAGAAGCAGGAAAAAAGAATTAGAGAAATTTATGAAAAGATCAAAAATGAACATCCTACAAAAGGAAAGGGTAATAGGCCGACTGACGATGCATATCGATACGCAACTTCAGAATATATTAAGAAACTGTTGTCCGGGAGGTCCAGTCATACTTATTGCTATGCAGGCTTTAAAGAATTGGTACATATCTCATCAGGAATTATTCGTTTGTTCCTAGACCCGGCCGCAATGATGTACAGTGAAATGATGGCCAAAGATACATCGGATGATAAAGTCATCGATCATATTGACCCTTTGGTTCAAAATGATGTTATTAGAGAATATTCAAATCAATTTATGTTCCAGGAATTCGAGAAGATAAAAAAAGACGAAGAAACTCAAAACACCGGGGATCAAAAACACTTTTTAAGTAAAACAGATATGCTGAAGAACCTGATTCTTGGAATGGGAGGGCTGTTCCATAAAATACTGATCTCCGATAGAGCCGAGAGAAGAGTCTTTTCTATCGCTTTGAATGATACCCCCGACGAAGAACTGTCGGAAGTGTTGAACTTAGGAATCCAGTATGGATATCTTTATGAATCCTCGATAAGTAATAAAACAAAAACAGGTAGAAGCAAGTTGTATATTCTCAGCAGAAGGTTGGCAGCATATTTTACGCTTGATCCTTCCAGCTTTGCAGGGTACAGGCACATGAACTCTTCTGCTTTGAAAAATGCTTTGACAAATCCCCAGCAGTTTATAAAGACGATGTTAAAAGAAAAAGAAGAAGAACCTAATCAGGGGAGCCTTTTTAGTGTTGAGGAATTATCATGAGAAAAAAAAAAACGATAAAATTAGATGAGCTTAAAACCCACATTAACAAACCGGTAGATATTTTTGTCGGCTTCTCAGGCTTTGAAAAGAGATGTTTGACAATTCCTGAAACCATAAAAGAGTGCATTAATGATGCAGTCATTTTTTCCTTTGAAGATGCAATAGCACCGCATCTTAATGAAGAGAACAAAAAGGCTTTCCAGGATATACTTGGTAATAAAGTTGAAATAAAACAATTCCCAAAGAACAGACCTATTAAGATTGCGGATAATATTATCAGCTTACTGAATGATAAATTCAAGCTCTTGCAAGTGCCTTCTAAAAGATTGTTGATCGATATCAGTACATTTTCAAGGGAAGCACTGCTGATTTTCTTTAAATGGCTGTTGGATAATCATTTAGTCGAGAAGCACAACATTCAGTTCGTTTATAATTCAGCAGCAGGCTATTCTGTAAATGAAGAAAATGCCAAAGACAAATGGTTGACACGTGGAATTGGTGACATAAGATCAATTTTGGGATACGCCGGTTCTATCAGCCCTTCAAAAAAATTACATCTTGTTATCCTGGTTGGCTTTGAAGTTGAAAGAGCATTAAAACATATCGAGTCTTATGAACCTGCGATTACTTCTCTCGGCCTGGGTGGAGAGGATTGCTCAATATGTGAAGAGCACTATAGTGTAAACCGAAAGATACACCAAATGATAAAGGATTTGTACAGCAATGTTGAGGATTTCAATTTTTCATGTGTCGACCCAATCCAGACTAAAGAGGATTTAAAAACACAAATAGACAAATATGAAGGGTATAATGTTGTTATCGCACCGCTAAACACCAAATTATCGGCAATAGGAGCAGCATTATTAGCATTCGAAATTCCTGAAATACAGATATGCTATGCAACGGCAAATATTTACAATATCGAAGGCTACTCAGTTCCGGGTGATGATTGCTATTTGTTTAGCCTTGATGAGCTAATCGAAAAGAAATCTTAAAATTTTAGGACAGGCAAAAAACAATCTGCCTGCGAAACATGCAAGGGACAGCTTCCTTTTTAAAGGGATTTTGAAGTCATTTTTTCTATTTCATCCTGGAAAGAAAAAGGGGACAGGGAGGAAGTAACTTTGCGGTTGAAATTTTTTTAAATTTATGTTAAATACTAACTGTACTATCGGTGCAATTGTGAAATGACGGTAAAGATGAAGATGAGAAAATTTTTTCTTATCCCTGCTGTTACAGCCCTGGCTTTGGGGCTGCTTCTTTGTGGATACCTATCCGCATCCACACCTCAAAATAACGATGGTTATTTTCAAAACACCGGTTTCAAATTTTTAAAAAATTGTAACCCGAAAGTCAAAATGCTAAGTTCCCAAAACTGGTGTGTTGTTCAGGACAAACGGGGTGTCATTTATGTGGGTAACAATGGGGGGCTGTTGGAATTCGCCGGGAATGACTGGTGGGTCATCAGTGTGCCCAACAATTCGGTACTCTCCATGGATATCGATGAGAAGGGAACCCTTTACATCGGCGGAAAAAATGAATTCGGGTTCTTCACCAGGGATTCAAATGGGGCGCTGAAGTACACGTCCCTGAAAGAGAAGCTAAAGGAGAAGCAAAAAAAATTTTCCACGGTGCGGAAAACACATTCCACACAAGAGGGGGTATACTTCCGTACGTCGAAATTTTTGTTCCGGTGGAACTCCAAAAAGAAAGAAATAAAGGTAAGGGAAGCGGAATATAATTTTAACCAGACCTTTGAGTGTGAAGGGAAACTTTTTGTCCTCCAGAGACCATTGGGGCTAATGCAAATGGTTAACGATTCGCCGAAGTTGATACCCGGAGGTGAGGCATTTTCCGAAGCTAAGGTATCTATGATCGTTCCCTACCATGATCGAAGGTTGCTTATCGGCACGCGGTCGAAAGGGCTTTACATCTATGATGGTAAGACATCAAAACCTTTCCCCACGGAGGTGGATGATTATTTAAAAGAAAAGGAACTATATTATGGTATCCGGCTTCAATCATCACCCGGGAATTTTGCCCTGGCAACAATTCGAGGCGGCCTGGTTGTCATCGACTCCGGGGGAAATTTAAAAGGCATTTTCAACAAAACCTCCGGTTTACAGGATGATAATGTAAATTATGTATTTGAAGATTCCCAGGGTAACTTATGGCTGGCCCTAAGTAAAGGAATAACAAAAATCGAATATGCATCGCCCTTTTCTTTTTATGACCAGCGAGCCGATCTTCCCGGCCTGGTGCTGTCGGTGGTAAAGCATGGTAAACACCTATATGCAGGAACCTCCAGGGGATTGTATTTTCTTTCATTTCCAAACAATTTCCGCCCCGTTCCCGGGATATTGTCAAAATGCTGGTCCCTACTCTCCATTGGAAAATCGCTTTTGGCAGCCACAAGCGGTGGTGTTTTCCAGGTTAAAAATGATGTGATAGAAATGATTCTTGAGAACCGTTCTTATGTTTTGTCATACTCCAAAAAGGATCCGAACCGTGTCTGGGTGGGAACAAGCCAGGGATTGGTTTCTTTATACATCACAGACGGCCAATGGGTAAAGGAACGTAAATTTAAAAATATAACTCAAGAAATAAGAACCATTGTAGAAGACAAAAAAGGAAATTTGTGGCTGGGCACCCCGGTAAAAGGCGTTTTAAAAGTGGATTTTCCCGGTGGTGGGGTAATGATTAATCCGGTTGTAACCCGGTATCATACATCAGGCGGGCTGCCTACCGGGGAAATCAATGTATTTATGGCGGCAAAGCATGTCATGTTTGCCACAGTGAACGGAATATACCGTTTTAAAGGGAAAGATAAAATTTTTATCCCGGATTCTACCCTGGGAAATAGATTCGCATACGGTTCCCGGGGTGTTTTCCGTATTGCGGAAGACCGGCATAGCCATATATGGTTCCATTCCGAAAATGTAAATTTCCAGGCTGTTCCCGGTGATAACGGTTTTAATGTCCTCAAAAATAGTTCCCTTCTCAGGCTCCCCCTGGACCAGTCCAACGCCATCTATCCTGATCCCGGTGGAGATATTGTCTGGTTTGCCTGTCAAAAAGGTCTTATTCGTTACGATACACGGAAAAAAAGGAACCGTCAGGCTGATTTCGTAACCCTAATCCGGGAGGTGGAGGTTAATGGAATTCGCCTGTTTTATGATGCCGAAAACTCCCAATACAAACCGGGCAAAAACCGGGAAGATTCTTTGCCTGTGATTGCCTTTAAAGATAGAAATATCCGTTTTCGGTTTGCTGCCCCTTTTTTTGAGGCTGAATCGCGCACACAATATAGCTGTTTCCTGGAAGGATACGATAAAAATTGGTCTGAATGGACAGTGGAAACCCGGAAGAATTACAACAAAATCGATCCGGGTCTCAATACATTTCGTGTGCAGGCAATGAATGTTTATGGGGATCCCAGCCGCGAAGCCGTGTTTCAATTTAAGATTTTGCCTCCCTGGTACACCACCTGGTGGGCCTTTGCTGGATACGTTATCGCCGGTTTACTGGTGTTATTCCTGGTGGTCAGATGGCGTTCCGGGAAACTGCAAAGGGAAAAACAAAAACTGGAACAAATCGTAAAAGACAGGACAAAGGAGATCAACGAGAAAAATAGCCAGTTGGAAACACAAACCATTCAATTAAAAGACCAGGCCGAGAAACTCAAGGAGATGGCAGCGGTGAAATCCCGTTTTTTCGCCAATATTTCCCATGAATTCCGCACACCCCTAACATTGATTATGGGGCCATTGGAGCAGATACTCTCCGATTACCAGGGTAAGGATAGTCAACTGGAAAAGAAAGTGAAACTGATGCTGCGAAATTCACAGCGATTGTTCACTTTGATCAACCGGTTACTGGACCTTTCAAAACTTGACAGCGGTAAGATGCAACTGCAAACGACACGTCAAAATATTATCCCCTTTTTAAAGGGTATAACCGCTTCATTTGATTTATTGGCCAATCAAAATGACCTGGATTTAACCTTTCACGCCCGGGAGGAAGACATTACCCTTTACTTTGATCGTGAAAAGATGGAAGATGTACTCTGTAATCTTTTGATAAACGCGGTAAAATTTACCCCCGGGGGAGGGAAGATTACCGTCACGGCAAAAAGAATCCCTACTAAAGAGGAACATTTTCCTTCCGGTTACCTGGAACTATCGGTCGGCGATACCGGGCCGGGTATTCCCCAGGAGCAATTGGCCCATATCTTTGACCGCTTTTTCCAGTCGGACAGTACCTATGAACATCATCAGAAAGGCACCGGCATCGGGCTCGCTTTAACCAGGGAATTGATCCTTCTCCATCATGCCAAGATCGATGTCCACAGCCGTGAAGCTGAAAACAGCGGAACGGAATTTATTATTCGCCTGCCCCTGGGAAAAGAACATCTGAGACCGCACGAACTTGTTAGCCTGGATGGAATTCCTCCGGAGCAGCTCAAACCCTTTGAAATCCCAGCGGCCTATATTGTGGAGCGGGGTGTCCCCGTTGACGTTAAGGGTGTCCCTGCTGACATTAAGGGTGTTCAGGAGGACGATAATGACGTTAAAGCCAGTCACACCGGGAATGGCAAGCCGGAAAAAGACATTATTCTTGTGGTAGAAGACAGCGCCGACGTCCGGGAATATATCAGGGGAGCATTGGAACCGCTTTACCAGGTAGTAGATGCAAAAAATGGGCAGACGGGAATCCAAAAAGCACAAGAGATCATCCCCGATCTCATCATCAGCGATATCATGATGCCGGGGGTCGATGGCTATGAGCTGTGCGAAACGTTAAAAAAGGATATCAAGACCAGCCATGTACCCATCATACTATTAACTGCCAGGGCATCGGAAGAAAACATCATCCGGGGCCTGGAAACCGGGGCGGATGACTATATCACCAAGCCCTTCAGTACCAAAATATTGACTGCCCGGATCAAAAATCTCATCGATCTACGCAGCCATTTCCAGCTTACATTGTACCGGGAGATGACCCAACAGCCGGTAAAAATGTCCATATCGGAGATCGATAGAGAGTTTATTAAAGAACTGCAAGACATGATTGAAAAGAATTTATCGGACCCGGATTTTAACGTGGAACAATTGGGAAAGAAACTTTATATGAGCCGGGCCACCGTGTACAGGAAAATCCATGCCCTCAGCGGCGAATCCCCCAATGAATTTCTCCAGTCGTACCGCCTGAAACGGGGGGCCGAATTACTGGGAAACAATTTCGGCAGCGTCCTGGAGGTGGCATTCGAGGTGGGTTTTTCCAGCGCCAGCTATTTTACCAAATGCTTTAAGAAAAAATTTAACCGATTACCCTCTGATTTTCAGGGCCCGGAAACCGCGTCCAGCGCGCCTTGAATCAAAATTACCAGGATATTGAATCATTTTTTTCATCTCCATGAATCAATTTTTATATCATTTTGAGTCATATTTACCAACTTTTAAATCATTTTAATGCCATAATATGGGCAGACGGTTTGACCCTGGTCAGAGAAAAAGGTAAACGGTCGCAGTAAGACGTTAAGAAAAAACAAAAATTAGGAGGTTTTAAAATGAAATTTTCAATTAAAGTGGAAAACAAATTTAAGATGGCCCAAAGAAATATCTATGTCCGTCGTAAAAGCCGGGAAGAGATCCTTGATGGACAAAGGATTCGCTGCCCTAAATCTGCATATGGAGATAGAGAAGAAGAAAGGAGAGTGGTGAGCTTTTCTCTTGGGGCCGTTGACAGGGAGGAAGAGGTAGATTGCCTGGAGATCAGCGTGGCTAACCAACAGGATGAATTGGGCCCATGTAAGATCGATATAAAATCAAATGGTCCCGTTACGTTCGCCCCACCAGCAGCAGCATCCATCACCGTTATCCCGTCGGAAGATTTAGAAACCTATACATCATTAAGAATTCCTTCGGGCCTGCCCACATGGAAACTGGAGATCATGAGGCCGCCGGCATCAGAGTCCGGCTTAATCCCCCGGGATGGCAGTATGACCAATGTGACGGTGACCGAAGATGACCCGGGTGGAGAAGGTTAACGGTTTACGGTTAACATGTAAAATTTGACATTTAACCCATCAAAACCGAAACGGAGGCAAAAAAATGAAAAAAGAAATTGAAATTACCATCCAAAACAAACTGGCAGTGGGAGAGAGAGATATTAATGTTTTTCATTACTCTTCCCGCAGCGCCCACATTATCAGTCATAATAGTTCGGTTACCCTTCCCCTGCGAAACTCCGGTGAAAACGATTACCTCTTCATCTCGGTGGTCGGGGGACCCGGTTATTTATGGGTGGATTGTGTGATCAGTTTGCCGGCATGGGCTGATTTCGATTTTTCTTCGGAAGGTAAGCTGGCTGTCACCCATTCCGGTAACGCGAAACGAATATTATTAAAAATTCCCCCGGGTCCACCCACCTGGGAACTGAAGATTAGCAAACCCGTTGGTTTGCCATCCGGCGGCCCATTGACCGTGGTGCATGGGGAACATGTTACCATCAGCGACAATGGCAGCGGTGAAGGCGGTTAGATTGATAAAGCAAGGAGATAAAAGAGTAAAAAGATGTAAAAAAAGGAGATCGATCACAGGGAAACAAAGATAAAAAGAGGTTTACGGACAGGGCCCGGCCCTGTCCGTAAACTCTCCTGTGGTTCAGAATTAAACGTAAAGGAGAAAATAAGATGAATAAGAGATTAAGATTACTTTTAATCCTGGCAGCCTTGTTTATAACCGGTTGTATGACGCATCCGCCAAATGGGGAAGTGAATACCAACACAAAACCGGGTGAAATAACGCTCAACTATAAAATCCTGGATGTCCCGCTTTTTGCCCAGGCAACGAGAGTGTGGTGTTGGGCCGCCAGTGGGGAGATGATTATGCATTATTACGGAGAAAAAGTGCCTCAACATGTGCAGGCCAATAAAAGGTTTAAGCGCGGTGACTGCGGTCCCAAAACCAGGGCCAGTGGCTGTATTAAAACAGCTTGGCCGGAATTCCGGCGATTTGGCTTTCATCTTAACAAACCAAAATATGGCGCACTTCCCTGGCAAGAATTGGTAAAGCAAATCCATGCCAATCAGCCGGTGGGATTTTCATGGAAATGGGAAAAATGTGAACGCAGCAAATCTTACGGCAGTCATTATATGGTGGTCAGGGGTTATATCATTTTAAATGATATGAAGCTGGTGGTGGTCAATGATCCCTTGCCGGCGAACCCGGATAAAACCAAAGGGGGAACAATCTCAATAATGACTTATGATGATTATGTTCAATTTTGTCCGCGCTATACTCATTCTTACACTCACTACGATATAACAAAACCCGGCGGTAAGCTCCTTAAACAAAAGTTTTTGCAGGGTCCAGGGACGGTTTTTTCAAAAAGAGTCCCTGGCCGCCGGAGGCAAGGTGCTTTCACAGCAGCCCTGGAGTCGCTTGAACTTTTAAAAGCCTTGCCCTGGCCGCTTCTAAAAGAACTGGGCTTTAAATCGAAACGTGTGGTTGAAAAAATTTCATTGGGGAAAAAACCTCTTTACAGTCTGGGCATTGGGAAAAAACCGGGAAATGCCGTTGAAGCCCATTACCCGGTAAAGGTAGATAAGGAGCTTGTCAATGCTGTCACCATAAGAAAAAGAGGGGGAAAGTGGGCATTCGCTGTTATCGGTGATAGGGGTGCTCTTTCCGCGGTAAAAGCGATGAAGGAAACTCCTGCTCCCCGGGGCACTGCTTTTTTTATGGTACAAATCCAGTCCATGAATCTTACCTTCCTGGCTTTTTTTTCAGAAGATGAGGATGAGGATGAGGATATTATATTGTATTTAATACCCACACATGAGGACCCCGATTTGACATTTCCGTTGTATAAACCGGTACCGGCAGAAGAGGTCTTTTTGGAATTAAAATACTCGCTGGAACAATTAGCGGAAGAAAAGGGCGGAGCAACACTGAAAAATAAATTAACAGGCTACTGGAAGGAGATGGATAAAGCAATCCAGGACCTGGAAAGCGGGGAAAAAACGGGGGCCCTCAGGGGAATGAAAAGGGCCGTGGAAATAATAAACCAGGTATTTGGAGAATTGGAGAGCCAAGAAGGGGGTGAGAATGATAAAGGATAAAGAAAACTAAGGGGACAGTTTAAGATAAACAATAAAAGTAACCGGTAAAGCCTGCCGGAGGTTAAATTCCAGGTTTGGAAATAATTGACAGGTAGAGTCTAGCCTTTGCCGGGTACAAAAAATAAAAAAATAAAAATTAAGGAGGAGAAAAATGGACAAAAAGTTAACCAAAACAGGAACAAAAAAGGAAACGAAACCCTTTGAGATTCTGAGTAAAGAAAACTTGAGTTTCATTAGGGGTGGAGACGGAGACCCGCCGCCCGTAGAAAACGGCGAAGATGAAGGATAGTTAGGCCGGGTCATGGAAAATGCACCGCAGAGGGCTTGAGATGTACAACCTCTGCGGTGTATTTTTTCATTTTTTTCAAACCTTACCCTTGAAAATTTCTCTAATTCGTGTTAAATTGTAGTTTCAAGACATAAATGGCAAAATCATTGAAACCAGGGAAGCAGTGATGCGTAAAAGAATCCTCTTTTTCTTTAAGGTTGCGCTCCTACTTCTGGGATTGCTTTTATGGGCACCCTCAAAAGTATATGGTCAAAGTACCGGCTTTAAATTCTTCAAGAGCTATACTTCAAAAGAATATGAGGAGCATAACATAAACTGGGCTGTTTTACAGGATAAGCGCAGAATAATATATGTCGCCAACAACAGCGGTTTAATGGAATTTGATGGGATTTCCTGGCGGAAAATTGCCGTGCCCAACTGGACGGTACGCTCCATGGCAATAGATGATGACGGAACCATTTATGTTGGTGGTCAAGATGAAATCGGTTTCTTAGTCCCGGATTCAAAGGGGACATTGCAATACGAGTCCCTTCTTAACTACCTGGATGATAATAAAAAAAACTTTGCCTGGGTATGGAGAACACATTCAACAAAAGAAGGGATATATTTCAGAACCTCAAAATTTTTATTCCGGTGGCGTCCTAATTCCAAACAAATAAAGGTATGGGAACCGGAGCCGGGACATGCTTTCAAATTCTCCTTTACCCGTGAAGGGATATTTTTTATTCACCAGAGAAAAGTCGGTCTCATGCAAATAGCAAACGACTCTTTAAAATTGATCCCCGGAGATGAAAAATTTGCGGCAGTAGAGATTTTCACGATGGCTCAATATGATTCGGAAAAGCTTCTGATTGGAACCCTGTCAAATGGATTTTACATTTATGACGGCCTAAGAGTTGTGCCTTTCCCCACGGAAGTAGATGATTATTTGAGAAAAAAGGAACTAGCTCATAGTATTCGGCTCTCCTCCGGCGATTTTGCCCTGGCAACACTTCGGGGAGGTCTTGTTATCATCGATCCACGCGGCAGACAAAAAGAAATTTTTAACAAAGACAGCGGCCTGCAAGATGACAATGTAAAGTATGTTTTCCAGGATTCCCAGGGTAACCTGTGGCTGGCCCTCAGTAAAGGAATAGCGAAAATCGAATATGTCTCTCCCTTTTCTGTTTATGATGAACGATCAAAGTTGCCCGGGAATGTTCAATCGGTAGTAAAGCATCAAAACCATTTATATGTTGGCACAGACAGGGGATTATTTTTTCTTGCTTCTCCTTTTAAATTTCGCCCTGCTGCCGGAATATCAAGTGACTGCCGGGATCTACTCTCAATCAAAGACTCTCTTTTGGTGGCTGCCACCGATGGCGTTTGCCAGGTAAAAAACAATAGTAAACAAAGGATTACTAAAAACCGTTCTTATGTTTTACTGCGATCCGACAAAGACAAAAATCGTGTCTGGGTAGGGACTAGCCAAGGATTGTTTTCTTTGTTCTTCAAAGATGGCCAATGGGTAAAAGAACGTAAATTTGAAAATATAACTCAAGCAATAAAAACCATTGTAGAGGACAGAAAAGGAAGTATGTGGTTGGGCACTCAAACAAAGGGAGTTCTTAAGGTCGATTTTCCAGGTGATGGCGTAACTAAGGATGCCACTGGCACCCATTATCACACTTCACAAGGTTTGCCTTCCGGTCCGGTTCGTGTTTATTGGGCAGCCGGACATGTTATGTTTGCCACGGATGAAGGAATATTTCGTTTTGATGAATCAAAAAAAGTTTTTATCCCCGATGCTACTTTAGGGAAGGAATTTGCCGGTGGTCCGGAAGGAAAAATTGTTTTCCGCATCGCGGCAGACAAAGATAAAAATGTTTGGCTCCATTCCTATCCCGGGGCAAGAAATATCCAGGTCATCCTTAAGCCGGACGGAACGTTTGAAATTAATAAAAAACCCTTTCTCAGGCTCCCCGGGATCCAGGTGAACACCATCTATCCTGATCCTGGTGGAGACACCGTCTGGTTCGCCGGTAATGACGGTCTTATTCGTTACGATATCAAGGTAAAAAAGAATTACCGTCTTGATTTCCCAACCCTTATTCGAAAGGTAGTGGTCAATGGAAAGTTGGTTTTTAACGGTTATAAATCCAAACGTTTCTTTCCTATTGTTCCCTATAAGGATAGAAACCTCCGTTTTGAGTTTGCCGCCCCTTTTTTTGAGGCTGAAACCAGGACACGGTATCAATCGTTCCTGGAAGGATATGAAACGGATTGGTCTGCTTTTACATCGGAAACCCGGAAGGATTATACAAACCTCGATGCCGGTGTTTATACCTTCCGCGTCCGGGCGCGAAATGTTTACGAAAATTTAAGTAAAGAAGCTGTTTTTAAATTTAAAATTTTACCCCCCTGGTACAAAACCTGGTGGGCCTTTGCTGTCTATATTCTCGCCGGTTTCCTGCTGGTTTTCCTTATCGTCAAATGGCGCTCCGGCAAACTGCAAAGGGAAAAACAAAAATTGGAACAAATTGTAAAAGAGAGAACAAAGGAAATCAAAGATAAAAATCTCCAATTGGAAGACCAATCGGAAAAACTTAAAGAGATGGATAAAGTGAAATCCCGCTTTTTTGCCAACATTTCCCATGAATTCCGCACACCACTGACATTGATCATGGGACCACTGGAGCAATTCATATCCAAAACCCCGGATAAAGAACAGCAGAAACAACTGCATTTGATGCTGCGCAATTCCCAGCGCTTACTCAATTTGATCAACCAATTGCTGGACCTCTCAAAATTTGACAGTGGGAAAATGAAATTACAGGCTTACCGGCAAAACATTATTCCTTTCCTGAGGACTATTATTGCTTCTTTTGATACCATTGCCGCTAAAAATCAACTGGATTTAACCCTTCACAGCGAAGAGGAAAATATTACTCTTTATTTTGAACCGGAAAAGCTGGAAGAAGTCTTCTTTAATCTCCTGTCCAACGCTGTAAAATTTACACCCCAGGGAGGAAAAATTACGGTTGCGGTCACAAGAAACCCCGGAAAAGAAGATAATTTTCCTTTTGGTTCATTGGAGATATCGGTTGCCGATACCGGTCCTGGAATTGCCCGGGATCAGTTGGCACATATTTTTGACCGCTTTTACCAATCGGACAGCACCGATGAACATCGTCAAAAAGGTTCCGGCATCGGACTCTCCATAGTAAAAGAACTGGTGGAGCTTCATCATGGCACAATCGCTGTCCGCAGTGGTGAAGGCAAAGGCACGGAATTTATTATCCGGCTGCCCATGGGAGACGCGCATCTCAAGCCGGAGGAAATGGTCGAACCCGCGAAAAAACCCTATCAGCACAAAAGCCCCGGGGAAATTCCCGCCTTTAACCGGGGGGAAGAAGCCGATACCGCAGCCGGTGAAGAGAATTTCGATCCCTTGAAACCAGGAAAAGACATCATTCTTGTGGTTGAAGACAGTGCCGATGTCCGGGACTATATCAGGGGCTCTCTTGAACCGCTTTATACGGTTGTGGAGGCAAAGGATGGGCGGGAAGGCGTTAAAAAAGCCCTGGAAATCATTCCCGATCTCATTATCAGCGACATCATGATGCCGGAGAAGGATGGCTATGAATTGTGCCGTCGATTGAAAAACGACATTAAGACCAGCCATGTACCCGTCATCCTATTAACTGCCAAAGCGTCCGAAGAAAATATTATCCAGGGCCTGGAAACCAAAGCTGACGATTATATCACCAAGCCCTTCAGTACCAAAATATTATGCGCCCGCATCAAAAACCTCATCGATCTGCGCCGCCAGTTGCAGCAAAAACTCAGCCGGGAGATGGCCCTGCAGCCGGCTGAGATTTCGGTTTCTTCCATGGACCAAAACTTTATTAAAGAATTGCAAGAGACCATAGAAACGAATTTATCCGATACATTATTTGGTGTGGAACAATTGGGAAAAAAACTTTATATGAGCCGGGCGTCACTCTACAGGAAAATATTTGCCTTAAGCGGTGAATCGCCCAGGGAATTTATCAAAACCTATCGTCTGAAACGGGGGGCCCAATTACTGAAAGCCAATTTCGGTAATGTCACCGAAGTGGCTTTCGAGGTCGGTTTTTCCAGTACGGCGTATTTCACCAAATGTTTTAAAGATAAATTTCATCAATTGCCCCACACCTTTCAGGCTGCCGAAGGACTGGGAAAAGCCACCGATTCAGTGTAAAATCTTACCTTTTACCTCCTAAAACTTCCTTTTGAATCACCCGTTATGTTTTTTGAATCACCATTGATATTTTTTAAATCCTTTTTACTACATAATAATGTTGTTGAAAAAAAAATTAGGAGGAAACGATGAAAAAAACATCTTTTAGTGTATTGGTTTTAACGGTTTTAGCGTTTGTCTTTTCTCTCTCTTACCAATTGAATGGTAGAGGGGAAGAAAGACTATTAATCAAAAGGCCTGATCCGCCTACAGTAACAAGAAACATAAGTCGTGAGGAATTTCAAGCAAAGCGGCAGCGACTTCTTGAGCAAAGAACCCGGAGACAAGAAATTCACGGCAAATATGCTTCTAAGTCGAAAAGAATTGCTGCAGATAACACCAACGCAGTTGATATCGTTTTAGACAGCAGTTACAACCATTGGCAAAATGGATTGGGCGATGTTTACATGACAGCAATCTGTCATAACGCCGGTTCTTCATATGCGGCTATGGTAGAGGCTGAGGTAACATTCTATGACGTCAATCAAAACTATCTCGGCTACGATACAGGATATGTTTACGGTGGAACTTATAATGTGCAATACGGAAGCGGCGGTTATTGTACCAATGAGTTAGCACCCGGTGAATACGGATTCTTTTATGTCTGGCCCGATATCTCCTATGCAGATGCATACTATTATTCAGTTTCTTTTACCGCTGAAGACTCTACTACCTACCCCTGGGCAAATGCGATGCTGGACTTTGATTCCTATGTATACTATACCGATTACCTGGGTTATCTAAATTTTTACGGCGATGTAAGAAATTACAGTTCCGATTACGTCACATATTCTACTGAAGTCCATTTTGCTGTCTTCAATAATGACAACACAAAAGTCATTGATGTTGACTGGGGTTTTGTTGACGGGAGTTCCTATGACTCATCAACCAGCGCAATCTATCCAGGTACCGGTGAGCCCTTTGATTTATGGTTCCTTTTTGCTGAATACAACCAATCTTCAGGCGATTACCTTTCTGCTTTTGAATGGTTTGAAGACAATTACCCTCCTCTGCCGGATGTAATCTATCCGTTTGGTACGTTTGATACCCCCATAGATGGTTCAACCGTTTCCAGCAGTATATCTGTTACCGGCTGGGCTTTAGATGACAGTGGCATTGCCAGTATTAAAATATACCGGGGAAGCGGAAACAACCTATTTTATATCGGGGATGCCATAATGGTGGAAGGGGCCCGGCCGGATGTTGCTGCGTCATATCCGCAATATCCCAACAACACCAAAGCCGGCTGGGGTTACATGATGCTGACCCACTTTTTACCTAACGGAGGAAATGGAACCTTCATGCTTCATGCCATTGCCACCGACATTGTTGGCAAAACCACTACCCTGGGAACCAAAACCATATATTGTGCCAATGCCAATGCTGTTAAACCTTTCGGTGCAATCGACACGCCAACCCAGGGGGGAACTGCTTCCGGAAACAGTTTCGTCAATTGGGGCTGGGTTTTAACACCACAACCCAAACATATCCCCACTGACGGTTCCACCATTAATGTTTACGTTGATGGAGTCTATCTCGGTCATCCTACCTATAATATCTATAGGGGGGATATTGCCGGTTTATTTCCATCATACGCCAACAGCAATGGTGCAATCGGTTATTTTTACCTGGATACTACACCTTATCCCGATGGTGTACATACCATCTACTGGACGGCAAGAGATAATGCCGGGAAATCAGACGGAATCGGCAGCAGGTATTTTTCTACCAGTAATAATAACAGGGTGGGTCAAAACTTTTCTAAAGCAAAACCACGGGTTAAAATGAAAAGCATCTCCCAGCTTAATAGTGTTCCCAATGATTATTTAATGCCGGTAGAAGTAAAACGAGGTTTTAATGAAGATATCGAACCCCAGGCTATTCCTATGAATGAAACGGGAATCAATAGAATATCAATGGAAGAGCTGGATCGATTAGAAATTGTATTAAGTAATCAGCCCGATACTGGTGGTCATTTGTATTCAGGTTATTCGGTGACAGGGAATAAACTGGGACCATTACCTATAGGTTCAACCCTTGATGAGCGAAAAGGTATTTTTTACTGGCATCCGGGTGCCGGGTTCCTGGGGCGGTATAACCTGGTATTTGTTGAAGCAAAACCAGACGGTGAAATGACCAAGAAAAACATCACTGTTGAAATCTCCCCCAGGCAATACAAAGGAATAAAAGAATGAGTGAAAATAACTAAAAGCATAATGTATATTATGATGTAGGAATGTAGGAGAGGACACTGTTGTCCTCTCCTACTTAACTTTACCAATAAAGATTTAACTCAAAATGGAATTTTTGGAATTTTTGCCTGACACTAAATTGATCGTTATGAAACGTTTTATTGAAGCTCTATTGAAATGGTTTCAATGGAAGAGGGCAATTTAAAGTAACAAAGTAACAAAAATAAAATAAGGAGATGAAGAACGATGATGCTGAGATTTTTGCCTGACCCCTTTTTATCCCACAAATCTTCGGTATATCTATTCCGGCTTGTCCCCTTTTCAACCTTTCACCTTTTAAAAATATATTTTCCAACTTAGTTTAAAAACCTGGCCTGCCATGAAAATAGCCAAATTGGGGAACAGGCTATGCCAGTTCGTGGAACCTCTACGGTTCCGCCCGGGGGTATAGGATGGGTAGGGGGTTGGCACCGCCTGCGGAATTCCGTTGCTTTTTTCATCGTCTCTTGGCGAAAATTCGTTTTCATGAATGACCGGCATGAAAATACCCACGAATTACACGAAGAAAAAAGATATCAATTCAATCGTAGGGGTTTGATTCATCAAACCCCGTATACGAATTGCCCCGGGATAGGGCTTGATAAATCAAGCCCCTACAGTAGACCATACACCATTTTCACCTTAATCCTATTTAAAGAAATTTTGCTTTACTGCA
>Ga0114923_10001122_pt1 | contig 18902 bp, 2 predicted proteins | sample SumtaG_FD_89578 | JGI IMG/M metagenome (GOLD analysis project Ga0114923, IMG submission 89578) | Deep subsurface microbial communities from Indian Ocean to uncover new lineages of life (NeLLi) - Sumatra_00157 metaG | ecosystem: Environmental > Aquatic > Marine > Oceanic > Sediment | place: near...
ACAACTCCTAGAGAAATTGAATAAAAATAGGTATGCCCGGATAGAGATGGTGGTAAAGAGGGGATACTATTCGTTATCATCGACTCAAAAGCGTTTGTATTTTCTCCAAATGATGGAAGAAACCGGTACAGGGTATAATATGCCCGTGGTAATGAAACTGGAAGGAAAAGTCGAGCTGGAAAAACTGGAAAACACCTTTGAGAAATTAATCCGGAGGCATGAAAGTTTCAGAACCTCTTTTCTGATGGTAGAAGAAGAACCGGCACAACGAATTCACAACAACGTATTTTTCAAATTAGACAAAAGTTTTTGCGGAGCTTTTTACAAAAAGCGACCCCTCGGAGGGCCGCCGGAGGCATTAATCAAATCCTTCATTCGTCCCTTTGATCTGTCACAGGCGCCGCTGCTGCGGGTGGGGTTAGTAAAAATCAAAGAAGCAGAATTTCTATTAATGGTAGACATGCATCACATCATCTGTGACGGCATCTCCATCGCTGTCATAGCCAGGGAATTTATGGCGTTGTATGCCAACAAAGAGCTAAATAAATTATCGGTCCGCTATAGAGATTATTCCCTATGGCAGCAAAAAGAGAAGGGCATGACGTGGATAAAGCGTCAAGAAGCCTTTTGGCTGGGCCGGTTTAGCGATGAAATCCCCGTATTAAACCTACCTTACGATTATTTGCGTCTGCCAATCCAAGATTTTAGGGGAAAAACCCTGGAATTTGCAGCGGGAAAAGATGCTGCCCGGGCATTAAACGTGTTAGCCGCCCGGGAAGGGGTCACTCTTTTCATGCTGCTGCTCTCCATTTATTATGTGTTACTCTCAAAACTGGGTGGCCAGGAAGATGTTGTTGTGGGCACGCCGACTGCCGGGCGAAGTCATGAAGACCTCCGGCAGGTGGTGGGTATGTTTGTAAACACCCTGGCGCTGCGACATTATCCCAAAGGGAACAAGTCGTTCAGGGAATTCCTGGCAGAAGTTAAGGCGCATACGTTACAGGCTTTTAGCAACCAGGATTACCATTATGAGGAACTGGTGGAGAAGGTAATCGAAACCAGGGATGCCGGCCGTAATCCCTTGTTCGATACCATGTTTGTGCTGCAGAACATAGACATCGCAACCATAGAGATTCCCGGGATAAAAATGAAACCCTACGAATATAAAAGGGAATCAGTAAAATTCGATCTCACTTTAGAATGCACGGAACAAGAGGGAAACCTCTCCTTCTTATTCGAATACAGTTCAAAATTATTTAAACAAGAGACCATCCTAAGATTTACCGGGTATTTTAAGAAGATCATATCCGCGGTATTGGAAAGACCCGATGGGAAAATATCGGGAATCGAGATCATCTCCGGGGAAGAGAAAGAACGGATATTATTTCATTTCAACGATACCGGCACCGATTATCCAAGAGAAAAAACCATTCATCGATTGTTTGAAGAACAAGTGGAACGAACGCCCGATAATATTGCCGTTGTTGGCCCATCCGTATCCGTAAGAGGGAAACCCTTCCAACTCACATATAAACAATTAAATGAAAAATCCAATCGCCTGGCCTACCGGTTAAGAGAAAGTGGCGTTCACCCCAACACTATTATGGGTATTATGGTAGAGCGTTCCATTAAAACGATAATAGAAATATTGGGAATATTCAAAGCGGGTGGAGCCTACTTACCCATCGATCCGGATTATCCCGACGATAGAAAAAGATATATGCTGGAAGACAGCGGCGCCAGAGTTTTATTAAAGAAATCCGAAACAAATCCGAATGACAAAAATTCAAATGATCAAAACAAGATAGTTACATGCACTGTTTTGAATTTTGAACATTTGGATTTTGAATTTGCTTCGAATTCCGAATTTCGTGCTTCGAATTTAAGTTCGTCAGGTTTAGCTTACATCATCTACACCTCCGGTTCTACGGGCAAACCGAAGGGAGTGATGGTAGAGCATTCTTCGCTAGTAAACCTGGTATTCTATCAAAAACGATTTTTCAATATTGATAGGAATGACCGGGTAATGCAATTTTCTACTCTTTGTTTCGATGCTTCGTTAGAGCAAATTTTCATTACATTTTCCAGTGGAGCCGTGTTAGTTCTCATCGATAAGGATACGCTGCCGGACAATTATAAATTTGAGAAAGTTTTAGCCCGGGAGTTAATTACTCATCTTCATGCGGTTCCTTTATTCTTAAATCAATTGAACCTGGAACGTATTTATAATTTAAAACGTGTAATCTCAGGAGGGGATGTTTGCCCTGAAGGCTTGGCGAAAAAGTGGCATAATCGATGTAATTTTTATAATAAGTATGGTCCTACCGAAACCACAGTCACTTCAGTGGAAATATTGATTCGGGAGATTGATGAAACGTTACCGGGTTTGCCTATAGGGAAGCCTATAGGTAATACAGAGATTTACCTGCTCGACAAAGGGATGAAGCCGGTGCCTATAAGAGTTACAGGCGAGATGTATATAGGAGGAGTCGGTGTCGCCCGGGGATACTTGAACCAGCCGGAATTGACCGCGGAAAAGTTTATTAAATTAAAAAGAGGGACAGACAAAAAATATCACCTAACACTTTATATAACCGGTGATCTGGCCTGTTGGCTACCGGAGGGCAACATCAATTTTTTGGGTCGAATCGACGACCAGGTTAAAATACGGGGTTACCGCATCGAATTAGGTGAAATCGAAAATCAATTGTTAACCCACAAAAAAGTTAAAGAGGCAATCTTAATCGCCGGGGAAGGCATCGGCAGCGATAAATATCTCTGTGCATACATCGTCGGTCACGTTGCTAAAGGGGAAGAAACAACCGCAATAGAGTCATCAGAATTAAGAGAATACCTGGCCCATCGCTTGCCCGACTATATGATACCCTCTTATTTTGTACAACTGGATCAAATCCCGCTGACAGCCAATGGCAAAATAGACAGGAAAGCTTTGCCGGAGCCTGGACTCGATACTCATCCAGCCGATTACGTTCCACCCCGAAATGAAAGTGAAGTGAAATTGGTGGAAATATGGTCGGAGTTACTGGCAATTGAGAAAGAAAAAATCGGCATCCATGATAATTTCTTCGAATTAGGTGGCCATTCGCTAAAAGCCACCTCTTTGATGTCGAAGATACACAAAGAATCGGATGTAAAAATCGAGCTGGCGCAGATATTCAAAAACTCCACCATCAGTGGTTTAGCACAACTCATAGAGAAATCAAAAAAAAACAGGTACACCCGGATAGAGATGACGGAAAAGAAGGAATACTATACGTTATCATCGGTTCAGAAGCGTTTGTATTTTCTCCGGATGATGGAAGAAACCGGCACAGTGTATAATATGCCCGGGGTAATGAAACTGGAAGGAAAAGTCCAACCGGAAAAACTGGAAACCACCTTTCGCAAGTTAATACAGAGACATGAAAGTTTAAGAACATCTTTTCTAATGGTAGAAGAAGAACCGGTGCAACGAATTGCCCGAGGCGCGGGCGCCCTCTATGCGGAGGCTCTGCCGGAACACGCTTCTACCATTTGTTCTCATGGAAACCCGCCGGAGACATTTATCAAACGCTTCATCCGTCCCTTTGACCTGTCACATGCGCCGCTGTTGCGGGTGGGGCTAGTGGAAATAGCAGCGGAAGAATACCTTTTAATGGTGGACATGCACCACATCATCTCCGACGGTACCTCCATGGGAGTATTGATTAAAGAATTTATGGGCCTTTATGAAGGACAGGAATTATCCCGCCTGCGCCTCCATTACAAAGATTACGCGGAGTGGGAGACGCATGAGCAAGCAGAAATCATGCGGCAGGAAGCCTTCTGGTTAAAGGAATTTGGCGAATTTGAAGACGATATCCCGGTATTGGATTTGCCCCTGGATTATTTGCGACCAACGGTTCAAGGCTTTGAAGGAAGTTCCTTAAGTTTCGGGATAGACAGCCATGATACCGGGGCATTGAAAACCCTGGCGTTACAGCGGGGCGCCACATTGTACATGGTATTGCTGGCCGTATACAGCATATTTTTATCAAAAATCAGTAACCAGGAAGCCGTTGTAGTGGGAACACCCACCGCCGGCCGCCGGCATGCCGACCTGGAACAGGTCATCGGCATGTTTGTCAATACCCTGGCGCTGAAGAATTACCCTGCCGGCGAAAAAAAATTTCACTTATTTTTGGAAGAGATAAAAGAGAAAACCATAAACGCCTTTGCCAACCAGGACTACCAATATGAAGCGCTGGTAGAGAAAGTCATGACCGACAGGGATGCCGGCCGCAATCCCTTGTTCGACACCATGTTGATCTTGCAAAACCAGGATATACCGACAATCGAAAATCCCGGTTTGAAACTAAAACCTTACCCCTATGAGCAGCAAACATCAAAATTCGATTTAACGTTGGTGTGCACTGAAATCGACGGCCACCTCTCTTGCATACTTGAATACAGTACCGGGCTGTTTAAACATGAAACCATCCTGGAATTTACCCGCTATTTCAAGAAAATCATATCCGCGCTATTGGAAAGTCCCAATAAGATAATATCGGGAATCGAGATCATCTCCCCGGAAGAGAAAGAACGGATATTATTTCATTTCAACGATACCGGCGTCGAATATCCAAAAGAAAAAACCATCCAGCAATTGTTTGAAGAACAGGTGGGGAAAAAACCGGATAGAATCGCCTTAGTCGGCAGTGGGCAGTGGGCAGTGGGCAAGAAAGAGGATATACAGTTGTCATACCGTGCCCTGGATGAAACATCCAAGCGGGTTGCTTTTTCATTGCAAGAAAAAGGCGTAGGGTCAGACGCCATCGTGGGCATTATGATATATCGTTCCATTGAGATGATAACCGGGATATTGGGAATATTAAAGGCCGGAGGCGCTTATTTGCCCATCGACCCGGATTCCCCCCGGGAGCGCATCGATTTTATGTTGAAAGACAGCAACGCCTTCATTTTGTTAACCCACAATGACATTGTGCCTTCCCTCTCAACCTCAACCTGCCGGGTGAGTGCCACGAACCTGGCTTACATCATCTACACTTCCGGCTCAACAGGTAAGCCCAAAGGCGTTATGGTGGGTTTAAGGTCGGTGATCAACCTGTTGGTTAGCTTACAAAGAAAATATCCCCTGGAAGAGACCGATGTTTATCTTTTAAAAACCTCCTTTATATTTGATGTATCCGTTACCGAGTTGTTCGGTTGGTTTCCGGGGGGTGGACGCTTAGCCATATTGAACCAGGGAGAAGAGAAAGACCCCGCGGCCATCCTGGATACCATTGAGCATTGCCATGTAACTCACGTCAACTTCGTACCTTCCATGTTCAGGGTTTTCCTTGAGACGTTGAACCTGGAAAACATTAAGAAATTATCGTATCTAAGATACATTTTTCTAGCTGGGGAAGCACTTTTACCGGAATTAGTTCAAAAAGCCAGGTCTTTGAATTTGAATTGTGTGTTGGAAAATCTATACGGTCCTACAGAGGCCACCGTCTATGCCGCAGGTTTTTCCCTATCCCAATGGAACAAGCCGGAGCCGGTTCCCATTGGCAAGCCTATTGCGAATAGTCACCTTTATATCCTGGACCGTAACGTTCAAATCTTACCTATTGGAATTCCCGGTCAATTGTGTATTGGCGGCGATGCCCTGGCAAGAGGTTATTTAAACAAACCGGATTTAACGGCAGAAAAATTTATTCACCCTTCACTCTTCACCCTTCACTCTTCACCCATCTACAAGAGCGGTGACCTGGCGCGGTGGCTGCCGGATGGAAATATCGAATTTTTAAAAAGAATAGATCAGCAAGTAAAGATCAGGGGGTTTCGCGTAGAACTGGGCGAGATCGAAAACCTATTACTAAAACATGACCGGATAAAAGATACGGCGGTGGTAGTAAAGGAAGATGAAACCGGCGATAAAAGCCTGACAGCATATTTTGTTTCAGACCCGGTGCTTTCGGATACGGTATTGAGAGATTATTTATTAAACGATTTGCCGGGTTATATGATACCATCTTACTTTGTGCATTTGGATAAAATACCGCTGACCCCCTCCGGAAAAGTCGACCGCAGAGCGTTACCTGGGCCGGAAGCAAAAAAGTTAGGCGGCTATGTCGCCCCCAGGAATGAAATCGAAAGGAAATTGGCTGAAATATGGTCTGAGATTTTAGGTAGAGACGCATTACATGCGTCTCAATTGCAAACATCGCTGGGAATCAATGACAATTTCTTCAAATTGGGAGGACATTCGCTAAAAGCCATCGGTATGGTGAATAAAATTCAAAAAAATTTTGGTGTAAAGATCGCAATTCAAACGTTATTCCAGTTTCCCTCCATCGCAGAAGTGGCCGGTATAATTAAAAGCAGTAATATCAGCGGCCTTGAAGAAATCGAAAGGCAGCCGGAAAAGCCCTATTATGAAATGTCTTATTCCCAGAAACGATTGTGGTACATTAATCAAAGCAATCCCCGGAACGCGGCTTTTAATATGACTACTAAATCGACATTTTATGAAATTGTCGATGAAGAGGTTATCAGGAAAGTACTGGAACAATTAATGATCAGGCATGAAAGCCTTAGAACCTCTTTCAAAGAGGTAAAAGAAGAACCGGTCCAGGTTATTGAACCACGAGATGCAGCGCTTTCGAAATTGGATTTCGATGTGCTGGATTTGTCGCAACTAGATAAAGCAAAACGGGAAAACCAACGCATCCGGTTATTGAAGGAAGAGTCGTCTCATATTTTCAACCTGGAGAAGGGGCCTCTCTTTCGGGCCAGGCTGGTAAAATGTACCGGGGAAGAATGTGATTTCATATTAAATATGCATCATATCGTATCGGATGGTTGGTCTATCGAGGTATTAAAAAAGGAGTTTTTCCAGGTGTACGAATCGTATAAGAAGGGGACAAGATGTGATTTAGAGCCCTTAAAAATTCAATATAAAGATTATGCCGCCTGGCAAAACCGGCTGCTGAATGATGAAAAAAAAATGGGAAAGGCTAAAAAATTCTGGAAGAATTATTTAAACGACTCTATCCCGGCGCTGAATTTACCCTATGATTTCTCTGCCAAACCCTTGAGCACGAAGAAGAGTTCAGCGTATTGTTTTTTAATTGAAGAAGGTCTCGCCGAAAGTTTACGTCTTCTTGCCAGGGAGCGGAAAGGCAGCCTTTTTATGGTACTTTTGGCCGCTTTTAACATACTGTTGTCTCATATTGCCTGCCAGGACAATATCTTGATAGGTATACCGGCGGCAGCCAGGCAGCACTGGAGCCTGCAAAATATCATCGGGTTATTTGTCAATACGTTGATTTTGCAGTGTAAAGTAAATGCAAAAGAGACCTTTATCGATTTTTTGGGGCGATTCCAAAGCGATACGTTTAATGTGCTTGAATACCAGGGTTACCCAATGGAAATCATTTTCGGAGAATTGAAGATAAAATACCCGGAAATTTCAGCATTTTTTAATATGCTGAATATAGGTTCCAGTTCCGAAGAACGTATAAAAAATTTCAAAAGTTATCATATCGAAGATATCCAGGAAACCAAATTTCCTATACATTGTTATCTTGTCGAGTACAAAAACGGGATACAGATGGAATGTCATTATTTCCGTGAATTGTTTATGCCTGAGACCATTGAAAAGATCATGCAGATTTATACGAGAATTCTTGAAAACCTGGCGGAATCTCCACTGAAAAAAATAAAGGAATTAGCGAAGAAAAAAGAGAAAATGCCGGTATAATTAAGTTATAAGGAGTAAAACTAAAATGGAAATACCAATAGAACTGGAAGAAACCCTGAAGAAATTATCAAAAGTGAATGTCGATTTTATCGAATTCGTAAAAAAGAACCCTGAAAGTCTTAAAAGTATTAGTTTCAGTACTTTGAAATCCAGTAGTGATTCTTATAAATTGCAAGCCTGGCCTACCTTTATAAACCCGCAAACTAAAGCGTTATTCCTGGAAATGGGAGTAAAAGTATGCGACCTTATCAAAAGTATACCCGCCCGCTTATTTGATAACGACCCCAAACTGATAGCGGCTTATTTTGAACAACCTGCAGCCGTTGTAAATCTTCAAATGGAAGGGATTACCGGTGACCATTTGGCCAATATGGTGGGTAGGGCGGATTTCACTTTCTCAACTTCGGGATTAAAATGCCTGGAGTACAATATTTCTGCCGACATATCCGGCTGGCAATTGCCGGAGTGGGAATCCCTATATTTAAGTACACCTATTATAGATAGATTCTTAAAGGAATACCATGTCGAAATAAACAATGAAAATTACCTGGGCTTGTTCCTCGATCATATCATCCGGTATGCATCGCCCCTGGCTGCGCCAGGCAGTAACGCCGGTAACCCTGAGCTAAACGTGGCTATTGTGACGCGAGATTATATTGAAAATCATCAAAACAAAAATACTTTACTGCAAGATTTAAGACTATTATATAAAGAAAAATTATCCCGTAAAGCCTTAACCGGGAATGTATTTATGTGTGATTTCCAGCACCTGGAATACATCGATAATAGGGTGTATTTTAAGGGGAATAGTATTCATGGATTAATAGAATTATTCCACGGATTTGTGACACCGGGGGTGATGAAGGTCTACACCTCCGGGAACCTCCGTTTACTGAACGGCCCGATGACAGCTGTACTATCGAATAAATTAAACCTGGCGCTGTTGTCGGAAAATGAAGAATCCAATGTGTTTAGCAAAGAGGAAAAAGAGACCATAAAAAAATACATACCCTGGACCCGTAAAATAATTCCCGGTGAAACCGTTTATAGAGGGGAAAAAATAAGAATGGAGAACTTTCTCATTGCCAATAAAGATAAGTTGGTAATCAAACCGCCCTTGGGATTGGGGGGGCAGCGGGTGGGCATCGGTCAAGGTATGTTCCGCAGAGAGTGGGAAAACCTGGTTAAAACCGCCCTCCGCAAAAAAAACTTCCTGGTCCAGGAACTGGTGGAGGCCCCCCGGGTTTTATACCAACTGGGGGAAAACGATTGTGCATATCATGATACTGTCTGGGGAGTTTGGATCTTAGGTTCCCAATACGGGGCATCAATTGTACGTGCCCTACCGGGGGGAAATGCCAGGAAAGTAGTGAACGGCGCTCAAGGAGCGGAGTCAAGCGTTGTCTTTGAAGTGGATGAATAAAAATGGAAGAAATAACCAAAAAAAAATTTGATTTGAATATTATCGGGAGAAAAAATGATAATAAAGAAGTTTGAAGAAATAGTCGGGCGCTATCCGGGAAAAGCAGCGATAAAAACCGGCAGTAAATCTCTTACCTACGCAGAACTTAATTTTAATGCCAACAGGGTGGCACATGCCATAGCAGGAAAAGACAAAGAGGCGGGCACCGGTGTTGAAAAGCAGCAAGTGGCATTGCTATTCGATTACGGCAGCGATATGCTGGTGGGACTCCTCGGCGCCCTGAAAGCGAATAAAACCTATGTTCCCCTGGATTTTTCCTACCCGGGAAAACGATTGCTTTATATCCTTGAGAATTCGGAGACCTATTTGATTCTTACGGATAACCGGAATCACGAGTTCGCTTGTGAATTATCCGGTCATGCCGGCAAGAAAATCAATGTTTTAAACATTAACACCATCGGGGATGAAATTCCCGGAACCGCCATTGACCGGGAGGCGTCGGAAGAAAGAACCGCTTATATTCTTTATACCTCCGGTTCCACCGGGAAACCCAAAGGGGTATTCCAAATCCACCGGCATGTGTTGTATTACACCCGGAATTGGGTTAAACGTTTTTCTATTACCGAATCCGACCGGATGAGCCTACTCACATCCTTCACCCATGATGGCGCCGTACAAGACATATTCTCCGCATTACTAAGCGGGGCATGCTTATACCCTTATTCTGTAAAAGAAACCGGCAGCGTCGAAGAATTATACATGCTCCTGGTTAAAGAAAAATTAACCATATGGCACTCGACGCCGTCATTATTCCGGTATTTTGCGGGCATCCTAACAGGGGAAGATCATTTTTCCGATGTTCGCTGGATACTGTTAGGGGGAGAGCCTTTAAGAGCGCATGACCTGGAATTGTATAAAACCTATTTCTCCGACGCTTGCCTTGTAAACGTTTATGGGCAAACCGAATCCTCAGTTTCCAGCCTTTGCGTCATCGACCCGCAGAACACCTTTGATGATGTTTCCCTGGGAGAACCACTGGATGAGACAAACATTTTTCTTATGGATGAAGATGGAGATATGGTAGAGGAGATGGGGGGAGGAGAAATAGTTGTGGCCTGTGATTATATTACGCCGGGATATTGGCAAGATAAAGAAAATAGTGAAAAGGTGTTTCTCCATGATGAGCATAGAGGACGTCTTTACCGGACCGGCGATATGGGACGTTTTACTGCCCGGGGCTCCATAAAAATGATGGGGCGTAAGGATTTTCAAGTCAAAATAAGGGGATTCCGTATCGAACTGGGGGAAATTGAAACCGGGCTGCTTCAGCATTACGCAGTGAAAGAAGCCATCGTTATCGCCAGACCGGATGAAAACAAAGACAACTATTTGTGCGCCTATATCGTCTCCAGTCAGCTCATTTCCTCAGAGGATTTGAGAGAATATTTATTTGAGGAATTACCGGATTATATGGTACCGCGGCATTTTATATTCATGGAAAAGATGCCGGTAAATTCCTCCGGAAAGATCGACCGCCTGCGGCTGCCGGAACCTGGAAAAATCATAGATTCCAGGTCCGCCTATATCGCCCCCGCCACTGAAATAGAAAAGAAAATAGCAGCCATCTGGCAGGAGGTTTTAAAAGTAGAAAAAATCGGGGTTAACGATAACTTTACCGAACTGGGTGGTCATTCATTGTTGATCATGTCCATCATAGCGAAAATACACCGGGATATCAACGTGGAATTAAAGCTAACGGATGTATTCGGTAATCCTACGATTAAAGAATTATCCCTCCTGGTTATGAAATCGAAACAAACGATTTTTTCTGCCATTGAACCTGTTGAAGAGAGAAAATATTATCTCTTATCTTCCTCTCAAAAGCGATTATACATCCTGCAGCAGATGAACCCGAACAGCACTGCTTACAACATGCCGGAAATAATTCCTTTGCCGGCGGGATCTGATTGGGAAAAAATCGAAGGGACCTTCAAGAGGATGATAAAACGTCATGAAAGCTTGAGAACATCATTTCACATGGTAAATGATGGGCCGGTGCAAAAGATACATCATGATGTGGGATTTGAAATTGAATATTATAATTTGTCCACAGATCAAAAAAGTGAACCGCCTGGGGCATCGATTAAAAAATTAATTCGCCCCTTTGATTTATCTCAGCCGCCGCTGCTGCGTGTCGTTTTATTGAAGAACGCGGATGAAAGTCATCTTTTACTGGTGGATATGCATCATATCATATCGGATGGGGTTTCACACGTGATATTGGTAAAGGATTATCAAGCTTTATTATATGAAAGTAAAGAGTTACCTCAATTACGGCTCCAGTACAAAGATTTTTCAGTATGGCAGAATAATGAGAGAGAAAAGGAAACCCTCAAACGACAGGAAGAATATTGGTTAAAGGAGTTTGCAGGAGAAATCCCGGTATTGAATATTCCCACCGATTATCTTCGTCCGGTGGAGCAGAGTTTTGAAGGAGATAGTGTAAATTTCGAGATATCAACCGAAGAAACACGGGCCTTAAACGCGGTTGCGCTGCAGGGAGGGGCCACGCTGTTCATGGTATTGGTGGCGGTATTTAATATTTTATTATCTAAACTCAGCGGTCAGGAAGAGATAATCATTGGAACCCCCATTGCCGGCAGGAGACATACGGATTTAGAGAAGATTATCGGGATGTTTGTCAATACCCTTTCGTTGAGAAATTACCCGGCAGGAAATCGAACATTTAGAGAATTGCTGGGTGATGTAAAAGAAAGATTGCTCACAGTTTTTGAGAACCAGGAGTACCCATTTGAAGAGCTGGTGGATAAGTTGTCGGTGAATAGAGATATTGGGCGTAACCCTTTATTCGATATCATGTTCATTTTGCAAAACATGGATACAGGTTCGGCGGATCAGGATCAAGAGCCCGAATTTGAAACCGGCCGACCGGTTCAACCTGATTTTCCGCAAGAGTATGAAAATATAGTTCAAACAGCGAAATTCGATCTGACATTAAGCGCAATGGAAAGAGGCCGTGGGCTTTTCTTATCATTTCAATACTGTACAAAACTATTCAAAAAAGAGACCGTTGAACGATTCATCGATTATTTTAAGAAAATTGTATCGATCGCAGTGAATGAACCGGGGATAAGGTTGAGTGAAATAGAGATCATAAGGGAAGAAGAAAAGAGTCGGCTATTATTCGATTTTAATGATACCGAAGCAGATTATCCGAAAGATAAAACCCTTCATCGATTATTTGAAGAACAGGTGGAACGATCGCCGGATCGAATCGCCCTTGTAGGGGCAGCCCCCGATGACTTTCCTACCATATCTGTCCAACCTGCCCGAACAGTCTGCCTGACCTACCGTGAATTGAATGATCGCTCCGACCGATTGGCCTATTTATTAATAGGAAAAGGTGTCCTGGCGGACAATATTATAGGTATTATGATGGAAAGGTGCATGGAGATGGTAGTAGGGATAATGGGCATATTAAAATCCGGGGGCGCCTATTTGCCCATCGGCGCCGATTACCCCCAGGAACGGATCGACTTCATGCTAAAAGACAGCAGTGCCAAAATCCTATTAACCGACAATGAAATAGTTTCTCTTTCCACGGAATGCGTTATCACGCCGGAGGCGTTTCTAAATCCGTCCGAAGGACGCCCCTTTACTTCTCCTCATTCATCATTCATCACTCATCATTCCTCAAACCTGGCTTACATCATCTACACCTCCGGTTCCACGGGAAAACCAAAAGGAGTCGTGATCAAGCATCGATCCATGATTAATTTTATAAAAGGCGTCACAGACATTATTCCCTTTACGGCGAATGACCGGATTTTGTCATTAACCACGATTTCCTTCGATATATTCGGCCTTGAGACGTTGGTTCCTCTTGTTAGCGGCTCCGTGGTGGTAATGGGCGGCAGGGAGGAACAATTAAACCCGGAAGCCGCCGGTATTGTTATCGAACGAGAAAGCATCTCCATTTTCCAGGTCACGCCCTCCAGGTTGAGAATGATAATCGATATACCGGGAGCGGCATTGAGCTTGAAAACAGTGAATTTTTTACTGGTTGGAGGAGAGGTATTTTCAAAACTATTGCTGGAAAAAATCAAACCACTGGTCAAGGGAAGAATATTCAATATGTATGGACCCACGGAAACCACCATCTGGTCTACAATTAAAGAATTGAGCGCAGGGGAGGCGTTGAATATTGGGAAACCCATTGCCAACACCCGGATATATATAGTCGATAACCCAGGAAAATTACAACCGGTAGAGATTGGGGGGGAGTTGTGTATTGGAGGCGATGGGTTAGCCAGGGGGTATCTGAACAACCCGGGATTAACTGCAGAGAAGTTTGTCATTAGTCATTTGTCATTAGCCATTGGTAGTTCTCTGAAAATCAATGACCGTTTATACAAAACCGGCGACCTCGCCCGGCTTTTATCTGATGGCAATATCGAATTTTTAGGAAGATTAGATCATCAAGTAAAGATCAGGGGGTTCCGGGTTGAACTGGGAGAAATAGAGAGCCGGATATTGAATTATCCAGGGATAAAGGAAGTCGTTGTGTTATTCCGAGAAGAAGAGAGCGGGGATAAATATATATGTGCTTATATCGTTTCCGCTAGAGAATATGGGATATCGGAATTACGAGAATCCCTGGCGAAGGAATTGCCGGATTATATGCTGCCATCGTATTTTGTAAGGCTTGAGAAAATTCCTTTAACCCCGAATAGAAAAATAGATCGGAAGGCGTTACCGAAACCTGAGATAAAAGCGGAGCAGGATTATGTGGCCCCCAGGAATAGGACGGAAGCGAAATTAGTTGGATTGTGGGCGGATGTATTAAATATCCAGCCCGACATCATAAGCCTGGACAAAAGCTTTTTCCAGTTGGGTGGACATTCGTTAAAAGCCACTGCACTGGTATTTAGGATTCATAAGGAATTTAACATCAAAGTACCGTTAACAAAGATATTTGAGACCCCCACCATACGAGGATTATCTCAATATATCAAAGATGCGAAAGAAGAGACCATTGCTTCGATAGAGCCGGTAGAGAAGAAGAGATACTATGCATTATCCCCGGCGCAGAAGCGGTTGTTTATCCTTCACCGGATGGATTTGAACAGTGTTAGCTATAATTTGCCCCAGGTTATTTCTTTTTCGGAATTAATCGATGTAGAGAGGATGCAATCGGGCTTTAAAGAATTAATCATGCGTCATGAGAGCTTAAGAACGTCGTTTGCAATGGTAGGAGAAGAACCGGTTCAATGGATACATGAAGAGGTGAATATTGCCGTGGAGGTTTATGAAGCGAATGAAGTAGAAGCAGAAGAGATAACCGGCAGATTTACGCGGCCCTTCGACTTAAGCCGGGCACCACTTCTAAGAGCAGGTATAATAAAACTTAAATCTCCCGGCTGCATACTTTTAACGGATATGCATCACATCATAACGGACGCTGCATCTAATGCGATATTAAGCAATGAATTCAACCTGTTATATTCCGGTAATGGGGAGGATTTACCCCTGCTGCGGCTCCAGTATAAAGATTATGCCCGCTGGCAGAACAGCGAAATTCAACAGGCTTTAATAAAAGAACAGGAGACCTATTGGTTGAAGATGTTTCCCGATGAGGTCCCTGTCCTCAACCTTCCCACGGATTATCCAAGAGCCTTCGTGCAGAGTTTCGAAGGGTGTACAGTGGGATTTTTATTAAGCGAGAAGGAAAACCAGGCCTTAAACTTATTGGCTAAAGAAGCAGGTACCACATTGTATATGAGTATTCTATCGGTATTCACTATTCTTCTTTCCAAGCTGAGTGGACAGGTGGATATCGTAGTAGGAACCCCGGTGGCAGCCCGGAGACATGAGGATTTAGAGAAGATAATCGGTATGTTTGTCAATACACTGGCCCTGGGGAATAACGTCTCAGGGGGAAAGAGTGTTAAAGAATTTGTGAAGGAAACCAAAGCGCGGACCTTAAACGCCTTTGAGAACCAGGAGTACCAGTTCGAGAACCTGGTGGATAAAATAAAGGTGGTACGGGATACCGGCCGCAACCCTGTATTCGACGTGATGTTTAACTTGTTGAGCCGGGAAGAGTATGAGGGTGATATACCCGGTATAGGCCAACAAGGCACCTATACCCACAGGAAAGGGACCTCGAAGTTCGACCTGACCTTGACCGCCGTGGACCTCGGCAAGTGGGTGCATTTTTCAATCGAATATTGCACCAAACTATTTAAACCCACCACCATTGAACGATTCATATCCTATTTTAAAAAGATATTGTCCGGGTTGTCGGAAAATTCGGATCAAAAGCTGTCGCAATTGGAAATCATCACCGAAACGGAGAAGCAGCAGATTTTATATGAGTTTAATGATACCAAAGCGGAGTATCGGCAAGACATAACGCTCCATGAATTATTTGAAGAGCAGGTGGAGAAAACGCCGGACAGCATTGCAATCTCCGGCCCATTAATAAAAGCGATTCATGAATCGCGCCTACAAATATCATACCGGGAATTGAATAAAAAATCCAACCGGTTGGCCCGCCGGTTGAGGGAGAGGGGAGTGACCGTCGATACCATCGTGGGATTATTGGACGGCGGCTCACTTGAAATGATTGTGGGGCTTTTGGGGGTATTAAAAGCCGGCGGCGCTTATTTACCTATGGACCCCGAATCCCCGGGAGAACGGATTGCTCTTGTTCTTAAAAGCAGCGATGTGGAACTGTTATTGATGCGGCACGGGGTATTTGCAAGAGAAAATGTCGAATTCACAGGAGAAATTCTATACCTGGACGACGAATCTCTTAATTCCGGCAGCGCTGCCAATGTAGAAAATCTAAACCATCCCGGTGACCTGGCTTACCTGATCTATACATCGGGCTCTACAGGGAAACCTAAAGGAATTATGGTGGAGCACCGGGGGGTGGTGAATTATATAAAGTGGGCGGAAGCGTTTTATTTAAACGGTGAAAAATGCGATTTTCCGTTATATTCGTCCCCTGCCTTCGACTTAACGGTGACATCCATTTATGTTCCCCTGGTATCGGGCAATAGCATTGTGATTTACGCCAGGGACGCCAATGAGTTTGTGATATCGAAGATCATTCGGGAAGGAGTAGTGCAGGTCCTCAAGTTGACCCCCACTCATCTGGGCATGCTTAAATATGGAAGTACCGTATGGCGTGGTATCAGGCGATTGATCGTGGGCGGTGAAAACTTGACAACGGAACTGGCCGGGGAAACGTATCAATTTTTTAATGAAGATGTCGAGATATACAACGAGTATGGTCCCACCGAGGCAGTCGTGGGTTGTATGATCCATAAATACGAACCCATAAGCGATCGCGGTAAATCCGTCCCTATCGGGACACCGATTGCCAATGTGAAAATTTACATATTGGCTGGAAATCGCAGCCCCGTACCCGGCGGTGCAGCCGGAGAATTGTGTATATCCGGTGAGGGGCTGGCCAGGGGTTATTTAAACCGGCCGGGATTGACTGCTGAGAAATTTGTCGCTCATCCATGGATACCGGGGAAATCCATGTATCGAACCGGCGACCGGGCCAGGTGGCTGCCGGATGGGAAAATAGAGTTTTTAGGCCGCAAAGATGACCAGGTAAAAATCAGGGGAAACCGGGTCGAAACCGGTGAAATCGAATACCGCTTAAGGAAGCATGGAGCTGTAAAAGAAGTGGTGGTTGTGGTATTGGAACCCTCCGCTGAAATCGAAAACCGCTCTTTGTGTGTTTATTTTGTCTCGGACAGGGAGCTGGAGATAGAGGAAATGAGAGACTACCTGTCCGGGACCTTGCCGAACTATATGATTCCCTCCTATTTTGTACGCATAGAACGAATTCCTTTGACCGCCAGCGGGAAGGTCAACCGGAAAGCGCTGCCGGAACCGGGGGTAAAACCCCGCAAAGCTTATGAGTCACCTATAAATGAGATCGAAGAAATGTTGACCTCGATATGGCTGGAAGTATTGAGAATTGAGAAAATCGGTGTGAATGATAGTTTCTTCGAAATGGGAGGAGATTCCATAAAGGCGATCCTGGTTGTTTCCCGTTTAGCAAAGCATAAAATGAAATTCGATTTAAGGGATTTATTCTTAAATCCCACCATCCGGCAATTGGCAAAATGTATCAAGAAAACAGTGTACGAAGCGGATCAGCGCACAGCAGCAGGGGAAGTGCCGTTAACCCCGGTTCAACACTGGTTTTTCCAGTCTCACCGCGGCGACAGACATCATTTCAACCAATCTATTGCGCTGCACAGCCGGGATGGTTTCTGCGAGGAAACCGTACGAAAGGTATTTACAAAGATCGTGGAACACCACGATGCGCTGCGGATGAGATACCGGTTTGACGGCAGCCGTATCATCCAGGAGAATCGTGGATTGGACGGAGAATTGTTCCACCTGGAGGTATCCAGGCTGGAGGCCCCTGCAGCGGCCGCATCCGAAATCGAACGGCAAGCAGGAAGTATCCAGGCTAGTTTCGATCTGAACCGGGGACCGTTAGTAAAATTGGGACTGTTTAAAACACCGGCAGGAGATTACCTGGCTATCATTATCCATCACCTGGTTATCGACGGGGTTTCCTGGAGGATCCTGCTGGAAGATTTTTCTACCCTTTACCGGCAAGTCCGGGATGGTAGGGAAATGGACCTGCCTTTGAAAACCACCTCCTTTAAGGAATGGGGGGAAAAGCTGGAAGCGTATTCCCTCACCGGATCGTTGAGCCTGGAAATATCGTATTGGAGAAAAGTGGAACAAACAAAGGTGCCGCCGCAGCCCAAAGACAGGGTAACGGCAGCATCGCACCAACGCAAAGACAGCAAGCGGTTAACCTTCCAATTATCCCCCCAACATACGGAAAAATTACTAAAAGAAGTTAACAAAGCCTATAATACGAAGATCAACGACATCTTGTTGACAGGTTTGGGATTGGCCTTAAAGGATTGGACCGGCAGAGACCGGTCTGCAATACACCTGGAGGGACATGGCCGGGAAAATGCAGTGGAAAATGTCGATCTATCACGAACAATAGGTTGGTTTACTGCTATATTCCCGGTGATTATCGAAGTAAAAGACTCCGAAGGAATCCAGGCAGCCATAAAAGATACCAAGGAAATGTTGAGGCGTATCCCCAACCGGGGAACCGGGTATGGAATACTGAAATATATGACCCCGGAAGAAAAGAAACAGGACATGGTTTTTTCTTTAAAACCGGGAATTAGTTTCAATTACCTGGGGCAATTCGATGAAGTGACGGGACCCGCCGGAGGGTTGTTTCGATCGGCGAATATCCCTGTGGGAACACCCGTCAGTCCCAACCTGGAACGATTGTATGGACTGGATATCATCGGTATTGTGCTGGATGGGACATTAGCCATGTCGGTGGATTATGATTCCAAAGCGTATAATAAAGAAAGCATTTCACGGTTTATGGGTCTATATGAAAAACGCTTGCAGGAAATCATTCTTCATTGTACCGGGAAAGAAAAAAATGAATGGACCGCCAGCGATTTAACATCGACGGATATTCATGAAAAAGAAATCGGTGCGATCTTCGATGAACTTGGAGAGGCTTTTAATAATTAAATGTCCTACGGATGGAAAAAGGAGGAATTTAAGATGCTTACTATTACGAGGGATAATATAAAAGATATATATTCGCTTTCACCCATGCAGCAAGGG
>Ga0114923_10001123_pt1 | contig 18889 bp, 21 predicted proteins | sample SumtaG_FD_89578 | JGI IMG/M metagenome (GOLD analysis project Ga0114923, IMG submission 89578) | Deep subsurface microbial communities from Indian Ocean to uncover new lineages of life (NeLLi) - Sumatra_00157 metaG | ecosystem: Environmental > Aquatic > Marine > Oceanic > Sediment | place: near...
CATCCCACATAATTCCACATGAAGAATGTGGATAATGTAGAAAGAAGGGTAAACAAAGCTAGTATCCTTACATACTTGGCACTTTCAGTAGTGCGTTCAACAATCTCGTTGAAATCTACTTCTGGAAGTTCTAGTTGTGGACGAGTTACGGTCATTTCTTCACACCTCTTCGTTTCATTTTACCAATTGCACCTTGGAAGAACTCGACAGTTCTATGTGTCATTGAAATTACCCACATCTTTCCTTCCTTTCTTCTGTCAATCTTTGTAGTAGCTAAGGAATCTTGTACACTCATAATTAGGTCAATAGCTTTCGCTACAGTTCGACGATCAATTCCTGTTCTCTTTGCTAGACCTGCTATCGAAATTGATGGAACTTCTTTCAAAGCCGCGAGTACATCAACAATGGCTTGAGGAAAATCAATTCGAGATGATTGTGGTTTAGACATGGTAATTCAAGCTAATTATGGTCCTAATACTATATATACATTATTATGTACACATTATAATGTCAACATAATTATGCCAATGACCAGTTCCCTGAATTCCATGGAACGTAGAATCTCATAGAAGGATTAGGAGAAGGGAACCATATCCTACGAGAAAGAGAAGAGGAGTGTCCCAAGTGTGGGGGGAAACTGCCTCTGCTACTGTCATGGCAATTGGGACAATCAATAGTGCCATAATGAGCTGAAACTGTGTTGGGAACATAGGACCGAAGAGAAAGATAATCAACAAGCTGGCTAAGTAAACACACAGACTACCCTCAACGGTTCGCACATATTTCTTATCTGTGAATAATGCACGCACGTTATAGGAATGACGTCCATATCTGACCCCAATAGGCTCAGCAAGACCATCCCCTAGTCCGTTGATCAGAACTGGAATGAAGATGAGATACTCCAACCCCATCGAGAAGAAAATGACACCCATTGGTATCATGACTAGATAACCAACAATCGTTTGTGTCAAAAGCCAACGCAGAGTATGGGGACGGTCCTCGGGACGGTCAAAGGAGAGGAACATCAGTGCGATACCTCGATTTCTACTCCGGATGGGCTCTACATACATTAGAAGAGGGATGGTTGCAACGAATGCAGAAGTGAGTAATGTGTAGAGTGAGTTCTCATAGGGAAATAAAGTATCCAGAAGAACAGGAACAAGGAAGAGAACAAAGTGATTCACTTTCCTCGTATAATTTACTTTGACTCCTTTATGTTTGACAAGTAAACCTGTTGAAATCTGGGTTGAGAACATTAGAAGACCCTTGATAAGTTGAGCTATACCGAAGACCATTCTGACCTTTCATCTCCAGATTACAAAGCAATTCTCATTTAATTCCCCTAGATTAGTTCATCGTTTTAGAATAATACTAAGAATACTTGCACTCATGTTAATGATAAAAAAAAAGATGAAGAAGGAGCCCAAAGGCTCCTTACATCGTTCTAGCTACCTTTCTTCTTGAATACATAGACACCAATGATGAAAATTACACCAACGCCGAGTCCCCCAATCGCAAGAGTAACCATTGCTGGATCAAAGGGTGGTACAATATCATTCACGGTAATCATTATCGTGATAGATATCGAATTGGAGTGACCATCTGTCACGGTAATTTCCAAGTAGTAGGTTCCAGCAGCTAGAGCTGTTGCATTTGTGACAAGTCCATTGCTACTGATAGCAAAGTTCGTCGTATCATTCACTGCATAGGAAACCCCCGCTAGATCTCTTGCGGTAAGTTGATAGCTAAATGATACACCCATGTCAATCTCTTGGTCAGTCGGAGTCGTGACCCAAGAGGGATCTATCGTATCAGCAACTATGATGCTGATATCATCAACTGTTACAATACCAAATGTATCATTTACGTGAACAGCAATTTGGTATGTATCAACCAATAGAGCAGTAGTATTTGTTATGAGTCCCGAGCTGTCAATAGCAAAACCAGCGTCTCCCGTCAACCAGTATTCATCTATACCTGAAAGATCAGTCGCATTGACTTGGTAAGATAATGGTGTACCAAATTCAAGATTTTGGGTCATTGGAGTAATACTCCAAGTAGGTCCAGTTGTATCAACCACAGTTAGTGTAGATTGATTTGATAGCGAATGTCCAGACACATGAAATGTAACTAGTGTGACATTGTAAACGCCAGCTGGAAGTCCGTCTACATCTGCTGCAATAGCTCCACCATCCCACTCAACAGGTCCTTGAGGTTCACTGTCGATCAGCAATTCATATGTCCCAGGATTGAGAGCACTTGAATTCCAGGTCATAGTATTTCCAGTAGTTCCTACTTCATATTCACCAGGATCGGTAACACCACAGTAGAGACTCATTGAAGGATAGTAATCAACTGCAGAGGCACTGCCAGTAATCCCATAAGTTCCAGTACCAGAGTAATCACTATACCAGTTCCCAATTGTTGTGTAGTTCCAATCATTCCCAGAGTTATCTGAAACCAAGTATTCTCCAGACCAACCTATATCATTGTAGTAGATGATGTTGGACCCAGTTGGTGTATTCATGACTATTCCTGGACCGCCATTATCATAAATCACATTGTGTGAAATATTCCACCCTGCTGCGAAAATCATGTCAAGACCATTATATTCACTATCATAGATCGTATTTCCAATGACCTTGCCATCCTGACTATTGTCGATAGTAATGCCATTCTCTGAATTGTGTCCAAGAATATTGTTAATCAATGAAGCATTATCGCTGAGGAATATCAACATTCCACAAGTAGACCCTCCCCCAAGTCCATACGCATTGTAAACCTCATTCTCTTCAATGGTAACATTATGTGATGAAAATGCAGCTATTCCGTGATCATATGAGTGATTGATGTAATTGTTGAAAACGTAACCAAAATCTGAGGACTGCAGTACAATACTGCTAAGTGCATTATACCAAAATTCATTCCCAATAATCTGCGTGTAATCAGCGAAATACGTACTGATACCACATGCAGGGCCTTCTATTATTCCATCACCATGACCTGCTATGTAGTTATCCTGAATAATACAATATTCAGTAAATTCAAGATAGATGCCATGTATCCAGTTATCAACGATACTATTGTCAGTGATCGTGACGTTACTTGCATCTGAGATTGTTATCCCATTATCCATATTTTCTGTAATGTTATTGCCATAGATATATGCTAGGTCACTTTCAACAATAAGGATACCACAAGATGGTCCTCCTCCACCTACACCTTCATTCCAATACAGGGTATTGTTGAGGATATCCATGTCGTAACATCCACCAAAGAAGATTCCATGATTATCAAACTCAAAAACTGTATTGTTGAACAGTGTTATCCCTTCACTATACTGTCCGTAGATTCCTGAGTCGGTTCCTGTTCCTCCTTGAATCACGCAGCTCGATATTGAGCAGTCAATGGCATCATCCATAAAGATACCGCTATCACCAGTACCTACAAGCATAGAAATGTCACAACCAACTACCTCAATTCCAGTGACATTCGTTAAAATGACACCATTATCGACATCAACAATTAAGCAATTCTCAATAAGACCATTAGTAACATTTTGCAGTCGTATTGCAGAACCTGAAAATGTAAGGTTGCAATTTTGGATCTCAAAGTGATATCTTGTGTTGCTGATAATAATAAGAGCAACTACAAAGCTATGGATTTCATATCCGTCAATGATGAAGGGATCCCCACTGGACCCATCACCCTCCCATGATTCACTTGTAGCAGTGTCACTAAAATCAGTATCACCATTTATGTTAATAACACCATGTGACACATATGATGGTACGGCCTCTGATGTTGGGTCGGGTGTTAATATGTTGCTGGTCATCGGATTCGTCATTGGAACCCATGTTGATACCAGTAGTACAGTAATCATCATTAAAGATAGAGTTAACTTAACGTGCTTCAAATTCTCCACCATCGCGAATTTAATAGCCGTGAGATGAAAATGTTTACTGATATGTCTTCTCTATAAAATATCGAAATGATTTGCCTTCTGGATTGTAAGAGAAGCAATCTTTTTACTTACAAAATTGAAACGCAGAGAAGAGAGGATTACATTGCCAGAAGAAATCGATTGGATGTACATGAGTAATGGAGAATTCATTGACATCCACAAGGAACTACTGCCTTTTGATCAAGTACTGGAGTTCTTCAAACAAGTAGAGAAAGAAGGTGAAGTCAAAGAGTACTGCGATGGTGCTAGTGCAGGAGGCAGATGGATTTTTCAGATTTATTCCAAGGAATTCATAGAACTCCTGTCAAATGTTATTGCGAAGATATTGAATGGATCCAAAAATCCAGGTCCAATCCTTGAAGTTATGAGCGGGGACGGAAAACTAAGTGAGTTTTTGAAACCATTCGTAGATAGAGCCATAATTACCACAGATGCAAAAACTGGTCGGGACAATATTGAACATCCAAAATGGGTGGAAGAAATAGATGCAACTGAGGCTTACTTAAAATATGACCCCTCTCTGATTATTATGGTATGGGAACCTTTCTACTCTTCAACAAGTGTTGACCTTGTTGAGAAAGGGACACCAATACTTTGGATTGGGAATCCAGATAGTTGTGCGGTGGGTTCAGGCATTTCTGAACTACCGTATGTGCAAATTGATTCAGAGTATCTTCTATGCAGACACGACAATTTTGCAGACAGAAAATATCTCTCTCGGTTTAGAAGTTACAGAATTAAACCACGTATTGATATGTTTTCTCGTTAAAGGAACGAAATCATCTAAGAACCGTGAGATTTAAGGAAGTGACATTGGATTGACGTGCTATGATAGATCCTTCAGAGTTTCTGAATTTCCTTCGAGAAAAGGAATTTACCTTTGCCACAGGAGTTCCTTGCTCCTACTTTTCTAGGATGATAGATGAATTTGAAATACACCAGGATTCAATCACCTATATCCCTGCTACTAGGGAAGATGAGGCAGTCGGTATTGCTTCAGGGGTCGCCTTTGGTGGGTCGAAAGCTTTTGTGATAATGCAGAACTCGGGATTCGCAACCATAGGGGATGCCTTGACCTCGCTAGCTCAGCTCTACAAACTACCAATGTTACTGATCATTAGCTGGAGAGGTCTCGAACCCGACCGAGATTTTCCGGAGCATTCCCTCATGGGTAATGTGACAGAGGAGACGCTAGCAGGATACCAAGTTCCATTCTGGGAACTAACCGATGATGATTGGCAGCAGACCATTGAATCGGCTCTTATGAAGATGGAAGAAACCTCGCGACCAGTTGCACTATTGGTCGAACAAGGAGTGTTGTAACAATGTACGGTTTTGAGATTATCCAGGAGCTTGCATCTGCTCTATCAGGAAATGAAGTGATTGTAAGTAGTAATGGGAACATCAGCCGCCAGGTCTATCACTATTGTCCGCAACCTCAAATCTATCTACGTGGAAGTATGGGTCTTCCTGTATCAGTTGGATTAGGAGTTGCGCTAGCTCGTCCAGAAAAACAGGTTCTGACAATCCTCGGTGATGGAAACCTTCTGATGGGAATGGGATCACTATCAACTATCTCGTACTTTCGACCTTCAAATCTGAAGATTCTAATCCTTGACAATGGTGAATATGCAACGACTGGACATCAAGCAACTACTTCGGGGACTCTGAATTACCCCGCATTACTTGATGGATTTGGATTACCAAACATTGTTCCAATTCTGCGAAATGATTCAATTGAAGATGTTAAGGATAAGATCCAGATTTGGCTACACTCACCAGAGCTAAGTATCCTACCTGCGCTTGTTGATGCAAAGGCACCAGCTTTAACCAATATCCCGTTGCACCCTGAGGAAATCAGCGCACTCCAAAGGACTTACAAAGAGTAAATATGAACGTGTTAACATGGGAAAATTTGAGGAAATGAAAGAGAAGTACCCTCGTGGCATGATTGTCGTGCAAGGATTAGTAATGGTGATCGTGTCAACTGTACTTTCACTCATTCTCGTTGCTCCATTATATTTCTTCGATGGTTCGATACAGATCCTCGTTTACCTGTTTTTGTTCCCACCAGATATCATTCCTCAACCCTACAACCTCTCTGGAGTCCTACTAATCCCTGTTGGATTCTTATTGATTATTTGGACAAACTATACTCTACTGCACATTGGCAAAATTAGTTTGAGAAATCGAGAACCCATGCAGAAACCTGAGAACCTTGTGCTTACTGGCCCATTTAGATTCAGCCGGAATCCACTCTATCTCGGATGCCTCTTGGCACTGGTGGGGTTAGTTATTGTATGGAGTAGCGTCGTTACTGCATTCTTGACCATTCTAGTTTACATCATATTCAGATACGTCTTCATCAAGAAAGAAGAGATTATCTTGGAAGAGGAATTCGGTGACGAATACAGAGAATTCAAGAATCGTGTCGGAAGATGGTTCTGACGTCGTGACTAGTCAAAGGGTAGTTCGTCTGTGGGAGTTTGTTGTGGTTCAAGCCTTCGTGTGTATCTAAACGATATCAAAAGAATAACAATTCCAATTGTAATAATACAAAGCGCTGCAATGAAACTACCTCTGTAACCATCTGCATTTGAAGATCCTTGAGATATTAGAACATCGGCAATAGGTCCTGCAATCAATGTTGCGGCTATTCCCCAGCTAAGAAAGAAGGTTGCATTATAGTACGCGAACAATCTACCCCGGTATTCTTTGGGAGCCATTTTAGCGACAATCGAATAACTGGAGGATTCTATGACTACATGTGCAGCACCAATTAGGAAAGAAGCGATAAGGGCCAATGCAAAGGTCGGTGTGAAAATGAGCCACGAGATTCCAGCCAGTGCTAATATGATTCCTGACATCATCACCTTGTTGTCATCAGCATTGGCGACCACTGATCCAATCAAAAGTCCAGATACCATAGCAGCTATACTTCCAACATTACTGTAAAGTGCGATCTCTCCACCTAAGGCACCAAATGCTGTTGAATCTGCTAGAAAAATGCTAGTAATGATTGCAATCGAGTTTCTCCCGAAATTAATGAATATCAAGGCTACAATGAAGATCAAATATCCAGTACGCAGCTGTGATGGAAGGTCGCTTAGTGAATGCTTCTCATTAGATTCAGCTTCATCAGATTTCTCTAGCTTCTCCTCTTTTCTAAGACGGATGGAAAAATAGACAATGATACTTGAGAATATCATAACAATGGCTGCAATATTGAAGATACTTCCATTTGCAAACCCAGCACCACTATCGTAAAGATAGCCCCCAAGATAAGCGCCGCCAATTCCACCAAATCCTCCAATGATTGAGAACTGTCCCATCAACTTCTTTCTCTCATCGATCTCGGTCAATTCTGAAACTAGTGTGGACCATCCCACGTTGGACATGCTCCAGAAAACTTCAATCCCACCCAAGGCGAAAATAATCACGTATCCGGCAACAATCAACTGATTCATTCCAAGAAAGAATACATATCCAAATACCATGACTATGTGTCCAAGTCCTGCAAGTAGTTCTCCTACAACAACGAATTCTGTAGGCTTACGATATTTATCTAGCAAACTACCCCAGAGGAATGATTGAGTAAGTGCGTTTGCTATCATCCCAACTGTAGCCATTAAGGTGACTTCAGTAGTTGAGAGACCTAGGGATCTAAGGTAGATCGACAAGAAGGTGTACACTATAGACCTGCGAAAATATGTGAGAACTTGAAATGTAGAAAGCCCAGTGAATTCTCTTCCCTTGAGCTTGGAATAACTAAGAAAACTCAACTTGAAGTTCTATCGTGAATCTCTATCTTAAATACCATGTTCTATCGACGTGATTTTTTGGAGATTCATTTTTTGAAGATTCTATAAATAATGAACCCAAATATCGCAATGATTGAAAACGCCATTGTATACCGTATTATCAGATATTCTAATGTGTCTATGTAGGGCGCAATCAATATGTTAATCGCTTCAGTGAGAATTGATGCGCCTAGAAGGATGTTTAAGTAGAGAAAAAGCCGTTCTTGTCGTTCTTGGAGGGATCGGTTCTTCTCATCAAATACCAGCTGAACAGATTCACGGATATACTGCAACGCATTTGTGACATGGGACAGTACTTCCTCAATTCGGAATATATTGATCAGATGGTCATTTAACGCCCGTGCATGCGCCCGCATGTTAATCATTTCTTCTCGACGAATTACAGCAATCAACTGCATAAGTGATCGATTCGTTTTTTCAAGATCCGCTTGTTTTTCTTCGATAATGGAAATATCCTGCGTCTTGAGGTCAGGAAGTTCCTGAAGGAATCGTTGGATTAATTCCTGTAGTTTCAACATCACGAAGATTACTCCACGCGCCCGAACTAGCGGAGGGTCCATCACGGCCTCAACATAGTTCCAATATTTTTCATATCCCTCTCCCTCAATATAGAGGAAAGCACTATTTCTAGCGTAGAAATGCAACTCGGACGTTCGATTTGAAAGATTATTCTCGATTCGGCGATTGTACAGCTCATCATTATAATCAGGCCACTGCCCACTATATAATCCCAGAAGAGGTCCTAATGCTTTCTTATATCTTTGAATAGTTGGAGTATCCCAACTTTCGACCTTGGGTTCTGTTTTGTCTGCTGAGAGAATCACATAGAGGGGGGAATCAATGTCAAACATGATGCGACCTTGTTCATTGAGATCTTCAAAATTCTTCATCAACACTTTACTAAGACGAATCGATACGTTTTGGATTTCTTTGATGTCAATTGGAGCATGACCTAGATCTGTTTGTATTTTGAGAACACCTAGCCAAGTCATCTCACCCAAATTCATCTCTGCAATATGACTCCAACTTATTTCAACATCAAGTGCAAGTTTATCGATTGCAGGATCTTCAACCAAGGCAGATTCAATTTTACCTTCTAACGTTGAACATATCGAATCAAGTTCTTCACCAACAAGACCTGGTTCAGCTAGAAAAGAAACAAACCACCGGACATGTCTTTCACAAAATTTAAGCTCGGAATCTTCCTGTTGGCTCATTGGTTCAACCATCCTTTGATTGCGGGATATTCAATTTATATCCACGTAGAATGGTTAGTGTCAATCTCAGTCTTAAATATCATGTCCTGATTTGAATTGGAGGACATCTTTGAAATCAACTAATCTACCAATGAAATTCTGAAGTAGGTTCCTCTTCCAATACAGCTTCTGGATTCTTTACTCTTCGATGAGCCTCCTTGGTCCATTTGTTTTTAATTTCAACTAGGTGTGCAATATCCTTGTATCTCGAATTGAAATATGGATCCAGAACAGAAGCAATGGCTAGAAGAAGTAGGAAGTAGAGCAAATATGGGCCAAAGAACAAGCCATATGCAACCAACTCCCCTACGATTCTAATCACCAAATCATCACTGGTAAAGAAACCAAACATTGAGAATCCAAAGTTAGTAACCCACTGACTCACTAGAATTGCGACCCAACCAATAATCAACATACCTCTAGCCACTCGACGATGATATTGACAGAACCTATCGGTTTCAATTTCAGTAGTTGTTATTAAACGAGATATGAATGGAACCATCTGTTCTCTGTTCCATGAATCATTCTCGATATATGCGTAAGCAAAACCATTGATAATCAATAGAATAGGAGTAACAATTCCATTTCCGTAGAACTCTGGACTAAATCCATTGTTGAGTTGAACCACGAAGAAAATAGCAGCAGCGGCAAGATGCAGGAAAATGACAACGTAGTGTTCAAGACTTCTTCTTTTAGGTCCCAGCTCTTTGTATTCCTTGAAAACTTCTTCACTTGCTACTTCTGAATTTATACGAAATCCTCCTAGATAACCACTATACTGGCTTCTTTCAAATATCCATATCAATTCTTCGAATTATTTTCGGATTTCTATTCTCGGTTTTTCAGAGAGAAGCTAACTTATCCCAGACCATCATGATTTTCTTTGGGTCACACAGATGGTTAAGAATTCAGTTTCAATTCAATCTGCAACAGTTGAGGATGCAGACATACTTACGGAGACATGCAGAAAAGCATTCGATTCAGATGTTGATTATGGTGAACCTGCACCAGGTGGACCACCGGGATATGATTCACTTGAATGGAATATTGACAAGATAAAGAACCGCTGGTTGCAGTACCACAAAATTCTGGATGACAACAGTATCGTAGGCGGATTCATTGCTGGAGATAGAGGTCCGAACTATCAAGTATGCGAACGAGTTTGGGTAGATCCTGACCAAACGAGGAAGGGCATCGGTTCGAGTACCTTTGATTTAATTTGGAAAAAGTACCCAGTAGCGGACTTGTGGGTGCTGGGAACTCCCGAATGGAACACAAGAACAAATCCGTTCTATCAGAGCATTGGGTTCACTCAGATAGGAAAGACGCACGAACACACCTGGGATGGAATCTACTACGAGAAGAGAATTACCGATAGGTTCCCAAGGGCAATGTCCAGAATTGAAGACCTCCATGATGGTCAACAACGAGTGGTTGTTGAAGGAAGTGTAGAAATGATCTCGGGACCACGCACGGTTTCATCCAGAAAGACAGGTGAAGACCTAAAGGTAGCTGATGTAACTCTATCAGATGATACAGGTTCGGTGAATCTAGTCCTCTGGAATAATCAAATTCCTCAGGTCAAGGCAAACTCCAATATTCGCATCGAAGAAGGGTTTGTGAAAACATACCGAGATGAACTCCAGATGAGTGTGGGTAAGTGGGGAATGATCATCACAGTGAATTAGATGATTGATGTCGAAAGTAAATTGTGATTATTCTTTCTTGGTTGACAATTTGAAGTACATGAATAATCCTACGAATCCTCCCATGAATCCGCTAATCAGACCACTCATCCCATTGTTCATGCAATTCGCTACCACATCAGCTGGAAAAGGAATCAAGAGGAAATTCATTAGGAAACTCATGATGAAACCCATTATTCCGCCCATAATTCCTGCTTTAATCATTTCATTAATGTCACTCATAATAACCACGACTAACCCTCTTTTGCAAAAGGTCTATTTTAATGTTGTATCAGTTGAGTAAAGCAAATTTACACTCGATTATTCTGACCTAAGGGCATCAACTGGTTTTAGTTTAGATGCACGCCATGCTGGATAGAGTCCAAAGATAGCAGCAATGCCCACACCGAACACAATTGCAAATGTGAGTAGGTCTAATGTGAAAATTGGAGTTATATCGGGGATACTAGATGGACCTCCAGCAGGAATAATACCTGAAGAACCTAAGTCACCCACAACACCTCCGATGAGATTTCCCAACACTACTCCAGTAATAATGCCAAAAATACCTCCTAGCAATCCAATCATCATAGCTTCACTGAGGAAGATACCCATTACGGTTCTACCATGCATACCCATACCCTTCAGAATTCCTATCTCACGGGTACGTTCAATCAATGATACTATCATGATATTCATAATTCCAACTCCAGCTACGATTAGAGAGATACCTGCAATACCAGCTAGAAAAATATTCAGAATACCAAGCATATCATCCATCATACTCAGCAGTGCAGCAGGTTGCGTCACAGATACTAACCCTCCGAACATATCTTCAATTTCTGCTATTAACGCATCAACTTCATCCTGCTCTTCAGTATCCATTTTAACTGTGATTGATGATATTTCCTCGGTTTCAAAGAAATCGACAGCCCAATCGATTGGAATATAGAAACCTATGTCTAATGGACCAATTCCGAAACCACCTATCTCTTCTAGTATAGCAACAACGTTTCCAGTGTAGTTCGTCTGCACAATAGAACCATTCACACGACCAGTCCAAACAATTGATACTTCATCTCCCACTTCAGCAACAATAGTACCATTTTGCCAGGGATCAGCAATAGCAGATCCTAGGATTACATCCGTATCAACTGGCGATTCAGGAATACTACCGTATTCAGCTACGAATGTATTATACATTGCCGCATACGCTGTAAAATTGATACCCGATAGTGATCCTGGAACTATGTTGCCACTAAAATTCGCTTGAACTGTTTTTGTCATAACTGCTACACTTGATTCGACGTGATCTATAGCATTGATCATGTCAGTATCATTGAGTAATAGTGAGAAATCAGAATCAGCTCCACCTCCACCGAGTAAGTCAAAAATTCCACCGCCTGAACTTACAGTGAGTGTATCTGATCCAAATCCTTCTTCGAATTGATTAGTCATAGTGACCTGGAGACCTGCCGTGAATGACATGAGAGCAACAATGGCAGCAATACCAATCATTACACCAAGGATGGTTAGTCCAGCGCGCATCTTGCGAAGTCGAATCGCACTAAATGAATAGCCAAGTACATCACTACTACGCATCTAGTAGTTCACCTCATCCGATTCAATTTGGCCATCTCGCAAACGGATGGTCCGTCTAGCTTGGCTACCTATCTCGGTGTCATGGGTCACTATGATCAGTGTGATACCTTGTTCCTTGTTGAGCTTCTTCGCAAACTCCATAATCTCAAGCCCGGTCTTGGTGTCCAAATTCCCTGTGGGTTCGTCCATTATTATGAAAGAGGGATTATTGACAAGTGCTCTAGCCACAGCAACACGTTGCCTTTCACCTCCAGAAAGTTCAGAGGGTTTGTGATGTATCCTATCTTCAAGCCCCACAATCTTGAGCATTACCTCTGCTGTGAATCTTCGTTTTTTCTTTGGTACTCCTGCAATAGAAAGAGGTAACTCAACGTTGCCTATCGCATCGAGTCGTGAAATCAGATTGAATGTTTGATAGACAAAACCTACAGATTGTCGCAAATCTGCTAATTGATTATCACTGAGGGTTGAAATATCAGTTCCATTGACTATAACAGTACCAGATGTGGGGCGATCAAGAGCTCCAATCATATTTAGAAGAGTAGATTTGCCGCTCCCGCTAGGACCAAGAACTGCAATAAAATCGCCTTTATGCACACTTAGACTTACGCCACAGAGTGCTTCGACAGGGACCTGTCCCATCATGTATGTTTTTGTTAAGTTCTTTATTTCGATGACTTTCGGTATAAAATCCTCAGGAGTCATTGTATATTCAAGGGTAGCTGTCAATGAAGGTTCCTCATAATGCATAATGACGCATCGAGAACGTTTTTATATCACATGTGATATAAACATTATCATACGTGATATATCTTGCATAAACATTACAAATAAGATACGGGTATGTTTGATTATGAATATGGATATGTTAGACCCAATTGAAGGTGTTATAAAATTCTTTCAAAAGAAAGGAGCCACTACACCTGAGAAGGCTCTAACATTGAGTGATCTTGGAATTCCTGAAGAACTAAGACAGCTAATTCCTCCTGTTATGCCTGAAATATTTCCATTTGTAAAGGTTGGTGAGAAGTACTACCTATCAGAAGAGCGTCTAGAAACCTTCAGAAAACAAGGGGGATTCGTAAACCCGTTAAAAAAATGGATTCAGCATACCGCAAAGGTTCCAAAGGGATTCTTGAGATTTCATGTTCTCCACAAACTCAAAGATAGTCCCATGTCAGGCTCAGAACTTACTGCAGCAATAACTGAAGAAATGAGAGGTCGATGGAAACCAAAACCAGGTTCTATGTACCCCTTATTGAAACGTTTACTCATGGATGGATTTACAATAGAGCTCCCCTCAAAAGATGGAAGAACTAGAAGGTACGAGCTAACAGAAAGAGGTCACAAATTCCTTGAAGATCAAGTGGACCAGAGCGGTGAGCTTCGTGATAAATTCATGCAGGGAGTTTCACCTTTTCCCTCACCCTTCCTCCCCATGTTTGGATCCAACATGGAGATTCCAGAATCTCTCCGGAACCTATTTGAAACTCTTTTGAGTCTCCGCCTTATTCTTGGAAGTAATATTACTCCAGATATTCTCAAGGATCTTGTTCGAGCTGCTGACCGTTTCACCAAGGACCTTGAAAAGATACAAAAGAAAATCGCAGCCTTAGATTCCATCGACTAAACTTTATCGCCGTATTATCTCGAAGCAAAATTACGTTTATACTATAAAGAGGAGATAATCTATTGCAGTCAACATCATTTATGGCTATTAACTATAGTTTATAATGGAGTGTGAGCTGGCAATCCTGTGATACCGATGACAAGTGGAAACATATTAGAAAACGCAGTTTTTGCAATGGGACCGAATAAACTACCAATTGTGCAAAAAGAAGGACATACAATAATCCGAATATCTATTGGAAAGGGAGGTAAAATTCCACCCCATATAGCAAATCACTCTGCATTCTTTCTTGTGCTAAAAGGAAAAGCAATCATTACTTCCGGTGACAAAGAAGTTGAACTCGCAGAGAATGAGTATATTGCCATGGATGCGGACCAAATGAGAGGAATCCAAGCTCTCGAAGATTCAGTCCTTTTAGGTGTGAGAGACTAGGACTCTAATTCAATTTGCTATTTTGATCCTTTGAGTTCTATTCTGACCAAGCCCATCTAAGCTGAGACCTCTCTAAGTAGAGAATCTCAGCGGCATCCGCTAGTTCACGAAAGTTGTATCCCATAAGCGGACCTGGGATTTGCTTCGCAAATGGAGTTTTCTCATACTCCTCCTGGTTCAATTTCCTAGTTCCAAGGTATAGTCCAAGAACAATCATCCTGAGTGTATCGAAAATCATTCTTGTTGTTGGTCTTTTCATCTCCAATGTATCCCTAATCTTGCTAGGAGCATTTCGAGCACTGAAAGATTCAGCCATGGTCCGGGGATAAGATTTCCCCAATTCCACCATGGAGTCGTGGATTAACTCGAAAATCATCTTAGCTGATTCAATAGATTCCTCATCTTGCAATCCAGCGTGCTCTTGACAATATTGATGAATAAGTCTAGTGATCTGCTGGAGAAATGTGGTGGAATCTGAATCACTCATTTTACAGGCTCAACTCTCTATTAACGGGAAATGACATTAAACTTCACACTTTGAATAGGTCTTGTCCTGATTTAATCAATGATTCGAATCACCTGATCTTGAGAATTTGCATGACCTGTTTGTAAAACAACATCACAAAGAAGCTTAGCTATAGAGATTGTTATTGAAAACAGCTCCAGAGAATCTTGAAGTAGATGTTCTGCTAATCACAAGTCTGAAATGTCCACTGCTGAACCACGAGTACAGTAATAGTCCCAACGAAGACTCATTGTTTTCGTTATTGAACAATCCGAGCATAGGCACCCCTTTTGTTCTTTATTCATGTCACTGATACCGAATGTACAATAGACAGCGTTGACTTCCCCACTCTCACAATTTGTAGGGCATTTACTACATTGACAGAGATGTATCACTTGTTCTGCGCTTCTCTTGATGTCTATATCAGACATTTGACCCATCATTGCTTTGTACTTTGCTTCGAACGAATCTGTAGCCCAAGTTTCAATATCTGCCATATATCTCACCACGATTTCTATCATCTGACTATTGTAAATATGTATCTATAATTAGAAGCGAATATCAAAGTGGAGTATGATGGGGTGAATCAAGAAACCAAGGATACTCATCGCTAAAGAGAATGATAGAAAACTGGGATGGTTATATGGCTGTAGCAAAACAGTGCTTCAAGCATTGAAACTATGAAATCCAGTACTTCAGGAACTTTGAAGTGTCAGTTTGCTATTGTGTCTTTGTGAGTTTAAAATGAATCCAAAGAGAATCTTACGTTTCTTGTGTCTAGCCCTTTGTTATGTCATACTTGGAACGTTAGTAGTGTTGACATCTTTGTATCTCTTCTTTGATACATCCACGTTTGGCTGGCTTACTGCGTTATTGTATTCGAGCATTGCACCAGCCATATTCGTCATTGGTCTCAGTTGTGGAATCATCATCATTAGATTCTCTTTCATGAAGAACCGCAAAGGCATAGTCATCATATCTGGACTCTGTATTTTCATGTTCGTTAGTGCACTCATTCCTTACGCGGCTATTCCAGGAGGAATTGCTGATGCAGATCTTCAGATGAATGAAACCTATGGCACCGCATATACGAATTTAGATACATCACTCATGAGACAAGTACCGTATTCATTGTATGACAATATCAATGGCATGCCTATCGATGAATCAAAATTCAGTGTGCAGGAAAATATTGAATACTTCGACAATGGTGTTGACAAATTCTTCTTTGATTGGTATCAACCAACAGGTGAGGGGCCATTCCCGGTGATAATTACACTGCATGGAGGAGCCTGGGTGATTGGTGACAAGGGACCAATGAATATTGTCTTATTCAGTCGATACTTTGCATCTCAAGGATATGCAGTGTTTGATCTGAATTATGGTCTATTTGACATATCCACCTTATCGAGTGATACCGCAGGAATATTTGGAACATTTGCAGCATTAGGAGGTGGTCCGGATTATAATGGAAGTTACACGCTCCAGCAGCAGATTGAGAATATTGGTGAATTCACAAAGATGCTGGATCTCAATGATACGAAATACTCTGCAGATATGGACAATGTCTTTGTTGTGGGCAGATCCGCAGGAGCACATATGGCGTCGTTAGTCACTCTAGGATACCAAAATCCACTCTATTCAGGAAACTTCTCAACTAACATGACTGTCAGGGGTGGAATTTGGATTTACCCACCAACGAATTTTAGTAGATCAATTGGTTCTAGCTTTTTTGATCCGATGATGCAAGGGTCTCTTCCAATTGAAGATCAATACAAAAAAATGTCTGCTGCGTTTTTGATTACAAATAGTACAGTGACTCCACCCATCATGATTGTTCATGGTAGCAAGGATGGTTTGGTAGAGTATAGTCAAAGTGTAAGTTTCCTTAGATATGCAACAGGGCTAGGTAAAAAGTGTCTACTAATTACTATACCATGGGCGGGTCATGGATTTGATTACGTCTTTCCGAGTTATGGTGGACAGATTTCGACATACTACATTGAACGGTTCTTTGCTTTGGAAATTGGAGGTGCATGAGATTGGAGAATCTAGCTTTCTTAAAGACTAAGACATTTTCCAAATACTATAGTATCACAACAAATGCAGTACTCAGTCTAAGTATTGTGTTCAATTTGCTTGGTATTCTAGGAGATCTACTAATTCAGAACTTTGCAGGATTCCTAATTGTTCTTGGGATTATATTATTGATTGGACAATTTCTATTGGTTCTGAATCGTGCAAACAGGAGTGACAAGATAGGGTGGTATGTAATTCGGCTTACTTACGTTACGATGTTTGTCATGATGTTGGGAATGCTTTCAATAACAGGCGGACAACTAATTGCATCATTCTACCTACTTGGTGGAAACTCGCTACAAGCCAATCTTATGTTCTCATCAATAGGAATGACCAGTTATGCTTGTTTCGGGATCTGTTTCTCTGGAATATGCTATCACACACATTCAATTGAAAATGTATGGAACTAACGCTTGGCCCAGTATTCTTTCTCAGAGATCAACGGTTTACTAATTGAGTCGAGGGTTTCTTGAGATATACTTCCATTTGTTGCGAATTGATATCCAGCATCACGAGTTGCATCAAAGATTTCTTGAGCTTCTTCAGTCAGCTGGAGCATCATTCTAGCATGAGGACGAAGTATAGCTCCTGCAAATTCAATACTAGAAGTCGCTGCAAATTCTTCAACGATGTGAATAGTTCTGTCAAAATTACCGAGCTCCCACCACCCACTAGTTGATACCAGAAAGAATTTCGAAAGCTTGACATTCTCCCTCATCTTTGCTCGAGTTCGGCCTTCACGAAGTTCAAGAGAAGGTTGCATCAGTGGAACCATCCTGTTCAGAAATTCCTGCATCGCTCCAGGTAGAGGAACATAGACGGGAGTTGCAATCACCAAAACATCAGATTCTCGAAGTATTTCATAGATCTCATGCATATCGTCTCTATAGAAGCATTCACCCGGGGTTTCTCGCCAGCATTTCAATTCACCAATACATGGTCGGATCTTCATCTTCTGTAGGTAGTAATGCTCAACTGAAGCACCACCCTTTTTCAACCCCTCAAAGAAGGGAGAGAGGATACTAGTAGTTCTTCCTTTCTCCATCCGGGGACTGCCATTAACTGCTACAACTTTCACTTCTAATCTCCCTCGATTTTATTTCAACAATGTTACTTGCATACCATGCTATGGCAATATTAAAATCGCACTGAAATTCGTAAAAGGAAGTTGAAAGCAATGCTCGAAAAGATACTCCCCGAAAAAGTCGACAATACATTTCCAGGATACAAATTTGCAGCATATGCATTTCTTGGATTCATTATATTTACAGTTGCTAGAAGCCTAGCCCATATGTTCCTACCTGATGGAGGTGCAGAATCGATAGCAACAATAGATCTGAGTCTGGGTGGAGCTGAAGTAATAATTGGTATGTTTGCTAAATGGGGTCTCTCTCAACTGCTGATGGCAGGACTCTACATTATTGTATACATTCGATACAAGAGTTTGATACCATTGATGTACATCATCATTATTGCTGAGTACGTAGGTAGAATTTGTATGGGACTTCTCAAACCATTTGAAACAGTTGGGACACCACCGGGTGCCATTGGAAATCTCATCATCATACCGCTTGCAACCATTCTCTTCATTTTCTCAATTCGAACTGAAAGATTTCGACTTCAAGAAAACCTTGATTAACAAAGTGATTTCATTCTAATCAGAAAGAGAGATACACGGATGAGCGACGAAACTTCAGCTGCTAAGCAAGAATCCATTGAAACCACTTCGAACACAAAACGAGTGCTCCTCCTAGGTTTGCTCACGCTCTTTACAATCACAGCAGCTGCTGTTTTGCATGTGAATCAACCCGAATTTATTCTCGATAGATTTGTGGGAATATCTGAATTGGAGTATTCACTCTTCGACACTACTCTCTACCTCTCTTACCTTATCTTTGGAATTGCTACTGGATTA
>Ga0114923_10001124_pt1 | contig 18884 bp, 16 predicted proteins | sample SumtaG_FD_89578 | JGI IMG/M metagenome (GOLD analysis project Ga0114923, IMG submission 89578) | Deep subsurface microbial communities from Indian Ocean to uncover new lineages of life (NeLLi) - Sumatra_00157 metaG | ecosystem: Environmental > Aquatic > Marine > Oceanic > Sediment | place: near...
ACCACCACCACACAACCAGCATTTGGTATCGGTAAATACCTTACACCAAAATTATATATGCATTACAGTGTTGGTATTTCTAACCCGATTAGCATTTTAAATATAACTTATTATATTTCGCATTTGTTTATGTTACAAACTGAAACCAGCAGTGTAGACCAAGGCGCCGATGTGTTTTATACGTTTGAGACTAAGTGAAATTGTAGATTTCGAAGCCAAATCTAATGATACCAACACAATACCTCACGATAGTTCTGAGTACGAATTACGCTCTATTGAAGTTATCCCGGAAATCGCGCAGCGATTATCCGGGATCTCGTGAATTTAACAAGATTTTATTAAAATAAATTACAAAAAATTATCTTACGATAGCCGTGAACATGAATTACGCCCTATTGCCGTGGGATAAAACGACAAATCAAGCAGCGGTTTGTACTTTAGTAATATGCGGATGCTGCCAGTTGCCGGTAACCACATAATCATACGTTGAAATTTGATCGACAAGTTTACCAAAGATTTTATTAACCAAAAAGGCGGTTACCCCAACAATCGGACCACCAATAATTCCTGCGATAATCGGCACGCTCGAAGTAATATAAGGAGTAATTGCTAAACGCAAATCTAAATAATGCGTTAACATATTCACATTACCTAAAATATCAATACTTGCTACCGAACCGTCAAACTTCAAACTTTTGATGTCAATTTTGCCATTATACAAACTTAAAGCACCATCCATTTTATTAAAACTATAACCTTTTCCAAATAAATCCGAAAAATTCATTGTAAGTAAACGATTAATGCTTAGTAAAGTTAAAATACGCCCTACACTCATTGATTGATCCGCTTGTTCACCAATATCGGTAATCTGACCTTTACCTAAATGCAAATAAATATCACCCGCTGCCTGCTGTAAATTTGGTTGGTAAATAATTCCCGACCAATTTAAATTAAATTGCGCACTGCCTTCTTGCGCCACAAATCCTGAACGAATTTTTAGCGCATTTAATAATGGCATAATATTATTACTTTCAAGATTGCCACGCAGCAAACTTGTATATTTACCACTAGGTAATTTTTTCCAATAACCCTGTGCGGAAACCGCATAAGTGGCAGAACTAATATCTAAATTTTTAATGCGCACAGCATCTGCTGAAGAACGCGTTGATAACTTTACTTTACCTAATTTTTGTTGGCCATACGTAAAATCACCAATGTTTATATCCATAGATGGAATATCAGCAGGGTCTAATAATTTTGTTTTATTTAAAGCAAAGTCACCAGGAGTTAGCACAAGTTTTTTTAGGTTAATCTGCAAAATACCTTGAGGATAATTGTTTGGAAATAAAATGTTACCATTTATTACTGGGTTTTCAATCTCAAATAACCAGCCTTTAGACTTCGGGATGATTTGATACGTGGCGTTTATAATTTTTTTGCCAAATATTTTTTGACGCGCAATTTTTAAATTAACCCCGCGCAAAACACTTTTAATTTTATCGGTTAATTGATCGCCAGCTTTTAATGAAGTCTCAACTTTTTGTTGGCGCAAAAAATCATGCCATGCACGCCAATTAAAAGTTGATAAAACACCATCTACATATAAACCTTTTTGTTGCTGCCACTTTGCTTTACCTACGCCAAAATGAAGATTGGCATTATCCAAAAAATTATTTTGCTTAAATTTCGCCTGTAAGACAGCACTTAATGTATCGCCTACGTTCAACATAATTTTTGTTGGTGAGTTTTGGCTAAACCGCATTTGCATCGAAAATGGATCAACTTGTTGTGCTGCTTTAGATAACGGCTCAGGCAAACCCACACTTAACCCACGTAAATCAGAAAAAATATGCAGCAAATAATTTTCTTTCCCGGATGAATTGTGTTGTAACGTTAATTCAGCTGCATAATTAGCCCCACCATTTATAAAATTAAATTGTGGCCAATGAAATTGTTGCGCCAATGAAGCTATATCAAAATAACTGGTTACTTTAAGCTTGCCATTTGTATATTGTGCCGTACTACGCGAAAATTGCGCCTGTAAATTTGCCGCATGATTAAATAATTTTGCCTGTAACCCCTGCGACCATAATTTCTTTTCAGTAAACAATAATTTACCTTGAAGATTCTGTAGCCATAAATTTTTCGTAACAACCCCCACTTCTGCTTGGTGTAAAGTTGCAATTCCCGATAATTTAACCTGGCTTGGATTATTTATCGGCAATGACATTTTTAGATTTATATCTGCCAGTCCTTTGGTTGCTACGCCTTGTAAACTTTGTGCAAATATATGATTTAATTCGCTGCCATTAAAATAATGCATAATATCATCGGTATGCGATGCAATTGAAGCACTTAAATGCATTACCGGAGGTATTTTTCCAATATCAGGTATCGATATGTTCATGTTTTTAACTTGACTATTAAAAATATTCCCGGAAGCAACATCACAATGCAAAGTACGCCCCACAACATTCAAATTAGCATTAACATTACTTATTTGTGGCCAACCGCTGGCATAATTTAACTTGGCACCACGAATTTGCGAATTTATCACAAAAGTTCCATTGTGATGATCAAACGGAAAATCTTGTACCTTACCATGCAAAATAACTTTGCCAGCCACACCATCCCCTTGCACAAATACATGATCCAACCACTGTGCTAATGTAAAATTCAACGCACCAACTGGCACATAATTGTTAGCCACAGATGAATCATTTAAATCATAATTAGCTAGTACGCTAATCATAGGATTAGTTAATTGTTGTGGATTAATTAACAAAGCTGCCTTACCGCTTACAGTTAATTGTTTGTTAGTCATCGATAAATCTTTACTGCTAATCAACCAGCCCTTATGTGGCATTAATTGCCATTGGATATGACCCAAAACATCATTAAACATTAAAGGCTGATGAAATAATTTGCCAAAATCAATAGATGCATTTTTTGTGGCTAGATCTAAAGAGCCATTCCCAGGTTGCAAATTAATTCTGCCAGAAAAATTTGTTATACCAGGAATATGATTCCAGTACAACGTGGCAACATGATCAAATTTAGCAGAAAATTGATAATTACCAAAATGAATAAAATCACCATGATGAATAAAATTTAGATCAGATAATTTTCCTTTAGGCTTAATTTGTTTTACCAAATTATATATGTTTTTTGGCAAAAGGTTATTATGCAAAAATAAAAATTGCAAGTTTTCTAAGTAAAAATAATTTGACCGAAAATGTTGACTAATCCCATCCGCATCATGCGTTACCACCAAAGAAAATTTATCTCCCAATTCATTAAGATCATTAATTTTAAAATTAAATTGATCCACAGTAAGCTTCCATCCTTTGGATATTGGCTTCCATAAAAAATTCCCTGAAAATATAGGCATTTGGTAAACAGCCTGTTTATCATCATTGGCAACAAAAATTAAATTTTTAGCATTCAATAATGATTGCACTGACGTAATTTGTTCATTTTTCCAATCAAGCCAAAACTGGCCATTTAAAGCACCCCGCTTCACATGATAACCATAGAGTTTAAATATATTATACCACCGAGCTAATTCCAAATGTTTTACTTTAGCATATAATGAAACTTGTAAATTTTTGGGGTCATCAAAACTTCCTTTAAAACTAGAATAAAAAGTAAATGTACCCGCATTGGTTTGATCCACACAACCTTCACCGCTAATTATGTGCTGCTTCTCTTGATTAACAAATAACAAATGATCTAATAAAACTTTCCCTATTATAATTTTGTTTTTATACCAAGTAACCCGCATATTCTGTAATGATAATTGTTTTTTTTGCAACAACCACTCCAAAACTTGTGTGCGCACTTGTTTAGTTGATGCATCAGCCGCGTTAATTAATTTAAAGCTTGTTTTTTTTGCTTGGTTTTGATAAATATTTAAATCGATCCCTGTAATTGCAATATTAGACGGTTGCAAACTCCAATTCAATAAAGAACGCAATGGATTGATGCTGATTTGTAGCTTGCTTAAATGAAATATTCTATGCTTTTTATCTACATCAAAAATATCAACATTATTTAAGCGCAACTCCGGATGAAAACCACTCCACCATGCAGTCAATTTGCCAATTTTTACCGGTTGATGCAATAAATTGCCAGTCCAGTTTTCAAAAATTTGCACATGGGAGTTTAAATATGGGGTTAAAACACGCGCGCCAGTTATTAAAATGGCAAAAACCATTAATGTCACGGCGACAAAAATCAGAATTATTTTTCGTAGTTTATGAAATAACATTAAGTCACACAAAATTTTCGCCGCATATCACGCAGCAAGATAAATACCCAAGGCCATAAGAGCGTCGAGATTATCACGGTTAACCAATAAGCCATAAAATGCGGCGACTCACCAATTACACCTTGAATAACAAAAATTACGGCTCTATACAATAAAACCAACATAAATATCATTAATGTTTGTTGTGCCATCGGATAAACACGAATCAATTGGTATAATTTCAATATCAGATAAGCTATCACTACCATCGCAAACGCATGTTCACCCAATAAAGTTCCATTAAGTAAATCCAATAAAATGCCAATACAAAACGCATAAACAAAACCAACCACTGAAGGAAAAGCCAACATCCAGTAAATTATTACCAACAAAGCCCATTGTGGACGCAGCCAAATGATCCAATTAGGTAATGGTACGACTTCTAACATTAAAGAAATCAATAATGTTAACACAATAAACCAACCCCCTCTGATTGGACGATTAATCATGCGTGTTTACCTTTCAAAGTCCAAACTAATAATACTAAATTACTACGATCTAAATGTGCCGCTGGTTTTATTTCAATATCAACAAACCTTCCACCAACATTATGTTTAACCGATGTTATAACTCCTACTGGATAACCAAATGGAAAATGTCCACCCAATCCAGAAGTAACCAACATATCCCCTTCTCTAATATCCATAGTATTAGTGATATATTGTAATTTTAACAGCCTTGGCCTACCTTTACCAACCACAACTCCTCTAACACCATTACGATCCACCTGTACTGGAATCGCGCTTTTACTATCAGTTATTAACATCACAACACTAGTAAAATTACCAACTTCAACTACTTGGCCCATAATACCATACGCATCTAATACTGGTTGACCCACAAATAAATTTTTATTTTTACCTTGATCCAAAACAATTTGTTGTACAAAAGGATCTGGTGAAACCGATAATAAACGAGAAATCGATACTTTATCAACAGTTTTAACACTTGAAGATAACAACGCGCGCAATCGTTGATTTTCTGCTTCCAGCGACATTTGTTTTTGTAATTGCGCATTTAACAATAAATTTTTTGCCCGAAGTCTCGCATCTTCGTTAACTAAAAATTGTTTCGAAATAAAATCGGAAACGGACCAATTAAAAACATCAATCGGCAAATTTACTAAATAACGAATCGGAAAAACTATTACAGATAACGAAGAACGCACCCGATGAAAAGTTTTATTTTGATGATCGCACACCATCAATAACAACGCACATAATAAAAAAAATAACGCCCGAATACCAACTATCGAGTCTTTTTTGAATAATAGTTTAATTGAATTAATCCTCTACATCGCTGGGCACAGCACGACTTGCGCCTGTCCCCGCGAAAGCGGGGATGCCCCTACGCTATTTTGGGCACGGCACGCCGTGCCCCTACTCTTTGGTTACAAAACCACTATATGTATCAACCATTTCCAAAGCTGCACCACCACCACGAGCTACACAAGTTAATGGATCTTCGGCTAAAATAACCGGTAAACCGGTTTCTTCCATTAACAAGCGATCCAGCTTGTCTAACAAAGCTCCTCCTCCCGTTAACACCATACCACGCTCAGCAATATCGGAAGCTAATTCTGGCGGAGCTTGTTCTAAAGCCGCCCGCACTGCGCTAATAATTCCTAATAATGGTTCTTGTAATGCCTCAAGAATCTCATTGCTATTTAAGGTGAAGCTTTTCGGCACCCCTTCAGCTAGGTTACGCCCACGTACTTCAATTTCTTTGATGTCACTACCAGGAAAAGCTGTACCAATACTTTTTTTAATATTTTCCGCAGTGGTTTCACCAATCAAACTTCCATAATTACGACGTATGTAATTAATTATAGCGTCATCAAATCGATCTCCACCAATTCGCACCGAAGCAGAATAAACAATTCCATTCAACGAAATAATCGCAACTTCAGTTGTTCCACCCCCAACATCAACCACCATCGAACCTTTGGCTTCATCCACTGGTAAATTCGCACCAACCGCAGCCGCCATTGGTTCCTCAATCAAATATACTTCGCGCGCACCTGCTCCCATCACTGATTCACGAATCGCACGCCGCTCAACCTGCGTAGATCCACACGGCACACAAACTAAAACTCGCGGACTAGGTTTTAAAAAACGATTTTTATGCACAGAATGAATAAAATGTTGCAGCATTTTTTCGGTAACAAAAAAATCCGCAATAACTCCATCTTTCATCGGACGAATCGCCTGAATATTTCCCGGCGTACGACCCAACATCCGCTTTGCCTCAGATCCCACCGCAGCAATACGTTTTGGCCCACCAGGCTCATCTTGCCGAATTGCCACTACCGACGGCTCATCTAACACAATACCTTGGTCTTTGACGTAAATTAAAGTATTTGCCGTTCCCAAATCGATCGAAATGTCTTCCGACATGAAACCTGAAATAATTTTAAATGGATTGATGCGCACAATAATTTCCTCTTTCTAAATGAAAAGGAAATTATATAGCAATAAGATAACTTGATAAAGTGTAACTTCTCAATAATGCATGGTAAAACAAACAAAACAGCCTGGATCCCCCGATCAACTGACTGAGTCGGGGAATGACACGCCACGAGTTTTTAAAAAGTACGATAAAGCAACTCTTGAAATTTTTGGTCGTTCCCGCTTGCTTGAATTTATAATCCCTGATAATCTGTAAATCTTTGCAAAACTAGAGAAACTATATGCCACTAAGCCACAACAAAATTGCTGAAATCGCTCACATGGCAAGACTGCATATTGCCAAGGACGAATTAGACAAATATACTGATATCAACCAAATTTTAGAGATGGCAGAACAAATCAAGAACATTGATACCAAGCGAACTGCGCCAACATCTCACCCGCTTAAAATCAGCCAACGCCTCCGTGAAGATAAGGTTACCGAAATAAATTTGCGTGATGTATTACAAAGCATTGCCATGAATTATGTGGAGCTAGGATTGTATTTGGTGCCACAAGTCATTGAATAATAGGTAGAAAATATGCATAACAAAACCATTGCTGAATTAGTGCAAATTTTACACAACAAAGAAATCTCGAGTGTTGAATTGACCCAGCATTTCTTACAGCGCATCAAAACCTATGATCCAGTTTTGAATTCATTTATCACCATAACCGAAAAACGCGCTTTGGCTGACGCTGAGCTTGCCGACAAGAAATTTGCCAATAATAAGGCTGGCCCGCTAACCGGCATTCCCATCGCACATAAAGATATCCTTTGTACTAAAGACATCAAAACCAGCTGCGGCTCGAAAATGCTGGATAATTTCATTTCACCTTATGACGCCACCATAGTAAAAAAATTAAGCGACGCTGGCACCGTATTGCTTGGCAAACTGAATATGGATGAATTCGCCATGGGTTCTTCCAACGAACACAGTTATTATGGCCCAGTCAAAAATCCATGGGATTTAGAAACCGTACCCGGCGGCTCCTCAGGGGGTTCTTCAGCTGCGGTTGCCGCAAGATTGGTTCCTGCTGCCACTGGAACCGATACCGGTGGCTCAATCCGCCAACCCGCCGCCTTAACCGGCATAACCGGAATTAAACCAACTTACGGCAGAGCTTCACGCTTTGGTATGATTGCTTTCGCTTCAAGCTTAGACCAAGCAGGCCCGATGACCCAAACCGCCGAAGATGCCGCCATCATGTTAAACGCCATGGTAGGCTTTGATCCAAAAGATTCTACCTCGGTAGAAGAACCTGTTCCGGATTTTACCGCAACTTTAAACGATTCAATTAAAGGCCTTAGAATCGGCCTGCCCAAAGAATATTTTATCGACAAATTAGACCCAAAAATTGGTGACATTATTCATAAAGCTGCCAACGAGTTACAAAAATTAGGCGCGACGCTTCATGAAATTAGTTTGCCGAATACAAACTTAGCGATTTCAGTATATTACATTATCGCTCCGGCGGAATGTTCATCAAACCTTGCGCGTTATGATGGAGTACGTTTTGGTTATCGTTGTAAAGACCCAAAAGATTTAACTGATTTATATGAAAGATCACGCGGCGAAACATTTGGCGATGAAGTAAAACATCGCATTATGTTAGGCACTTACGTGCTTTCTGCCGGATATTACGATGCTTATTACATTAAAGCGCAGCGTATTCGTCATTTAATCAGCAATGATTTCAAAAACGCATTCAAAAAAGTTGACGTTATTTTAGGACCAACCACCCCAACTACCGCATTTAAATTTAATAGTCGTAAAGATCGCATTAATATGTATTTATCCGACATGTTTACCGTAAATACTAGTTTAGCTGGCTTACCAGGAATGTCATTACCTGCCGGCATGTTGGATGGTTTACCGGTGGGAATGCAATTAACTGGAAATTATTTTAAAGAGGCGCGATTATTAAATATTGCGCATCAATATCAACAAATAACTGATTGGCATAAACAAATGCCGAAAGACTTTGCATGAGGTAAATTTATGGAATGGGAAACGGTAATTGGAATAGAAACACATATCCAATTAAGCACCCAAAGTAAAATTTTTTCGGGCGCGGCAACTGGATATGGTGCTGAACCAAACACACAAGCATGCGCGATTGATTTAGGTTTGCCAGGCGTTTTGCCAGTATTAAATAAAGAAGCAGTAAATATGGCATTGAAATTTGGTTTGGCGATTGATGCACAAATTCCTAAAGTGTCTGTATTTGCACGTAAAAATTATTTTTATCCTGATTTGCCAAAAGGTTATCAAATCAGCCAACATCAATATCCAATTGTTGGTCCTGGAAGCATTGAAATCACTTTAGAAGATGGTACAACAAAAAAAATTGGTGTCACGCGCGCACATTTAGAAGGAGATGCGGGAAAATCTCTACATGAAGATTTTCATGGAATGACCGGGATTGATTTAAATCGCTCTGGAGTTCCTTTGTTGGAAATTGTTTCTGATCCTGATATGCGTTCGGCTAAAGAAGCGGTTGCATACTTAAAAATCTTACATTCTTTAGTTCGCTATTTAGATATTTGTGATGGCAATATGCAAGAAGGATCTTTTCGTTGTGATGTTAATGTTTCGGTGCGTAAGCTTGGCAGAAAAATTTTTGGCACTAGAGCCGAAATTAAAAATCTTAATTCATTTCGATATATTGAAAAAGCAATTGAATATGAAGTTGCGCGTCAAATCGACTCGTTAGAGAATGACGGGAGAATTCGGCAAGAAACGCGCTTGTATGATTCAGACAAAAACGAAACTCGTTCATTACGTATCAAAGAAGAAGCGCATGATTACCGATATTTTCCTGATCCTGATTTATTGCCGGTAAAAATTACACCAGAGATGATTGAGAAAATAAGAAAAACTTTACCCGAATTACCGCAACAAAAAATGCAACGTTTTATTGAAGAATATAAATTAAGTGCTTATGATGCAAGCCTTTTGGTAATTAACAAAGAAACTGCGGAATATTTTGAAGAAACAATTAAAGAAAATTCCGCAAAACCAAAACTTGTCGCCAATTGGATTATGGGCGAATTAGCAGCAAGCTTAAATCGTGATGATTTAAATATAATTAATTCTCCAATAAATGCGGTACAACTTGCAGGTTTATTAAAACGCATTCAAGATAAAACTATTTCAGGAAAAATTGCCAAAAAAGTTTTTGACGCGATGTGGAATGGCGAAGGTTCGGCTGATGAAATCATTGAGACTAAAGGTTTAGTGCAAATTACCGATAATGCTGCGATCGCAAAAATTATTGATGAAGTTATCGCGCTACATCCGCAAGAAGCCGCCGATTATCGCAACGGCAAAACCAAATTATTTGGCTTTTTTATTGGCAAAATCATGCAAGCTTCCCGCGGCAAAGCTAACCCGCAACAAGTAAATGAAATTCTGCGGGAAAAATTAGAAAGATAACCACATTTACACTAATAATTTTTAAAATATTTTACAACAAAAACAACCATCTTTCTCCGATTGTTTCTCTGTTTTTTTGGGCTCTAAAAGTGGCAACTTCTCTGCCTCTTTGTCTTTTTTGCTATTTCGATCCTGAGAAAAAATGCTTGGTTGAACACTTGGCTGCTGCTTCTTTACGGGCACTTGTTGATCTTGATTTTGATCAAGTGATTGCTGCTTAAGATCAACAGAGTGTTGCAAAAATCGCTTGAATTCTCCTACGTAGCTGTCTTTTAGAACAAAGCTTTTTTCCTTATGTACGATGTCTCCTTTAAGATATGCTCTAAGATACGCCTTTTCTTCTTGATCTTCTCGATATTGAATATATTTATCGAAAATGTCTTTTGCCTCTTCTGAGGATCGAAATATAGTTAGCATACCACCAGTGTTATCTTTTATTGATCTAGGCTCACAGAATATAACGTTATACCCTAATTCCCGTAAATTTTCTTTCACTTTTTTAAACATTGTTCTTCTCCTATAGTTTAATTATTCATACACAGCCATTTCAGCTGACCCAATTGCATTTTAAACTACAAACCTTAAGGAAATCTTAAGGCTACCTCTAAAAATGCGATTTTTTTGAAGTTTTTTCGATTTTTCTGAGTTTTCAAAGAATTATTGCAGCAAAACGAACGATTTCCATCTGATCTTTGTCAGATTTTTTACATTTTTTATTGCGTTTTCTTGTAGGGGCACAGCGTGCTGTGCCCACAAAGAAATTGCCAATAATCTCACAAATTCAGATATTCAAAAAGACTTCAACAACTTGTTCCAAAATATTGATTATTTGCATAAACGCTCAAATTTTAAACAACAAATCATGATGTTAATTATCTCCATTTTATGTTATGTTAAGCACCATTATGACTCATGTTATGCAAAGCTTGTACTACATTAAAAACGAGGGAAGTAAATGATGTGTTTTTTTAGAACCGTAATACAAAAACTGAATAAATTATTTTATTCTGGTTGTACCGCAAGTATAATTTTACTTTTAACGATGACAAACACTTATGCATCTGCTACGGGTTTGCCGTGGGAAGGACCTCTGCAAAAGATTTTAGACTCTTTGACTGGACCAGTAGCTAAGATCTTAGGCGTTATTGCAATAGCAATTGCTGGTTTTGGAATTGCTTTTGGAGAAGCTGGCAGTGGGATGCGACGAGTTTTCCAAGTGGTATTGGGATTATCAATAGCATTTACTGCATCTACTTTGGTGGTAACTTTATTTGGTTTTTCCGGTGGAACAGCTTTTTAAATACGAGTGTCGCAATTGCGAAACTCGTGGTAAATAAAACTTTTAGCGAAAATTTTTATGATCACACCAGGATATAGAATTAAATTACATAATTCTTTAGTATCACCCGTGATGTTAATGGGTGTCCCCAGGCGTTTTGCGATTCTGAATTGGACCATTTGCGCAGCATTAGTATTGGGATTGCATATTTTATATATTTTGCCGCTCAGTATAGTTATTCATGTTGTAGCGGTATTCTTCGCCAAACGTGATCCGTATTTTTTTGATGTGTTTATTAGGCACTTGCGACAAAAAAAGTATTATGAATAAATGCAACTATTGTTTTAACAAATGATGGTCTTGGTTATATAATGATAAAATTAAATGAATACAAAAAAAATCCTGATACCTTAGCTGATTTATTACCATGGGCAGCTCTGGTTGCTCCAGGTATCATTTTAAATAAAGATGGTTCATTACAACGCACTTTGAGTTTTCGTGGTCCGGATTTGGCTTCATCAACCGAAACTCAATTAGTTGCTATAACTGCCCGTTTAAACAATGCATTAAAAAGACTTGGTTCTGGCTGGGCAATATACATTGAAGCCAAACGCCAACCATACACTTCCTATCCGGCAAAATCAGATTTCCCAGATCCAGTTAGCTGGTTAATTGATGCTGAAAGACGAGATCGTTTTGAACATAGCGGCATTAGTTTTGAAAGTTGTTATTATTTAACCCTGCAATACTTGCCACCCGAAGAAATTACCAATAAATTGTCACAATTATTTATCACTAAAATTCATAACGATATCGTACAACAAAATAAAACAAACAAACAAGAATATTTAGATTTTTTTCAAATCACCACCCAGCAATTTTATGACCTTTTACAAGATTTTATGTTTGAAGTTAATTTTTTAAGTGATGACGAAACTTTAACCTATTTACATTCCACCATCTCTACAAAAAACCATAAAATCAAAGCATCTGAAACCCCAATGTACTTAGATGCCCTGCTTGCTGATACACCATTAATTACCGGGATTTCGCCACAGCTAGGAAATTATCATTTGAAAACCATATCAATTTTAGGTTTCCCATTTGCGACACAGCCTGCATTATTGGATCAATTAAACCAATTATCGATTAATTATCGCTGGATGACTCGATTTATCCCATTAGATAAATTAGAAGCGGAAAAACAATTAAAACGTTATAAACAAAAATGGTTTTCTAAACGTAAAGGCATGCTGCATTTATTACAAGAAGTTTTTACAAAAAGTGAAAGTCAGTTATTAGATACAGCATCTGTGGAAAAAGCTAAAGATGCAGATGAAGCACTTAAAGAATTGGCGGAAGATTACGTGTCCTATGGTTATTATACTGCCACTATTACCATAATGGATCAAGATTTAGAAAAAGTTACCGCGATGCAAAATGAGATTGAAAAAATAATTAATAGCTTGGGTTTTACTACGATTGCTGAAACATTCAATGCGGTAGAAGCCTGGCTATCATCTTTACCAGGACAAGCTTATGCTAATGTACGCAAACCATTAATGCACACTTTAAATCTTGCACATTTAATGCCATTTTCAGCTACTTGGTCGGGACAGAGGCAAGATTATCATTTACAAAAATCACCTTTAATGTATGTACATACTCATGGCAGAACACCATTTAGATTTGTTTTACATATTGGCGATGTTGGTCATATGATGATTGTGGGTCCAACAGGATCTGGTAAATCAGTTTTATTAACTACTCTAGCATTACAATTTAGACGTTATCAAAATGCTCAAGTTTTCGTATTTGATAAAGGCGGTAGTTTTATTGCTTCTACTATCGGAGTAAATGGCGGATATTACGAGTTAGGCAAGCGAGATCCGCAAAATAATTCATACTTGGAATTTCAACCTTTGGCGAATATCGATCAAGAAGCAGAAAAAATATGGGCAGCAGAATGGTTATTAGATTTATTGGTCAACGAAAAAATTACGATTGATCCTGAGGTCAAACAAGCAATTTGGGAAGCACTAAATTCCCTTGCGCAACTAACAAAATCTCAGAGAACATTAACTGGTTTATGTGCTTTAGTACAAAATAAAATGATTAGAGATGCATTATCTACCTATACGATTTCTGGACCATTTGGTCATATTTTAGATGCAGAACATGAAATTGAATGTAATGACGCTTGGCAATGTTATGAAATGGAAGATCTAATGACAATGCCTAGTATTATTGCACCAATTTTAAATTATTTATTCCACCGTTTGGAAAAGCGTTTTACTGGAGCACCAACATTATTAATTTTAGACGAAGCATGGCTGTTTTTGGATCACCCAGTTTTTGCTAATAAGGTTCGCAGTTGGCTAAAAAGTTTGCGTAAAAAAAATGTGAGCGTGGTATTTGCGACCCAATCAACGGACGATATTTTTAAATCTAGCATTGCTTCAGCACTATTAGAATCATGTTCATCGCGAATTTTGCTGCCTAACGATCGCATATTAGAACCGCAAATTAAAACATCATATGAAAAATTAGGCTTAAATGAACAGCAGATATCCATATTGTCTACGGCCATGCCAAAACGACAATATTATTATACATCACGGCTTGGTAATCGATTGTTTGATTTAGAATTAGGACCGATTGCTATGTCATTTTGTGCAATGGGTGATCCGGAAAATAAGCAGACAATTAAAAATATTATTAATCAACATGACAGAGAAAAATTTCTACCCAATTATTTATCAAAAAGAAATTTAGATTGGGCATGGAAGATAATTGCAGAACGGAATTACTCCTAGCGAATGGATTTTAGGGGATTATAACACAGATAGGAGCTTTACAATGACAAAACAAAATAAAAAATTTAACCAGGCAACACCACAATATAAATCATCAGAAGTAGAAACCCCATATATGCGCGCACGACAGGAATGGAGTGATCGCTTTGGTAGTTTGTCAGCACAAGCCTCTAATTGGCGCTTGGCAGCAATTTTGTCTATGGCAGGAATATTAATTTTATTAGTGTTATTAGGGATTAGTTTTAATACGCATAAAAATAAAGTATTTGTTGCAGAGGTTGCTACTTCCGGCAGAATTGTAAACATTGCACCATTAGCTACGCGGTATCAACCAACTAAAGCACAAGAAGAATATTTTATCAGCCACTTCATAAAATTAGTGCGTGAATTACCATTAGATCCTGTGGTTGCCAAACAAAATTGGCTTGCCGCATATAATTTTTTGACCCAACATAGCTCTAAAATACTAAACAATTATCTACAAAAACACAACCCAATAAAACTTTTAGGCAAACAAACCACTGTTGTGGGCATCACTGACATCAACCCTATTAGCAATAACACCTTTCAGATGGATTGGACAGAAACCACCACTGATGTTAATAACCAGCAGGAGCAACAACAGAAATACAGCGGGGTATTTACCGTAATACTAAGGCAACCAACTTCACAAAAAAGCATCTTGCAAAATCCGCTGGGACTTTATATAGTTGATTTTAATATTTCACAACGAACGGGAAGCATAACATGAAAAATATTTTTTTTAGTGCTGTTTTAATTTTTATGATGCTATTCAGCTGTGTCAAAGCAAATTCGATAATCAAGCATTCGCATATCACAGTAAAACCAACAAAAAAAATCAGAATTAAGCAGTTGTCAAAAAATCGGTATCAGCACAAGACTGGAATTGCCGCAGTAAATGCAGCTAATCGACAAGCCCTACGACGCCCAAAGTCAAGATCATATATGAATTCAATTATGAATTTTACTTATATGCCGGGAGCATTATATCAGATTTATTGTGCGCCACTGAGCGTCACTGATTTGCAACTTCAATTAGGAGAAAAGATCATTTCAGTTGCCGCTGGCGACACTTTCCGTTGGGAAGTATCTAAAACATTTAGTGGGTCGGAAGACAATCAGACTGAGCATTTGCTTATTAAGCCAATAGAAAGTAATTTAACGAATAGTTTAGTAGTTACCACCAGCCTTAGAACTTACCATTTATTATTACATTCAACTCAACATACCTATATGGCAGTAGTTACATGGCATTATCCCAGCAGCCGTAATCTCGTAAAAAAATATCGCAACATGAAGACAGTACACAATTATTTGTCTAGCGGCTTACACTTAGCTAATTTAGATTTTAACTATAAACTGTATTTAATTAGAGGCAGCCAACAACCTTGTTGGTCGCCAATAACAATTTTTAACGATGGGCAAAAAACTTATATTCAGTTTCCAAAAAACATGCAAGAAGCTCCAACTTTGTTTTTGGGAGATAAAAATAATGTTACGGCGGCTAATTATCGAGTTAAAGGCAATTATTATATTATTGACAGTGTAGTTCAACAAATGCAATTGTGTTTAGGGCTACAACGTTCGCCAATTATACAAGTTGTTCACAACGGACGTTGATTATGCGCATGGAAAACACAAATCACAAAAAATCCGAAAAATCATTTACTATCAGGGTAAAACCTCAAGGTATAATTAGGATCAAGCGGAGCTTGGTTTTTGCTTTAGCAATGATTGGTATTTTAGTTTTTGGATGGGTTATTTTTACAGTTTTTCGGATGCCGAATGTAAAAACAAAAAAATCTGCAAATAACTTAATTATACATGGCCGTGATACCAAAAATGTTATGGCAACTAACCATGATGCAAATAATATATTAAAGCAACTTCCTAAAAATTATGCCGATGTGGATGCAGTGAAAAAATATTTAACTGGCTCTTCGCCTAAAAGCATTATTGCTCCTGAAGTAGAACAAGAATTATCTGATCTGAAACATCATCAGACATTTTTGCAACAAAGAATCGCTGGTTTATTACAACATCAAACGCAACAACAACAATCAGCCAATATGCAAAAAGCAAAACAGGCAAAATCCAGCGGTTTATTTTTTGCTGGGGTAACCCCTCCACAAAAACACCGCATAATGGGACTGCAAAAAGATAAGCAGCAATCACAAGCAATAACGCAAAAATCATCTGAGTGTGATAAACAAAGTGCTTATAACCAACAAAACATGCAATCACAAAAATTATCTTTTTTACAATCTTCACCAAAGGATGAGGATGTCTATGACAAACATCCATTATTAAAGCCCGTATCTCCGTATGAAGTTCAAGCAGGAACATTAGTCCCAGCTGAATTAATTACCGCAATTAATACTACTTTGCCTGGATCGGTGATTGCGCAAATAAGACAAAATATATTTGATACTGTTAGCGGCAGCTTTTTATTAATTCCAAAAGGATCGAAATTAATTGGAGAATATCAATCACTTGTTTCTTATGGCCAAGAACGCGTATTAATTGCATTTACAAGAATTATTAGACCAGATGGATCTTCCATTCAGCTAGATAAATATGTAGGAGCCGATGTAACTGGTCAATCTGGAATGAAAGGTAATGTTGATAATCATTGGTTTCAAGTACTAGGAGCAGCTACTTTATCAACATTATTAAGTGTTGGCGCAGGTGTGGCTGCAGATAACAGTTATCATAATAACAATATGTATTATCGCGGCGCACGACAAAACGCTTTATTGGGCGCATCTTCCAGTGTTGCTCAAACTGGCCAACAACTTACCCAACAAGCAATGAACGCTCAGCCCACTTTAACAATTCCAATTGGTTATGAATTTAATGTAATTGTTAAAAAAGACATGATAATGGAACCATACCAATATAAACCTGGAGGCTTCAATGGAAAATAAATTGTTGAAAAGATTAATCACCATCGGTTATGTTTTGTTAATAATTATAGTTGGTAATTGTTATGCAGTTCAAAGTAATCCGCCTACTGCCACTACACCAAACACACCGCCACCACCAAATACAACAACACCGCCACCCTCCCCTTCTGCAAATGTTACCATAACACCAAGCAACCAGGATATAACCATAGCAAATAAACTGTTCAAGGGTGCAGGCTATCAATATTTCCAAATAAATAATGAAAATGATTTAAGCAAAGACCATCCAGAGTTTTTTACTATACCTGGTAATACTGATGATGATATGGACATCAACAATTAAGGCCGATAAAAATGTTAGACGCCAGCACAATTTCTTTTGTACAAACAACCTTTATCACCCATATTAATCACGCATTTTATTTGGTTGCGCATTACGCCTCAAATTTGCTATTTATTTTTGCCGTTTTCGAAGTGGCAGTATTTGGATTATTATATGCATTTGGTCAAAATTCCTCATGGGGTGAATTATTTTTTAAAGTCATCAAAATTGGCCTAATCTTTTTTATCATTCAAAACTATGCTTGGTTGTTGAGTATAGTAATTAATAGTTTTGCACAGATTGGCGGACTAGTAGCCAATACTAGTCAATTAAGTAACTATATTTTCAATCCAGCATTAATTTGGCAGGTTGGTTACAATGTTGGTCTTGGTTTATTACAGATAGTAGCAACTAGCAATGATTTTGGATTAGTGATTTTATTATCCACTTTGGGATTTGGCATATTGTTGGTGTTTGGTTTATTAGGAATACAAATTGTAGTTCAGTTAGTCGGATTTTATTTAGTCGCATTAATGGCTTTGATTACATTGCCGCTTGGCGCTTTTAACCCAAGCGCCAATATGTTTGATCGATCAGTGCAAGCCGTATTAAAAGCGGGCGTTAGAGTTGCTGTTTTAATTATAATTATCGGCCTTGTTATTACTACATGGCATTCGTTTGACTTAATTAATTCAACTGCAAAGTATAATATCAATAAAATATTAGGTTTGTTTTTTACTTCCCTGCTATTTCTTTATTTAGCCATAAAATTGCCAGCATATGCAGCAAATGCAATTGGTTCATTTAATATAAATTCTTCTGGTAAGAATTCAGGTATAAATAATATTGCAATGCCATCGTTTCAAGGCGGTCATCATACAACATCAGCAGCCGGAGAAACAACATCCATGAGAGCAGCTACAATGATTGAACCAACTGCTCAATCAGCAAATGGAAGTAATAACATTGCAGCTGGTAATAATGGCGCTACTGTTATACAAACACAAACTGCTTCTGGAGTCATGCCATCTGGAAGTGGATTACAGTTAAGTAATAAGACTTCTGGTTTACGCCCTGCCAGCACCATGGACAAAAGTAATAAAAAAAGCATTTCTGATGACACATTAAAGAAAATTACCTCTACATTTGTAAAGGCAATGCAACAAAATAAAAAATAGGGAAAAAACGAGGTGAAATTAAAAGCATTTCGAGTTTTTTTATGCGTTTTAGTACTGTTAATCGGATTAGTTGTATTACAATGTGGGCTAACCTACAGTAAAAATGCTGGTTATTTGCTAACTTATCAGGTAACCACCAGTATGCCAAAAGGTTTTTATTTGGTAA
>Ga0114923_10001125_pt1 | contig 18873 bp, 29 predicted proteins | sample SumtaG_FD_89578 | JGI IMG/M metagenome (GOLD analysis project Ga0114923, IMG submission 89578) | Deep subsurface microbial communities from Indian Ocean to uncover new lineages of life (NeLLi) - Sumatra_00157 metaG | ecosystem: Environmental > Aquatic > Marine > Oceanic > Sediment | place: near...
ACGAAGCTGATGCTGGTGGAGAAGCAGATAATAATAAACAGGTATTATCTACAGGAGATGGAGGAAATACAAGATGGTTAGCTGTTGCTGGTCAATATCATTACGTAGGAGTTTATAATGCAGTATATAACGATTATGCAGATTTCTGGGAACCTGCTAAAGGAGTGGTTGGAACTCCAGGAATGTGTTACTCAATTACGAAAAATGGATTAGTTCATACAAGAAAAAAGAAAGATAAGTCTTGTGTTGGTATATGTACGGATACTTATGCTTTTAGGGATAGGAAGAGTTCTGAAAGAATTCCTTTATCTGTTGCAGGGTTCGTATTAGCTTATGTAGATAAGGAGTACAAAGCTGGAACATTATTAGCACCGAGTAAATGTGGTACGCTTACTAAGACAAGACGTTTAAGAAATGCAGTTGCTAAGTTTATGTATAAAGAAGTTAAAACAGAAACACATAATATAAAAGTAGATGGAAGATCATGGGTAAAAGTAATATAGACATACTCCCTGAACTTATGTACAGGAAGAGTTGTAGAAGATTTAAAAATGAAAGATTATCTGATGAAGATATATTAGGTATATTAGAAGCTGGTAGATTGTCTCCAAGTGGACACAACTTTCAAGGATGGAAATTTATTATTATTAAAAAACAAGATACTAAAGATAAAATTGTAGAATTAGTAATAGAATATAGAAGAAAATATTATAAATTCTTAAAATATGCTCCTGTATTAATTGCTATTGTTGTAGATCCAGAGAGTACTACTGCTGAATTAGACTGTGCCATTGCTGGATATAGTATGCAGTTAGAAGCGTGGAGTAGAGGAATAGGAAGCTGTATGGCAGCTTATCATCCAGCAATTGTAGAAGAATCTGAAATTGCTACAAAAGATTTACTTGGAATTAACCAGAAGTTATATATTAGTACAATTATAGCATTTGGTTATCCAGGAGATAATGGTTATAGAGAAACTAAAAGAAAACCATTAGAGAAAATAGTTTGTAGAGAAAAATACTACGAACCACTAATTACTATGAAGATATTTGAAAGAAAAAGAGATAGAAGATCTGCTGATGAAAGAGGAGATTTTCAACCTGATAATATAGCTTGTCCAGTGTGCAAAATACCCAGTGCTTTGATATGGGTTTATGGTGAATTATACTGTGAAGAGTGTGGATATTGTTAAATTTCAAACGTAAGGTATTCATAAAAGACTTATATGATTCAAAAAAAACTTTAGATAGTTTTGATTGGATTCAATTCGAATCGCTAAAAATCTTCGGAAAATGTATATTAAATGAACTATTTAAAACATTTGGTAAAATTCTTGAGATCTTTATTTACAATAAAGAAGAGTATATACAAATTATAAAAATAATAAAGGATTCTAATATAGTTAAGAAATCTAACGTGTGTATTAGGGTGTTTTCAAAAGAACTCACAGATTTTATTATTAATAATTATAATTGTAAACATGATGTTATTTTAGATTTTGTAGAATATTTCCAAATAAAACAAGATACTAATAAAAACTTTGTTAAGATAATCAGGATTAATAGAAATAATTACCAAGAGAAGCTAAATGATATACAACGAGAAGCTCTTAAGACATCTATTAAATTATTTAAACTTGAATTTGATTATAAATCATTTGAAGATATTTCAATTAAGGAATTGGAAGAATTACAATATTGGATAAATCAAGTAAGAATTCTATCCTTTTATGATGTAAATTTTAAGAGAATATCAATTGTAGAAAAGAGAAAATTCTTTAAAAAGATTTTTGTTTCAAATAAACTAATATTATATACAGATGAGAAACAAGAAGGATGGAATTTTAATTTGGGTTTATATCTTAATTATGATGGAGAAACTCTTGATTATATTGAATTGAATAAATTAAAAGGTTATGTTAATTTAACGAGAAATTCTATAGTATCATTTTTACCAATTCGTAATTGGTTTTTAGTTGATTATTCACAGCATACATTCTTGAATAACATACCATTAATTACATCCTTAATAGACAGGTGGTTATATGCCAAATACTAATATAATTACTATGGATGGGTTATTTACAGGAAGATGTAATATGGATTGTAAATATTGTTTTGAAGAAAAAAAACTGAAAATAGATATGGATTTTGATAAACTAAAAACTTACTTATATAGTAATCCATGTTTTACATTCTTTCCTTTTGGAGGAGAACCATTATTAAACTTAGATTTTAATATAAAATTAGCAAAATTAAGTGATGAGTTAGTATCTCTACAAGGAGAAGAATGTGGTTCAAATGTAGGAGTTAGATATATTATTACTAACGGAACATTAATTAAACATAATATTGATAAAATAAAAGAGAACGGATTTACATTACAAATCAGTTTAGATGGTTGTAAACCAGCTCATAATATAAACAGAACATATGCAAATGGAAAAGGAACTTGGAATGATGTAGTTGAGGGAATAATACTTACTGCTAAGAATAACATTCCTTTTAAACTTCATGGTGTTTGTGGTAAGAATAATATAAAATATATTTTTAGATCATCAAAATTTTATTTTAGATTAAATTTATGGTTTCTTGGAAAAGAAAAAGCAATAGAAAAGTTAGGAGACAAAATTATCTTTTTTATGTTTGAACAAAATTGGAATGATAATGATGTGAATATAGTTATTGAACAATTTTATAAATTTGCTAAATGGATATTCAAATTAGATTCAAAAGTATTTTCTATTTATGATAAGAAAGAGGCATTTAAAAGATTTTTTTGTAGAGAAATTATGAAAACCTGTAGTTGTGGATTTAATTTAAGAGCAATAGATCCTGACTTTAATATCTATCCCTGTCATAGATTTGTTATGATTAAAGATAAAGAGAAATATAGTTGTGGAAATTTATTCGATATAAAAAGCACTAAAAATTTTGAATTATATAATTCTTTATTTAAAATGAAAACAAAACAACGTCTTTATGCTACAAATAATATAGAAGCAGGAACTGAAGAATCTAAATGGTTCTATTGGTGTCCTGCTACAAATTTAGAAACAAGTGGTAATCCACAATATCAAAATGATAAATATAATAGATTTATAACTGAAATAAAAAGAGCAGTAAAAGAAATGGAGGAGTTATTTATTGACAATAGGCGTTGATAACGAGATAACTGCTGCAGATATTAACGCTATTATTACTAAGATAAATAGTGAAGAGAATGATAGGGTTAACTTATCAGATGAGGGAGATCAAACTGATATAGCATCTATTAATGCAGGAGATCAAATAGCAGAGGGTAAACATGATGGAATGAGAGTAAGAAATGATTGGATTGATGCAGTCCATTGCTACTGTGAATCAGATGGATTAATAGTTACACATTCAGGAGGAGCATCAATTTCTCCAACTGCTCCAGATGTTGCTACTGGTGAGCAGATAGATGAAACAGGAACTACTGACTGGTCAGCCTTAGAAACTGATGCAGATGCATTGATAGCTCAATGTGATTGTGATGGAAATATATGTCTATGTGAAGTAAATCAAACATTTACATGCACTTGTAATATAGATTGTGGATGTGCAGGAGATTGTGGATGTATAGGAGATATTACTTTAAAATAGGTGATTAAATGAGTACAACAGAAATTATTGAGGCAATAAGAAGAGAAATTGAACTTGCTGAATCAAAAATGGAAAGAATTACTATAAAAGTTTTTGAAGAGAAAAAATCTGAGATATTCAAAACCAACGAATGTATTACATGTGCTTGTGATGGTACTAATTGCACATGCAATACTCATTGTAGTTGTGATATGGTTTGTCAATGTGAGTGGAATACATGATAAAGATAATTATAATTGGAACGGAAAGATCAGGTATGGGATGGATTTGTGGAATTCTACAAGAACTTCTTAAATATAAAAAGAAAGAAATAAAAGTAGAACTCCTAAAGACACCAGATCAATTGAATAACGTAGATTATAAAATTATTGGTGTTGTTCGAAATCCAAGAGATAGAATGTTATCAGTAGCTTTTTGGGAAAGATATAGAGATGATCCACAAATTCTAGAAATATCTAATGCCTCATATGATATGAAAGGTATAGAAGCTACTGTTTATTCTAATACAGTTCAAGATGCTAATAATTATCAATTTACAATAATGGAAGTAGGAAAAAGCACTTGGAATTCAAAAATTCCCAAAAATTATATTTGGACATGTTATCATTGGTTATTTAATGATACTCATAGAGAAATTAAAAAAATTATAGAATTTCTTGAATTAGATATACCTGATTCAAATATAGAATATTCATGTTATCTTAATTCATTTAAATATTTAACTGGAAGAAATTCTCTTATTGAAGATAGAACAGAATCATTAAGGAATGGATGTGAACATAGTTATAAACAATGGTTTTTCTATCGTGTTGATGTAGGAATCACAAGACTTTTTCAAGATACTTTACAAGAATATATAAATTATTGGAATATTATTGAACATGAAGGACAATTATACAATCAAATAGATTTTAGTATGTGATAAAAATGGGAGAAGGGTTATCAATAGGATATGATGAACTTGCTAACGAAAAAGAAGCTGATGATAGTTTATTAGATCTTGCTTCTTTGATGGCAAAGGGAAGATTTGAAGGAAGTGAAAAAAGTTTAAGTTCAATTCCAGATTTAATGACTTATGTTGATGGAACTTTAAGGATTACACATAGAAATTTTACTATGGTTTATGTTTGTAAACAGCATTATCAAACAAAAGAAAGTTTGAAGATATTAAAAGAGGATCCAAATATAAGTGTTAGATTTCTTAATGTAATTGGTAGAACTAATATTACTTATGATGGAATGGATGTAATTACTTTATCTCATATAGTTCCAGAAAACACATCGGTAATACAAGGACATCCAAAAAAGCATCTAATGGAAATAATTATTAGTGCTTTAGAAAGTATGGGTTATCCAGTTTCTCGAATAGAATTACCAAACACGATTTATCCAAATACATACGACCATTTTCTTAGTATTAATGGAAAGAAATTTGCTTCTACATCTATTATTAAAAGTAATGTAGATGCTACACATAGATATTACTTTGAAACTGTGCTTATGACTTATGATTATGACGATGATTTATATAGAAAGTGTTTACCAGATAAATCATATTATAAACAGATTCAAGGTGAATGTGCCATTTCTGATCCTGATGAAATAGCAGTTGATACTAAATTCAAAAGATTTACAGGTTTGATTCAGGAGTTCCCGGATTTTAATATTGATGTATTTAGAAAACAAATGTTTATTGAAGCTGGTAAGAAATTAAATTTAGATTTAATAATGAAAGATAGGATTAAGGAGTCGTTTTTTGATAAGGAAACGATTAGTTTTGTGACACCAATACCTAGTCACAAGATTTTTAAATATAAAATAGGTAATAAAAATGTTGTTAAAAAATAAAATAGCTGTTATAACAGGTGGATCAAACGGAATAGGAGCTGGAATAGCTCGGAAGTTTGTTGAAGAAGGAGCAACAGTAGTCATTGGAGATATTGATGTTGTAAATGGTTTAGATGTTGCTGAAGAATTAGGAGACAAATGTCTCTTTAGAGGTACTAATGTTAGAAAAGAATCACATATAAAAGGATTAATAAAATTTACTGTTGAAAAATTTGGAAGAATTGATATATTAGTTAATAATGCAGGTGTAGGATGTACAGAAGATTTAATTGATAAGACCAACACAGATGCTTTAGATGTAAGTTATGCTACATCATTTAGAGCATATATGCTTGGAATGAAACACGTAGCAAAATATATGAAAGAACAAAGGTTTGGAAATATCATAAATATAACAAGTCAAGCTGCAAGATATGCTGGAGTTACTGGTCATTCTTATTGTGGATTAAAGGCAGGTATCGAAGGTCTTTCAGGAAGTGTAGCAATTGAACTTGCTAATTGGAATATAAGAGTCAACTGTGTTGCTCCTGCTGGTGTTGGAGATACAATGATTTTTGGTAAGATGTTCTCTATTGATAATGAAGAGGTTCATAAATATATGGGTGAAGCATTAAAAGCTGGTTTTTCAACTCGAATACCACTAAATAAACCATGTCTTCCAGAAGATGTAGCAAATGTAGCATTGTTTCTTGCCAGTGAATTGAGTTCATATATAACTGGAACAGTTATCCAAGTAGATGGAGGACTTTTTACAGGATATAAATTTAGAGGGTTTAAAAGACATAAACAATGGTTTAAAGCTTTAAAAAAGAAATTTAATTTATCGGGAACATTTAGAACTGCTCTAGAAGATTATAACCAATATTTAGCATCCTTAAAGGGAGAGATAGAATGAGTATTGAAAGAGTAAAAGAATTAGGAAAAAAAATAGATGAATTAGTGAGAACTGATACATTTAAGGATGATTATAAAAACGTGTTATTAACTTGGGAATATTTAACTCAAGGTATATTGGCTTGTGAGGAATTACATAAAGAGATGTATAATTATATAATGACTGGTCAATATATCATTATGAAAAGAGACGAGGATACGGAAATATTAGACTATGATGAGGAAAATGATTATCATTATTGGATTAGGTATGGTAAAAAGGATGGAAAACCTATTGCTGAGTATGGAGAAGGGAAAATTATAGCTCCCACTTTTATTGTAGCTATGGATTGGAAAGATACTGTTGCAGTTCAAACAAGAAAATTAAGAGCTTCTGTTTTAACTATTCATGGAAGAATTTGGGTAAAAGGAAATAGAATGGCCGCAAATCAATGGGGATGGATCTCTTGGAATGTAGCGTTAGCAGTAGCGAGAAAAATTGGAAAGAACTTCAATGGTAGAAAAGGTGGTTGGTGGGAAGGGTTAAACCAACAAGAAGAATTTAAAGAAAAATTTAATGAATTAGAATCAGCAATGAAAGATGCTGATGGAAAATATAGTGAGTTATATGAATAGAAAACAAAAAAAATCTAAAAAAGAGTTTGATAAAAATTTTCAAATTAGTGGATTCTCAATTAATCTACCAATTTGTATGGCTGAAGCAATAGCCAATAAAAAAGAAGGAGATAATGGAATATGGTATTAAATGAAACAAAATTAAATCAAGAAATATTAGCTGAAGCAAGAAAGAACGCAGCAAATAACTATGCTGATGGACCTGAAACTATGATAGCATTATATAATTTTTTCAAAGAGTTAGTATATGCTGTTGATGATTTACAAGATGAATTAGATGATATGGATGATCAAATTGTTATGCAACATATCATAGAAGATGATGAACATGATTTCAAATGGTGGGTTAAAGTAGGAGAAGGAATATATGATACAGGAGTAGGAGAAATAGATGAAGATGAAATGACTGTTAGTTTGAGTGCTAGTTGGGAAATAACGAAAGGTTTAATAAAAGGTAGTGTTGATCCAACTACAGCATATATGACTGGTGATATAATTATTAACGGAAATTTACAACATAGTATTTTATATGGTGGATTCGCTGCTTTAATTACTGCAGAAATAATAGCGTGGAGAAGAGCCCATCCAGGAGAAATTTAATGAGAAAACAGTTAGATGAGATGAAAGCAAGGAAGTTACACGATAAGATGCTTAGTATATCAGACAGTATAAGTGAGGAGTTTGATATACTAGAGACTGTTGAAGATAATATTAAAGATATATTTAGCTGTGATATGAACTGTGAAACTTGTACGGATACTGAGAGAGCTATATGTATGCAAACTTTCAAAAAGGCTAATCTATATTGGATAAGAAAGATAGCTCAAGATGAACGTATGTTAGAAAGTGTAGTTCAAAAAATGGATGAATATAGGGAATTACTGACTGAGGCTACTGCTTTCATAAGAGATAATATTGATATTAAAAAAGATGAAAGTGACGAAACCGAAGATGTACTAAAAAGACCTAAGATATTAGATTATAACAAAAGAAGAAAAGAAGTTCAAGATAAGATAAAAGACTTATATTCGTGATTGTAGTAATATTTAAAAGTTAAAAAAACAATAATAAATGTAGTGCTAAAAAATGACTGGTATATTAATGGATAGGAATACTGGCGATATTCTCCTTGACACAAAGAACAATGTGGTAGAGATCGATAACAAGAATGCATTTCAGCAGATACTAATTGGCATCTTTAATTGTGATATTCGTTCTGAGTTACTCAATCCTGCTTATGGTTTCGATCTTAAAAGAGCTTTAAGAGAAAGTTATTTACAGATTCTGAAATGTTTATTGAGTCTTTGGTTATGGAAGCGTTAGATCCTGAAAAAGAAAAACTTATATCTAAAGTTAATTATATAAGAGCAACGAGATCTGATAGTATAATGAACGTAATAGTTCAGGTTACCAGTATATTTCAAGATGTTGTTATTATGGAAGAGGGGATAGGTTAATGAGTTATGATGATGACGGTTATACAAGAAAAACTGAAAGTGAAATAATTACAGAAAAGGAAGAGTTATATAAAGATTTATTTGATATTATTAACAATTCTATTTCAGATCTTCAATTTCAATGGATTAAGCTTCAGGCTTACGAGAGACAAGAAATAGAAGCTCTAATAGAGATAGCTACACAAATGATGTCTATCACAGAAGCAACTGGTGCGTTCTTAGATGCACATGGTGAAGAGTGTGGTATATCACGTAAAGGAGCAACTAAAGCTGAAGGATATGTTGAGGTTACAACTGAGATAACTGATGTAGCTTTTACTGTTCCATTAGGTACTCAGTTTAATTCACCAACAAATGTTTATGAATCTGACGATGATACTACAGTACCTTTGACGGTAACTTTAACCAAGACAAAGACTGGTGAATCTGATGATTACTTTACTGCTGATATTAGATCTGTTGAGAGTATTGCACAAATAATAGATGAGAGTAACAATGTTATTGATTCTTCGTATTATACGTTAGATGCTGTATATTTAAATAATATACAGTGGACAGTTGCTTCATCTGCTGTGTTGATAGAGAATGAAGAATATACTGTCACTCTTAATGGAGATATAACTAAAAGAATAGAAGTTAGTTCAGTTGATACTGGAGTAGATGTTAATGCTGTTATAGGAACAGTAAGAACTTGTACTCAATTTCCATCTTTAGCAGTAGCAAACGCTACTACAATAGAAGGTGGTGCTGCACAAGAATCTGATGCAACTTATAGAGCTAGACTACAGGCAGCTAGACGTAGAACTTTCACACTAGGAAGTATAAATTCTATTATTCTTGATGTTGAAGGAGTACGTGCATCTAAAACATATCAAAATGTTGGTGTAGATCAAACTTCTGTAGCTGATTGGGATAATCCTGTGTTAGGAACAGTTGTTAGAGCTAGTGGAACACAGCCACTGTTTAGTCAGAGATTTGTTCCAGGAGAACAGATAGCCACATTAGGTAGGATCACACTTCATGGAAATACTTATAATGATCCTCCAGCATTAATTTGTGGAATAAAATCAGATACTGAAGATGTGAGTATTGAAACTTATTATGATTATATAAAGGTTGAAAAGTATGAGTTAGATCAATCAGTAGAAGGAATGAGAGATATAGTATTTAATGTTAAGTATAATGGATTAGATAAAACTAAAACATATAGGTTTGATGTTTGGTGTGACGATCCGGGGATAGCTGGATTTGATTGGGATACACATCATTGGTTACTTAACATTTCTGCTGAGGGTTATAGAACTACTGTTAGAGGAGAATTCTATGAATGGGATTTAAGTGGTGAACAATGGATAGTTCAAGGTACTGGTACAGATATGATGTTTAAAACTCATTTCAACGGAGCAGGTTTCACTTCAGTTGTAGCTACAGAAGATGGTTATGGTTTTAGTAATTTACAAACTGAGATAAATACCTTATTAGATTATGTTACAGAAGGAGGATATTCACCAATTTGTATTCAGCCTATTGTATCTGAGGCAGATGAAGTGTTAATTGATGTTAAAGCTGTAATATGGATTCAAGCTTTAGCTAGTTTTAACACTGTTAGAGCTGCGATAGTTACAAGAATAGAATCTTATTTAGAAAATTTAACAATTGGTCAAAATGTTGTTTACTCTAAAATGTTTTGTGCTATACAAGATTGTGATTATGTAGAGAATACTAAGAATATGTATATAAAGTTGTCAACTGAAGATGATTGGATTCAAACAGATATAGGTATTCAAGATGATGAAATACCTGACTTAGGAACTAGATCGTTTCAATTAGGGTGATAAAATGAGAACAGATAAGCTAATTGCTTTACTACCTACACAGTTTAGGAGGACACATGAAACTAATCCTCTTTACTCAGGACATAATATACCTCTGTTAGGATATTGGACAAAAGCAGAGGGTTATGTTAATAAGAATTCTTTAGAGTATGATGATGAAACTTTAGCTTGTCCAGTTATAGCTATTGTTACTAAGAAATTTGGTGTTTCTAATGTTGTACTTACAATTACAGCTAAAAAATCTGTATTAGATACGAGTATTAGTGAAACACATGGAGATTATACACATATTAGAAAGATCTATGAAGATGATGGAACTATAACTGGTACTCTCACAATACCAAGACACACTAGACAATGGGCTACTTTCTTAGTTACTAGTTTAGGTCAAATGGTTTATGAGATAAGTACAATAACAGATAATGTGAGTTTTGATGATGGAAAAATTGAATTTTATGCTTTAGCTTCGAGTGGTTCTAAACTAATATATTGGTTTGGAATTCACAAACTAGCAGAACAGATAAGAGAAATAGGTAGAGCCTGGATAGCTCCAACTAAATGTACTAGATGTAGTGGAACTGGTATAGAACCTGGAACTACTGATGATAACTGTTTACAATGTGATAGTTATGGTTATTCTGGTTGGTCATCTAATAAATCTGTCCAAAGAATGATAGGTTTTGACATTGGATTAGCTAGAGACCTAATAGATGATTGGGATGCTATGACAAATGCAGAATATACTGATGTATTTAAGTATATAAATAAGAGTTGGACACAGAAGTGGTGGGTAACTCCTACGGTTAATGAAATTAAAAGATTGTTTTCACACTTCTATAATATGGAAACAACTGAAGTTTATATAAGAGAAAGATTTAACGCACAAGAGCCTATTTGGTATTTAGACTTACCAAGCAAAGGTTCTGTTGGAAGTCCTTTTGGTGAAGGTGATTTAGATGCTGATGATAAAACATTACTGAAGTTCATAGCTGAGTCAGTGACACCAGCAGGTGTCTCTGTGTTTGTTGGATTTTATCAAGAGTGGCAAATAGGTGATTTTGATGATTTCACTGATGATGTAATGATTCAAGTAAGACTACTTACTTCATGGGAGCATGAGTTCTCATTAGATGGAACAGCTAGATGGGATTTACACAATGGATGGACAGAAGCAACAATAGATTTTGAAGATCCAGTTAACCCAATGTCTACATTTGGTGATGTTTCATTAGTAAACGTTAATGATCAGAATAGATATATGATGAAGTTTGATGGTGCTGGTTATGCTGATTACACTGTTGATGCTGGAACAGGCACTGTTGGAACTGGTTTCTTTGAGTTATGGGTTCATCCAATTGACTCAGTAGTAAGAGCAGGTTTTAAATTAGCTGGAGATTGGATGTGTTATGTTGAATTTGACACAGATGGGTTCTATGATCATTACGGTACACTGCTAACTATGGCTTCAGCTGATAGTGATTATCACATTAAAGTTGTATATAGTTGGGAAGACGGATCAGGGTTTGCTGATTATTATGTTAATAGAAATTTATTAGGTAGTGAAACTTCATTCTTAAATAATAGCTTACCAGATAACTTTAGAGTAGAAAATATAGGAGTTGGAGAGGGATTTGTAGATGCTATTGGTTTATTTGATGATCCTAGTTATACAGAGAATGATAACTGGCAGAGGATACGACCTTGGGGATGGGGTAGAGAACACCTAAACGACATAAGTGGTACTAATGATTTATTAGAAAATTATTTTGAAATGGATAAATTTTTTGTGATATAAAATGAAAGAAATAGAAATTATTGACGAAAATAGAGGAAAAGGCTTCAGAGGAGAAGTCGAAATATATGAATCAGAAGAGGATTATAAACTTGGTAAATACGTGGGAAAGGTAAAGAATTTATTCCTTGATGACGGTAAAGAGCTAACTTTAGATTTTCTCTTTGGTTTAAAAAGCTGGTGGAATCCATTAGATCAAGATGATTACACTAGTTCTAACATCGGATGGAACACTACTAGATATATGGCTTTCGGTACATGTGTGTTTTCTAACTCAAGCTTCGCTAGAGCTAGTGGAATGACAGGTATAGCTAGTGGAACAGAGAATAATTATCCAGTTAGTGACACTTGGTTAGTTGAACCAGAAGACAGTACTTTGTCTAATGAGCTTGGTTCTAGAGTATTGATAGTTGCTACACGTAGAGATCAAACTATAGAGATGAGAGCAAATGTTCAAGTTCCTGGAGATCTTCCAATTGGTACAAGTCTTCGTGAATTTCTTGTATCTCTAAAACCTACAGGTCCTTCACGTGATCCTAGCTTAGGAAATGCTCAGAAATCATCTAGTTCTTTATGTAGAGCTGTTGTAGTTGGAACTGGTTGGTTCAGAGTTGTTGATGGTGTATCTGTTGCAGCTGCATCCACAGATGTTGGAGCTGTACTTTGTTATTTTGATAATCCTTATGATGTTACTACAGATATAATATTAAGATGGAAATTTGGTGAAATATAAAATGCCGACTGATACAGATTACGCTAAAGATATAGAAAGTTTAAAGAAACAAGTAGAAAAGGAACTAGACGGTTTATACGAAATATCAAGTGTATTGAATAGCTTAAAAGCTATTTTTAATTTTAAAAGAACTGGAAAAGTATATCCAGAGGATGAATTTTATGCCAAGTAATAAATATAATAGAGATTTTAGTGATAATGGAGCTTTAAAAAGACCTGGAAGAGTATCACTAAGAGTATTCGATGATATATCTAATGCAGGAGACGGCTATCCAGGTCTACAGAGGATTGTTAAGAATTTAATGGGTAGCTTCTATGACAAATATGTTATAGAAGGTTGTGTTTATAGTGGAACAAGTTTAACTACTGGTTGGATAATGATTAACCAAGTTGCTATTGAAGTTTCAGCACAAACTATTGTAGTTGCTAATGGAGAATACTTATATCTTAACTCTAGTGGAGTTGCAGTATCAACAGCAGTTATAGCAACAGCAGAAGCTGGTTTGATTCTGTTTATGAGATCTGGAGCTGGTGTAGGAACTAATATAAGAACTTATTTTGCAGATAACGAACTAAATATATATAAACTAACAGTAAAAACAGATCTTGATGTAGATGGGAATCTTGATATAGATGGAGATTTCAATGTAGATGGAGATTTTACTCTAATTGGAACTGCAACAGTGTCTGGTGAATTAACTGTTACAAACAATCTAAATGTAACTGGAAATATGGATCTTACTGGAGACATGGATATAGGTGGTGATGTAGATCTTTCTGGAAATATAGTTATGGATTCTGGAAATATTTCTGGTGTAGGAACTATTAACGTTACTACTGTAGTAGTAGCTGCAGATTTCGACATGGATGATAATGATTTAATTAATAATAAGACAATTACATATAATGCAGAAGTAGCTCATGGTGATTCTGGTGCTAGTGAAACTATAGATTTTGAGAATGGACAGAAGCACTCAGTTACAGTGAGTGAAAATACTACATTAACATTAGCACCACCTGACAACGGAATGGGAAATTTTCTAATAAAAATTCTTAATGGTTCAGCTTTTACACTCGAATGGGCTACTGAGGGAGCAGAAAATATTTACTGGGCAGGTGGAGAAGAACCTACTTGGACAGCAAGTGGAACTGATATAATTGCTATATATTATGATGGTACAGATTTCTATTGTCAGGCTGGTATTGATTTTAGTTAAGGTGATATTATGAATTGGGGAGATATAATAAGACAAGCGGCACCAGGTTTTATTACTCTACAAGGTGCAGGAGGAGATAGAAGTGTAATATGGGCTTTAGAACTTCAGAATAGTAGAGTACATCAGTTAAGCACAGTAGATTTTTCATCAGTTAGATTTGGAAGCAATGGTAGTTCAAAGGGTGTTGGAGGATCTAGCGATGTGATTTATACTAGTGATTATGAAGGTGGTGATAGGTCGAGATATTATGAGTTAAGCACGGTAGATTTTTCAGTAGTACTTACTAGTGATCAATTTACAGGATCGGCTGGTGGTATTGGAGGATCTGTTGATAAAATTCATGCTAATATATTAGGAATTATTGATTATGAAGTATTTATGATGGATTTAAGCACAGTAGATTTATCAGTAATTTTTGAAACACTAGCACCTGATTATGTAGGAAGAGGATGTGGAGGAGATAATAATGTCTGTTGGTATATACCCCTTTGGGATAATGATAATCAGTTATATTCTCTGAGTCCTAGTGATTATTCAGTTGTTAAATTTACAGATTGTGTTGTTTTCGTACCTGGAGATGCAGCTCAAGGTCTTGGAGGAAAAGGTAATGTAATGTGGTGTTCTAGAGGTCATTACGCTGAACCATATGATATGTTTTATGAAAGGTATGTTATGGATATTGAAGTTGCAGTATTATTATCAACAAATTTTTAAAGTGAAAAAATATGAAAGCGTTATTAATAGAATTTAATAAAAACACAGGAAAAAGAGCTGGAAATGTTAGTCCAAGAGATAAAAATCTTTTTTGTTTTGGTCATCAGAATTTAGAATCTGAACCAGCTAGAGAAATAAGAATAATAAGAGATAATAGAGATCTAACGAAGTATAAAAATATGGAAGGAGTAACATTACTAAACAACAACAAAGAAATAGACGATGCTATTGACGAGTTTATTGAAATAAATAAACCAGAACAATTTGTCATAGTATCAGATGTAATTTTTAAATTACACGTTGAGCAGAGAGGTATAATTTTAGATGATATTCCCGGAAATACAGTTGGTGAAATTTTAAGCGAACTTAAAAAACAGGGAATAAAAGGATTGAGAAGTACGAAGAAAAAGATCGTTAAAACAAAAGATATTAGATTATAAACTTAGGTGTATAATGGATTTATCAAAGAGAATAAAAATAAACAGTCACTATCAGATAACTTACGCTAGATTACTTTCAATAATTTTTATAACTTTATTAGAGATACTAGCGTTGATGTCGTTTCACAATTGGGAATTAGTTCCAGAAGTATTTTTTGTATTATCAAATATGATTTTCGCACTATCTAGAAGACCTGTAGAAGATGAGATGGAAGAGCTACAGAAGAAGATAGAGGAAAACCAAACAACAATATCGAAGCAACAAGGGTTAATATTTTTATTAGAAGAAAAATTAAGAGAAATGAGAGGGTAAAATTATGATACAAATATTAAGCGACTTTCATATAAACTTGAAGAATATGAAAAAGCTGGTAAAGAATCAAACAATAAGATTAAAAGAAAATGAAAAAAAGATATTTAAATTAGCAAAAGAGTTAGGAATTGGTAACAATGGGATTTTGGAAAAAGTTTGTTAGTTTTATAAAGAAAAACGCAAGTAGGAACACTGAAATAATAAGTAAGAACTTTGGAGCAATGCTGATTATATGGACTATAGCTGGTATAACAATTTTAATTAGTTTTATATCTACTGGTTCTGTCGACTATAGAACACCTGTTATTCTTGGATTAGGTGGAACTTCAGAGTTTCTTGTGGTTTTATTGAGAAGTTTATTTGGAAAGAAAAGAGAAGAAAAGACAACATGAATATCTTCGTAACTACACAGATGCGAACTGGAAGCACATGGTTGTGTGACCTGCTTTCTGGAATCATAGGTAAACCTTGGATTTTTTGGGAGAAAGGTAGAGATATACCTAAAGAAAGGTTTAGTGATTTAATGCATGATTCGAAAGGAACAAATATAATAAAGATTCATTATACTCCACCGAGTAGAATCTGTGAATGTATAGACTACAATGATAGAAAAAACTTTGTAATCTCAATAACGAGAGACGTAAGAGATACTGCTATATCTAAGATTCTTTACATGAGAAATGATAAAACGATGAGGAGTTTATCTCGTCTTAAGAATCTAAATGATATGAGAGTGCAATTTGACAGAGAACATTTATCAGATAAGGATTATATAAATCAATTTATTAAAACACCTCATTTTAAACATATTGTGAGAAACTGGAAGATGTATAATGATGGTTATACACATCCTAACTATCACTTAACCTCTTATGAACTCCTACATAAAAGAAGACTTTACGTTTGTAAAACAATAGCTAATTTTCTTAAGCTTAGAGTAAATAATCAAATGTTAAAAAGTGTTATAGGTCGAAATAATTTTATGGCTAAATCTGGTAGACAACAAGGGAAGGGTGTCAATTCTGCTTTTAGAAGAAAAGGAATAGTTGGAGATCATAAGAATTATCTTGATCAGAGATCTATGAGAATTATAAATAGGTTAGTTGAAAACTTATGAGTATAGCAAAAATAAAACGAAATATTATTGCTGAGTATAAGATAAAACCAACCATCTGCTTTTATTATTATCTTTATAATGTAGTAGATTATTGTGGTGAAGAGGTAGTAAGAAAATCATTCGAGTCTATTTCAAAACAAGGAGATGAAGTAATATTAGGATGTTATCTTCCTACTGATGACACAGAAAAAATAGGCAAGGAATATGGGTTTAAAATAGTTAAAGTAGATGAAGATGATAGAAACAATTTTCCAGAATCAAAAATAAGAAACAAAGTAATAATAAATACTAACTGTAATTTTGTAGTTCCTATTAATATAAATGTCGTATATAGTAAAAATATAGCTGGAGTTATTAGAAGATGGTTGAATAATAACTACATAAGAAATAAGACATTGAAAATTAGCTACAAGTTTCAAGATGTAGATGGTAATATTGGAAGAAGACGCTATGGTTTCTCCACTGTTTTTTATAGACCTTTTTTATTAAGAGCTAGAGGATATGATGAAAGAACAAGTTATGCAGCGGGGAGTCAAAAGTACGGTGTTAGATTGTTTAAAGATGTCTATAGGATAAAAACACAATCTTATAATAGTAACATGGTTCATGGGTATCACAACAATCTTAAACTACCAATGCTAAGAAAGTTCTTTCCGAATAGTACCATACATAAGCTGAAATCGAGAAGAGGTCGTGTAGTAAATAATTTAATAAATGAACTACTTATTGATTTTAATGAAGGAGTTAAAAGAGTAAATAATAGCTATTGGTAAATAGAATGAAAATATTTGGTATAGGATTATCAAGAACAGGAACACTCTCTTTAGCAACAGCATTAACGGAGCTAGGATATGAAACAATTCATTATCCAGATCCACCACTTATTCCAGAATTAATAGATGTTATTAAAGAATATGATGCTGCTTGTGATACTCCAGTAGCTTTAGCTTATAAGGAGTTAGATAAAGCTTTTCCAAATTCTAAGTTTATACTAACCACAAGATCTTTGGAAAGTTGGATTGAATCATGTAGAAATTTCAGACATTTTAGAATTGGTTTAAAATTTGATAAGAAACAAGTAAGATTATTACTTTATGGGTATAATGGGTTTCACGAAGATAAGTTTACTGAAACGTATATTAAACATGAAGTAGAAGTAAGAGAATATTTTAAGAATAGAAGTGATTTATTAATAATGAATATAACAAATGGAGATGGATGGAAAGAACTCTGTACTTTTCTTAACAAAGAGATTCCAAATAAACCATTTCCACATAGGCATAAAGGAAAATGAAGTTAACAGTATATACAGCAATATTTGGAGATTATGACGTACTAGCAGAACCTGTTTTTCTTAGTTCTGATATTAAGTATATTTGCTTTACTGATAAAGAATATGAGAGTGAAAACTGGGATGTAAGAGTAGTTCCAATTGTAGAATCATCACCAAGAAAAGAAGCAAGAAAATATAAGATTCTTTCACATAAATACATAGGTGACGGTATAAGTTTATGGATAGATGGATCTCGTTGCATATATAATAATCCTATTATATATATTAGAAAGCTTTTGAGGAGATATGATCTCCTTACTGGATTACATCCTTCAAGGAATTGTATTTATGATGAAGCAGCGAAATGTATTAAAGCAAACAAAGGAAAACGTGAAAATATTACAAGGCAAGTTATAAAGTACCATAAGGAAGGTTATCCTATACATAATGGTTTGATAAATAGTAGTATTATGGTAAGGAGAATAACACCAAAAACCATTAAGGTTGAGAATGATTGGTGGCATGAGTTAAGCAACTTCAGCGTGAGAGATCAAATTTCTTTTAATTATGTTGCTTGGAAGAATAATCTTGAATATAGAATAATCAACTGGAGAAAATTTATTAGTACAAAACCACATAAGAAAAGATTACTTGCTCAAGAAAAACGAAAGGGGAGAAGAAAATGATAGGATTTGTAGTTCCAATGCATAAGAGTAATCTTAGACCAAACGGTTTTGAGTTTATAGATACTTTTATAAGAACGCTATATAAATTCTGTAAGAAGGAATTTATTCTATATCTTTTTGATAATGCTTCTGTTGAAAAATATAATGTACCTAATTATCCAAATATAGAATATACATATATAGAAATCCTATTCTATATATCAGAAGACTTTTAAGAAGATACGATCTTCTTACTGGAATACACCCTTCAAGAAATTGTATTTATGATGAAGCAGTTAAATGTATTCAAACAAATAAAGAGAATTCTGAAGAT
>Ga0114923_10001126_pt1 | contig 18862 bp, 14 predicted proteins | sample SumtaG_FD_89578 | JGI IMG/M metagenome (GOLD analysis project Ga0114923, IMG submission 89578) | Deep subsurface microbial communities from Indian Ocean to uncover new lineages of life (NeLLi) - Sumatra_00157 metaG | ecosystem: Environmental > Aquatic > Marine > Oceanic > Sediment | place: near...
ATTTTGCAAAAATGCCGGGAACTCATCTTGGACGAAGGGCATAATGTCCGCACCGCCGAGTCTGTTGAAGAGGCACTGGACATCATCCAGAAACATCCCGGCGACGTGGATATCATGCTCATTTCCCTTGAGCTTCCAGGGTGGGGTGGCATGACTCTCATTGAGACCCTGCAAAAGGCCAGGCGTGAAATCCTGATCATGACCATGTCGGCCAACTGCGGCGAGGAGGCCATAGAGGCGATTTATGCCGGAGCCTATGACTGCATTCGCAAGAGCTTTACCACTGATCGGTTCTGGACAAAGATAAATCGGGCCATAGAGGCCTTCAGGCTCAGGCGTCAAGTGAATATCCTCAAGCGGCAAAAGCAAGCTGTCTTAAGAAAAGGCCCCCATCGAGAGAATCTTTTAGCAATTCTGGATAGCCTTAACGAAGGCCTTGTGGTGACGGATCGTAAGACAAACGTCGTCCTGTTTAATACAAAAGCCTCTACAATGTTTGGCTTGACTGAGGAAAAAACTCTGGGTCGACCCGTTTCACAGTGCATTGAATCGGATGAGTTGTTATCATTCTTTTTGCGCGCAATAGAATCAGATGATTCTTTAACACCGTTGATGGCCGGAGAAGAACCTGTTGTCAAGGTAGGGGAAAATGTCCTTCGTGTGCATTTAGACCCTGTGAAGAATGAGGCAGGCGCCGTTATTGGTGCAGTAGGACTGTTTCATGACGTCAGCGGAGTCACGGCCATGGACAAGTTAAGGTCCGATTTTCTCTCCATGGTCTCCCACGAACTCAAGGCCCCGTTGAGTTCTCTGCTGATGCAGATTTCGGTGGTCCTCGACGGACTAGCCGGAGACCTCACCGAGAAGCAGAAGGATTTGCTCGGCAAGGCCAAGAACAAGACAAAAGGGATGATAACCCTGGTTAATGACATCCTGGATTATCGGCGCGTTCAGGAAGGTAAATCGATCCAGAGGATTGAAAGCCTGGATCTGTCGAAAATTTTGCAGAGGGCTCTCGAGCTTATGCGCCTGTCGGCCGAAGAAAAGGGGCTTAGCCTCACATGTAAAATCGCTGAAGAACTGCCAGTGCTCAGTGGAGACAGAGGCGGTGTGGAGGCTATCTTTGTCAACCTCATCAGCAATGCCATCAAGTACACCCACAAGGGCGGGAATGTAAGCGTCTCCCTAAACAAAGAGGGCAAGGGCGTACGACTTATGGTCGAGGATAGTGGCATAGGGATTCCACCAGAGGATATTGACCGGATTTTTGAGAAGTTCTATCGGATCAAGACCGAACAAACCAGGAGTATAGCAGGCTCGGGGCTTGGTTTATCGATTGTCAAGGGGGTCGTGGACGCGCACGGTGGTGTAATCCACGTGGAAAGCGAAGTAGGAAATGGGACCACCTTTATCGTGTCGCTGCCCCCCGGATGATAGATTTTGAAGATACGACTGATCATTGCTGAACAGAAAGAGCTAAGTGAAAATCGATAGTACAACTCATACAGAGCATAACGGCCATCCCCCTTGTAAGCTGGCCTGCCCGATTCTGACTGACGTGCGGGAGTACGTCCAGCTCATTGCTGAGAGAAGGTATGAGGAGGCATTTGCTGCAATAAGAAAGAAAAATCCATTGCCTCGCGTATGCGGCCGTATCTGCACCCATCCATGCGAGACGGCCTGCAAGCGAGGGCAGGCGGATGAACCGATTGCCATAGCTGCACTGAAGCGCTTTGCCTCTGATGGCCCCTGGAAGGAGAAATATAAAGCGGTATTATCCAAGACATCGACCGGGCACAAGGTTGCGGTGATCGGCTCAGGGCCTGCAGGGCTTGCAGTTGCCCATGATCTGGCCCTGCTTGGCCACCATGTCACTATCTTTGAGGCCTTACCGGTTTTGGGCGGGATGTTGAGGGTCGGCGTGCCCGAATATCGCCTCCCCAAAGATGTGTTGGATGAGGAGATTCGAGCGATTCTTGACCTTGGCATTCAGGTTAAGACAGGGATTCGAATAGGTGAAGAGTTCAAGCTCGACGGTCTCTTTGAGCAGGGATACAAAGCGGTGTTTGTAGCGATCGGTGCCCACAAAGACCGCAAGCTGAGGATTCCCGGTGAGGATGAACTGGAAGGGGTGGTTTCTGCGGTTTCCTTCTTGCGGCAAGTCAACCAGGGACAAAATCCCAAGGTGGGAAAGAATGTGGCCGTAATTGGTGGAGGCAACACGGCTATTGATTCGGCCCGTTGCTTGCTTCGCCTGGGTGCTGAAAACGTTCACATTGTGTATAGGAGATCCAGGGACGAGATGCCGGCGGCCCAAGAGGAGATCGAAGAGGCCATCCATGAGGGTGTTCAGATAGTCTATTTGACCTCGCCGATTGAAATCCTTGGGGAAGGTGGGAAGGTTTCGTCTTTGAAATGCATCGCAAACGAGTTGGGCGAGCCGGATGCAAGTGGTCGAAGAAGCCCGCAGCCGGTGCCGGGATCTGAATTTACCCTTGATGTTGATATGGTGATCGCTGCAATCGGCCAGGCCCCTGACTCATCTTTTCTGGCCGAGGATGTTGAACTTTCGGAGAGAGGAAAGGTGATCAACCTGGAAGACCTTCACACTTTGGCTACCACCCGTTCCGGGGTCTTTGCTGGGGGTGATGCAGTCACCGGGCCTGCTACAGCTATTAAGGCGATAGCTGCGGGCAAACAAGCTGCAATCTCCATAGATTCGTATTTGAGAGGGGAAGCACTTCCAGAGGCCGAAACAGCAAAAGAAGCTATGACCGAAAAGCTTCCATCAAGTATTCTGGAAAAGACAAGGACGTTCCCAAGGAGTCGAGTTAAGACGGTGCCGTTGGATATGAGCCTTCTCGCGTTCGACGAAGTGGCTCTAGGTTTGACTGAACACCAAGCCATCCAGGAAGCACAACGTTGCCTTCACTGCTACCTGGGGGCACAGTTAGATCCGGAGCAATGCATAGGGTGCGGTGTCTGCGTAAAGGTTTGCCCTCTGGAAATTCCTTCTATGGGTACGGACGGGAAAATGGATCTTGACATCTTTCAATGTCAAGCATGCGGGACGTGCGCAGCCGAATGTCCGGTGCAGGCTGTCAACATGCGCTTTTATCCTCAAGGACACATTGTTTCTGAGGTTGAGACAGCTCTCAGAGAATCAAAGATCTCAGCCCCCTTTATTGTGGGTCTGTTTTCTCAATATGGCAATTTCACCGCGAACCATTTGGATGCCCTTGGCCGGGACTTTCCGCAGATCGTTCCTGTCATGATTTTTGGTTTGGAAAGGGTCAGTGTTTCCAATGTTCTGCGAATATTTCAACTGGGAGCCGATGCCGTTCTAATGGCCGAAGCCCCTCCGGAAAACCGCCGATTTCCTGAGACCCGGTCCCTGGTAGAAAAACGGGGTGCCGCAGCCAAACAGATCCTGGATCTACTGGGCTTCAGTGGAAGCCGTTTGATCTTGTACACGATGCCAAAGGAAGGGCTTTTTGAAGCGCCGTGGCTGGCCGAGACGATCGACAAAATCAAGGCATTGGGGCCAAATCCTCTTAGACAAGATGCACTAGCAGCATGAGCATCCAAGAACTGATTGAGAAAACCAAGGTCTCTTTTTGTCAGGACTGTGGGGTATGTACCGGAAGTTGCCCTGTTTCCCGGGTATTGCCCGGGTTCTCACCTCAGCAGATGGTGGGAAAGTTTGTCCTGAGTGCCGACTTGGGTCTAGAAGATGAGGTTTTGGGGGAAAAGGATGTGTGGTCATGCCTGACCTGCGGTCTTTGCCTCCAAAGGTGCCCTTCCAAAGTAGAGTACCTGGAATTTGTTAGGGCTGTGCGCGAAGAAGCCTTCAAGACAGGCAATAAGACGACTTTTGCCCACAACGGGGTACTGGAGACCATTGCCCAAATGCAGACGGGTGGTCTGGCCCAAAACAAGACGGCCTGGGCTCGACAAGCCGGCAATATTCGAGAAAAAGGCGAGTACTATTTATTTGTAGGCTGTCTTCCTTACTTTGATGTGATTTTCAGAGAAATGGGTGTCTCTCCCCTTAGCCCTGCGAGTCATATGATAAAGTTGCTTAACAAACTTGGCATTGAACCGGTGGTCAGCGATGAGGAACGCTGTTGCGGCCACGACATGCTGTGGAGCGGCAACGTGGGTTTATTCAAGGAACTAGCCAGCTCCAACATTGAACTGATGAAACGCCTTGGCTGCAAAAAAGTGATATTTGGTTGCCCGGAAGGCTATCTGACCTTTAAGACCTATTACCCCCTTTATTTCGGAGAGTTGGACTTCGAGGCTGTTCATTTTTATGACCTTTTGGCCAAGCAGATCAAAGGGGGCGCTTTTCAACCGGCCCCAATGGAGCACACATTGACGTATCACGATCCATGCAGGCTGGGAAGAATGGCCGGTATCTATGAGACACCACGGGAAATCATTGCCAGCATACCAGGCATCAAATTTGTGGAGATGGAACGGAACCGGGAAGAGGCTGTTTGTTGCGGCATAAGTTGCTGGGCCAATTGTTCCAGTTATTCCAGGCAAATCCAGATGGACAGGCTGAAAGAGGCCGAGGCCACAGGAGCAGATACATTGATCACTGCTTGTCCGAAGTGTAACATTCACTTCACATGCGCTTTGTCTTCCAGTGACATAGCGATGGAAGTCAAGGATTTGACTCACGTGATAGCTTCAGTTATGGATATTTGAGAAGATCAATTTGGAGTGTGCACGTATGAGTAAAGACGTCTTGGTCATTGGCGGAGGCATTGCGGGCATACAGGCGTGCTTGGATTTGGCAGACCAAGGTATAATGGTCTATCTCGTAGAACGCCTGCCGAGTATTGGCGGGAAAATGGCTCAGTTGGACAAGACCTTTCCGACCAACGATTGCTCCATCTGTATTATGGGCCCCAAACTTTTCGAGGTGGAGCGGCATCCAAACACTCAATTGCTGACCTATGCTGAAGTGGAGGCAGTTAACGGAGCAGCGGGTAACTTTACGGTCAAGGTGAGGAAGAAGGCCCGCTATGTTGATGAAGACAAATGCACGGCCTGTGGTCTGTGCGCTGAAAAGTGTCCGGTGTCCGTCCCGGACCAATTCAATATGAACATGGGAACAAGAAGCGCGATCTACAAATACTTCCCCCAAGGTATCCCTTCCGTATACACGATTGATGACAGTGCCTGCCGCATCTTTCAAGGCAAGAAGTGTAATATTTGTGCCAAGATCTGTGAAGCCAAGGCCGTCAATTACGAACAGAAGGACACCGTGTTTGAACTTGACGTGGGGGCTATCATCGTTGCAACTGGCTTTGAAGTCTTCGACCCATCAGATATCAAGCCTTATGGGTACGGGACTATCGCTGATGTCATTACGGCCATGGAGTTTGAGCGTCTATTGAACGCAAGTGGTCCCACAGGCGGGCACCTGGAACGGCCATCCGGTTTGAAGATCAAAGCCGAAATTAAACAACTGGAAAAGCAAATCAAGAAGACCAATGCGCGGCTAAAGAGCCTTGAGAAGAAAAGCAGAGGATCTACGGACGAAACTCATAAGACTTTGGAAGACATGAATGAAAGATTGGTAGTCCTAAAAGATAAAGAAGCATCATTGGAGGAGCTCAGAGACATTGCCTTTGTCCAATGTGTGGGTTCTCGAGATCTCAGGTATAATGCCCATTGTTGCAGTTTTGGTTGCATGCACTCGGTCAAGGAGGCTGTTGTTGCCACAGAACATGGCTCAGAATTGCGGTCTACTATTTTCTTTACAGATATGAGGGCCTATGGAAAGGACTTTCACGAATATTGCCTGAGGGGGGCTTCAGAGTACGGCATCCAGTTCGTTCGTGGCCGGGTCGCCGAGATAGGCCAGGGAGATGATGACAGGCCTGTCGTCTGGTGTGAAGATATGGACATACGGAAAGTAGAAAAGCACCCCTTTGATTTGGTGGTGATGGCAACGGCCTGCGTGCCGAGTAAAGGCGTTGAAAATCTGTCTAGGATGATCGGTTTTGATTTAGACGAAAGCGGATTCGTTAAAACGGATCCTAATAAGCCGGCCAATACCTCGGTCAAAGGTATCTTTGTATGTGGCTGCGCTGAAGGGCCGATGGACATACCTTCGTCGGTGTCCATGGCAAGTGCGGCTGCTTCAATGGCCGTCCAAACGGTAAAGGGACTCGGATAGGATTGTGTAACTGGCGCCTGAACGAAAAGTCGTGTTCAGGCAAAAATTCGAATATCAAATGACAAAATGACACAAACTAATATATTGCAAATCCAATATTTTTGTCATTTGAACATTTGTGTTTTGGTAATTGTTTGGCGCAAGCTTCACTTCGTGTCGGATTTCGTGCTTCGGATTTCGAATTTTTTAATTACAAGAACTGGGGTTTCGGTCAGGCATTAACTATATCACATGGAACAATAAAGTGGATACTGAACTCAGAACAGGAGTCTTTATTTGTCATTGCGGTATCAATATCGCTGGTGTTCTGGATATTGAAGATCTATGTGAGTATGCCGGAATATTGCCAAACGTTGTTACGGTGCAGGCCAATCTGTTTACCTGTGCGGAAACAGGCACATCCGAAATAAAGAAAGCTGTTCATGATCATAACCTAAATCGAGTTGTGGTGGCCGCCTGTACACCCCGTACACATGAGCCCATCTTCCGGGCCTCCTGCCAGGAGGCAGGTATTAATCCCTACTTCTTTGAAATGGTCAATATCCGGGAGCATTGCTCCTGGGTGCACAGGCACGAGAGGGAAGGTGCTCAGGCCAAAGCCCGAGACCTTATCCGGATGGCGGTTGCAAAGGCTTCGTTTTTAGAACCTATTGAGACGTTTAGATCAAAAGTCGAACCCAAGGCCTTGGTCATAGGGGCAGGGATTGCGGGCATGACATCAGCCTTAGCCTTGGCAGGTCAGGGCTTTGAGGTGATTCTTCTGGAAAAAGAGGCAGAGATGGGTGGTCTGTTGCGGCACCTCCACAAGGTGGCTCCATCTGATGTGACTGCTGCTGAATTGATTGAAGAAAAAATAGCGGCCATCAAGAATGACAGTCGTATTCAATGCTTCACTTCGGCCACCCTTGAAGAAGTAAACGGCTATATAGGCAAGTACGAAGCAAGATTTTCTTCTGGCGATGAGTCTCACACCCACAAAGTCGGTGTTATTATTGTGGCCACAGGCGGTGCCCCGCTGGAGCCTGTCGGTTTGTATAACTATGACGGTAAACACGTGATCACCCAGTCCGAACTCGAGATGAAGTTGAAGGGTGGAGAGATCGACGCAAAGAGTATCGTGATGATCCAATGTGTGGGAGCTCGGATCCCGGAGCGGAACTACTGTTCCCGCATCTGTTGCATGGTGGCGATCAAGAACTGCCTTCATATAAAAGAGATAGTCAAAAATGCCAAGATTTTCGTCCTCTTTCGCGATATTCAAGCCTATGGCGTGGAAACGAAGCCCTCTTCTTCAAAGCCAAGGGAGCCGGCGTCAGGTTCATCAGGTATAGCTTGGACAGCCCCCCCGTTGTTGAGGACGGCAAAGTGAAAATCTACCACCCTGCTATGGGCAAGGAGGTTCCTTTGCCCGCAGACCTCGTGGTGCTTTCAACTCCTGTTGTGGCACACGATGATGCTGAAAGTGTCTCAAGATTACTGAAGGTTCCGGTTAATGAATACAAATTCTTTTTGGAGGCACATGCCAAGCTCAGTCCCCTGGATTTTGCCACCAATGGCATCTACTTGTGCGGCAATGCTCATTATCCAGCAACCGTTCGTGAGGCGACTTATCAAGCATTGGGGGCTGCATCGCGGGCGAGTATTACCCTATCCCATGACACTATCGAAAGGGTGGGTACGGTCGCCACGGTTGATGAGGAATTGTGCTCCGCTTGTTTTGCCTGTGTCAAGGTCTGTCCGTACAAGGTGCCACACATGAACGAACGGGGTAAGGCTGGGATCGAGCCGATGCAATGCCAGGGTTGTGGTATCTGCGTTGCTGAGTGTCCGGCTGAGGCGATTCAGTTCAGGTATGTGAGTGACGAGCAGATCATGGCGGCGTGCGAAGCGTTGAGAGCATCATAGAAAACAGGAGTGAAAATCGATGAACGACTTTGAACCTCTTATTGCTGTATTTAGTTGCCATTACTGTAGCTATGCGGCTGCTGACCTGGCGGGATCGTCAAGGATTCAATATCCCCCCAACATTAGAGTAATCAAGGTGCCGTGTACGGGGAGGGTAAGCGTCAACCATATCCTCAGGGCCTTGGAATGTGGTGCGGATGGCGTGTATGTGGCTGGATGTCTGGAAGGTACGTGTCACTTTATCAGCGGCAATTTCAAGGCCAAGCAAAGGCTTCAGTATGCAAAAGATTTATTGAGTGAAATCGAGATAGAACCTGAGCGGGTACAAATGTATTTTATGTCAGCTTCCGAAGGCGCGAAGTTCGCCAATGTAGCCAAGGAAATGACAGAAGCCATAAAAGAATTAGGCCCAGGTCCTTTGAGGCCGACCAAATCTGAGTGAGGTGCTTATGATCATAGCCCAAAGAAAACCAATGGAAGAGATCCAGGCAATGATCGACGGTTTCGAGAAGATCCTTGTTCTAGGATGCAGGGGTTGCACCACAGTCTGTTGTGCCGGGGGGGCTAAGGAGGTTGAAACCCTGTCAACCCTCATCCGCATGGACGGAAAACAGAAAGGGAAGACGGTCAATACTCTGGAAGCCTCAACCGAATTACAGTGTGAGCCGGAAAGCGTCAGGCCCATATTGGAGAAGCTGGCAAATCAATATGATGTGGTTCTCTCCATGGCCTGTGGAGCTGGCGTCCAAACAGTGGCAAAGCTGTTTCCCGATCTGCGTGTATTGCCCGCTTTGAACACCAATTTTATTGGGATGGCAGAAGAACATGGCGTGTGGACAGAGGTATGTCTGGCGTGTGGAGACTGCATCTTGGGCAAAACTGCTGGCATCTGTCCAGTGACCCGGTGTGCTAAGGGCCTTCTGAACGGGGCCTGTGGAGGTGCGTCAGAGGGAAAGTGTGAAGTCTCCAAAGACCGCCCCTGTGCCTGGCAAGAGATCTACCATGCCCTGAAATGTTTGAATATGTTGAATTATCTGAAGGAAAAATCGCAGGTAAAGGACTGGCCCATTCATCCGGGCAGGGTGGTTAGAGAAGATTTGCGGGAAGTCGAAGCCACATAGAAGGGGTGCTACCATGAGTTTTAGACAAGCCTTGGAATCAGGAAAGTTTCTGGTGACTGCTGAGGTTGGGCCCGGAAAGGGAACCGATGTAGAGCACTTGTTGAAAGATGCTGCTATTATCAAAGACCGGGTTGATGCCATTAACGTCACTGACTTGCAGAGTTCGGTCATGCGCTTAGGCTCCATGGCTGTCTGTCATTTATTGACCGATATAGGGGTCGATCCTGTTTTTCAAGTCACGTGCAGGGACCGGAACCGCCTTGCCCTGCAATCGGATCTCCTGAGCGCCTGGGTTCTGGGGATCAGGAACGTGCTTGCCCTTACCGGCGACCATCCTGTCCTGGGGGATCATCCTCAGGCCAAACCGGTTTTTGAGTTAGACTCTGTTACGCTTTTGGAGGTGATCGGTAAGCTGAACTCCGGATTTGATATGGTGGGTAACGAACTTAAGGGCAAACCCGGCTTTCTTCCCGGTGCTGTGGTGAATCCCGGAGCGGATAACGAGGCCGCCATGGATCTCCAGATCATGAAGATGGAAAAAAAGATCAAGGCAGGTGCCAAGTTTTTTCAGACACAGGGTGTCTATGACCTGGACGCCTTTGAAAAATTCATGAAGCGCGTCGAGGGGTTTAATACTAAGGTCTTGGGAGGTATTATCCTCCTCAAGTCGGTCGGCATGGCTCGTTTCATGAACAAAAACGTGGCTGGTGTTTTTGTCCCGGAACCTTTGATTCAGGAGCTAAAGGAAGCCGAGGACAAAACCCGGGTCAGCATGAATATAGCAGTGCGTTTAATTAAGGGGATGAAGGATCTTTGCCATGGTGTCCATATTATGGCCCTTGGCTGGGAGAGCAAGATACCACCGATTTTGGATGAAGTAGGACTATGATGGATTGAATATTGATGATTGACGATTGAATATTTAAGGATCAAGAGCTTCTCCATAGGATAGTTAATCCTTAATCGAAAACCATCAATTTATTTGGCCTATGGCTTTATCATGTGGGCTGTTAGAGAGTGTGGAAAGGAGTAAATATGGCATTTGAAACACCGGAGATATCGTACAATGGTACGATCAAGGAAATTCCATTGGGCAAAGAAGCAAACCGCATCACTGTGGGTGGGGGAACCTCATACCCCTTTTATCTCTTTGAAGGAGAGATGCCCCACCCTCCGAAGATAGCCATGGAAGTATATGATGCGCCCCCTGAGGATTGGCCCCAAGCGGCATTGGAACCCTTTGCCGATGTCGTCGAGGACCCGGCCGCATGGGCCCAAAAATGCGTGGCGTCATACAACGCGGAAATGGTCGCATTGCAGCTGGCCAGCACAGACCCTAATGCCCAGGACACGCCGGCCGAACAGGCTGTTGAAGTAACTAAGAAGGTGGCCGCTGCCATCGAGGTTCCCCTCATTGTATGGGGGTGCGGCAATCCGGAGAAGGATACCGAGGTCCTGAAAATGGTTGCCGAGGCGTGTGCAGGGGAGAATCTCATTATCGGCCCTGTTGAGGAAGGTGTGTATAAGGCCTTGGGCGCGGCTTCCCTTGCCTATCAGCACACTATAGCTGCTTCTACTCCGATTGACATCAACTTGGCCAAACAACTTAATATCCTACTGGGAAACCTTGGTGTGCCGGACGAGCGTATTCTTGTTGATCCCACTGTCGCGTCTCTGGGTTACGGATTAGAGTATTGCTACTCGGTAATGGAGAGAGACCGGATGGCCGCCCTGACACAGGAGGATGAAAGGCTCCAGTTTCCTGTTGTCTGTAACATGGCCAAGGAGGTCTGGAAGGTCAAGGAGGCAAAGATTAGCGAGGAGGAGGCCCCCTTGTTGGGCGATCCTTTAAAAAGGGGCGTTCTCCTTGAGGCCATGACAGCGCTATTGCTCCTTTTGGCAGGGGGTGACATCCTGATTATGCGGCATCCGGATGCCATTCAATTAGTCAGGGATTTTGTTAGCGACCTGACGGCAAACTGAAACAGTGCGGATTGTAGAATCCGAAATCCAAAATCCCAAAACGAGGTGTTTAAAAAGTGTCAAAAATCATTTGTTCAGCAGCGATTCGTGGCGCCCACAAGATTGTGGAAAGGGCGGAAACCAAGTATCAAAAGGCCTTGGACAAATGGGGTCCTGATCAAGAGATAGGCTTTCCCAACACAGCCTATTATCTTCCCATTATATATGGCATTTCGGGTATTCCCGTCAAAAAGCTCGGAGATGTCAAAGAGGTCCTGGAACGGTGCAGATCACTGCTGCCAGACTTAGTTGACGAACATGTATGGCTACCCTATCTGGCACCGACGCTTGAAGCCGGGATGACCACGTTCTTTGCGGAAGAGATCATTGAGGCCATCCGCTATCTGGAGTCTCCGGATTTCTACACCAAGACGGAAGACCCTGCTGACGGAAACATCTGGCTTGGCGCGGCAGATGACGTCATATTGCGCAAAAGAGGCGTGGAATTCGTTGACGGCACTGCCCCCGGCTTTGCTGCTATTCTTGGGGCCCCGCCAACCAAAGAGATCGCTGTGCAGCTTGCCCAGGAGCTTCAGGAGAAGAACCTTTATATCTTCATGTGTGCGGACCATGAGGGCCGTACCATGTCCGAGATGTTGGTGGAGGCCGGGGTTCAAATCGGCTGGGGAACTCGTCTTGTCTCCTTTGGTCCCGAATATACCGGGACGATATTTGCCATGGGCTTTGCCACCCGGGCCGCCATGTCCTTTGGCGGCGTGAAGCCTGGAGATTTTAAGAGTAATCTCCTGTACAACAAAGATCGGATCTTTGCCTTTGCCATGCCCTTAGGCACAGTGACCGATGAATGGTATGCCAATGCGGCCGGCGCTATAAACTGGGGCTTCCCGACGATTGCCGACACACCCATTCCGGAAATCCTTATTACGGGTATCTGCACTTATGAGCACGTGGTTTCCAATGTGCCCTATGACCAATTGGTAGCCAGAGCCGTTGAGGTCAGGGGCCTGAAGGTAACCGTATCAAAAGTCCCCATACCGGTATCCTATGGCCCTGCCTTTGAAGGAGAGCGCGTCCGTAAGGATGATCTTTACTTAGAATGCGGTGGCGGTAAGACACGGGCTGTGGAATGGGCGACCACCAAGGATATGGATGAAGTCGAAGATGGCAAGATCGAGATCTTCGGCCCGGATATAGATGATATGGAGCCGGGGGCAAGGCTCCCCCTTGCCATCGTGGTTGAGTTTGCAGGCAGGAAAATGCAGGAAGACTTTGAGCCGATCCTGGAAAGGCAGATCCACCACTTTGTCAACTACGCCCAGGGTCTTATGCACATTGGCCAGAGAGACATCGCCTGGATAAGGATGGCCAAGGCTGCTGCCGCAAAGGGGCTCAAGCTCAAACACATCGGGGATATCCTGCATGCCAAGTTTCATCAGGACTTTGGGGCTATCTTTGATAAGGTCCAGGTCAAACTCTATACTGAAGAAGATAAGGTAAGCGAGATCCTGGAAAAGGCAAGGGAGGTATACCAACATCGAGACGCCCGGATCGAAGGAATGACCGATGAGACTACAGATATTTATTACTCCTGTACTTTGTGCCAGTCCTTTGCACCCAATCATGTTTGCATTATCAGTCCGGAGAGGACCGGGCTGTGTGGTGCCTACAACTGGATGGACTGCAAGGCCTCATATGAGATCAATCCAACAGGTCCTAATCAGCCCGTGGAGAAGGGGGACTGCCTTGATCCAAAACTGGGACAGTGGAAAGGGTGCAACGAGTTTCTTTACAAGGCCTCGCGGCAGGCCCTGGATCACTACAATTTTTATACCATTGTGCATGACCCCATGACCACCTGCGGGTGCTGTGAATGCATTGCCGCGATACTTCCCATATGCAACGGAGTCATGACCGTGGATCGTGATTATGCAGGGATGACACCCTGCGGCATGAAGTTCACCACCCTTGCCGGAACGATCGGGGGCGGGATGAGTGTGCCCGGCTTTGTGGGGCACGGCAAGTACAACATCACCCAGAAAAAATGGTTCATTGGTGATGGCGGGATCAAACGCCTGGTTTGGATGCCCAAGCACCTGAAGGAGGAGATCGGGGAACGCCTGAAAAAACGAGCGGAAGAGATCGGCATCCCAGACCTTCTGGATATGATTGCCGATGAAACCATAGGGACTAGCGAAGAGGAAATCCTCCCCTTTTTGGAAGAAAAGGGTCATCCGGCGTTAACTATGGATCCTCTTCTGGAGTAGAATCGTTGGTCATTAGTCACTTGTCATTAGTCATTAGTAAAACCAATGACCAGTGACTAAGAATGGAGGAATCATATGGCATTAACCGGAATTCAAATCTACAAACTTTTGCCCAAGACCAATTGCAGCGAGTGCGGGGTGCCTACCTGCCTTGCATTTGCCATGAGCCTTGCTGCAGGCAAAGCAGAGTTGGCGGCCTGTCCCTATGTTTCAGAAGAAGCCAAGGCAGAGCTCGCTGATGCCGCGGCTCCTCCCATCAGGGTGGTGGAAATCGGTGCAGGGGAAAGGAAGCTCAAGATTGGTGGTGAAACCGTGCTCTTTCGCCACGAAAAGACCTTCCTGAATCCTCCCGGCATAGCTGTACTTGTTACGGACGAGATGAGTGATGAGGAGGTGGCGGGTCGGCTTGAGCGGTTCAAGACCTTGGAATACGAGCGGGTGGGTCTGACCTTGAGAGCGGATCTTATTGCAGTAAAATCGATCTCTGCTGATGCCGGCAAGTTTGAGGCCCTGGTTGCAAGGGTGAAAAGTGAAACAGATGGTGGCATTATCCTGATGACCGATGACGTCGGCGTGATGGAGACCGGACTCAAGGCATGCGCGGATCGCAAGCCGCTCATATATGCAGTGACTAAGGAAAACGCGGACGGCATGGCCGGGTTGGCCAAAGAGCACTCGTGTCCCTTGTCCGTCAAAGGAGATGGCCTTGACGAGGTCTCTGAGTTGACGACAAAGCTGACGGAGGACGGCTTGCAGGATCTTGTAATTGACTCAGGGGCAAGGGGCATCGGAAAAGCCTTGGAAGACCAAATATTCATTCGTAGAGGGGCCCTTCTCAAGAAATACAAGCCCCTTGGCTTTCCGACCATTGCCTTGCCGTGTGAGATGACCGATGATTTCATGAAAGAAACGCTCATCGCTTCCATGTTTGTGGCAAAGTACGGCGGAATCATTGTCCTTTCAGATTTGCAAGGACATAGCCTGTTTCCGCTGCTGCTGGCCCGTATGAACATCTACACGGATCCGCAGCGTCCCATGGCCACCTCTGCGGGTATCTACGAAATCGGGGGTCCAAACGAGAGCTCTCCCATTTTGGTTACCTCCAACTTTTCTCTTACTTATTTTATCGTATCAGGCGAGATCGAAACGAGTCGGGTTCCCGCCTGGCTGGTCGTAGTAGATACGGAAGGCCTGTCTGTATTAACAGCCTGGGCCGCCGGAAAATTTGTGGGGGACATAGTGGGCATAGCTCTCAAGAAATGCGGCGTCATGGATAAAGTCAACCATAAGAAGGTCGTTATACCAGGTTACGCCGCAGCTATCTCGGGAGATCTTGAAGAGGAACTCGGAGACTGGGAGGTCATGGTGGGGCCAATGGAGTCGGCCCATATCCCCGCGTATCTTAAAGAATGGAAGGCTTAGTTCGCATAGAGCATAGGGCAAAGCGCATAGCGTAAAACGACTACTCTTCAAACAGTACACTATTTAGCTCTATGCGCCATGCGATTTAAAGGGGAGGTTTCATGATTCTGATCGGTGAAAACCTGAATGTGATGGTCAAAAAAATCGGGCAAGCCATGAAGGAGAAAAACCCGAAACCGATACAAGAGCTTGCTGTAGCCGAGGCTGAGGCCGGGGTAGATTACATCGACGTCAATCTGGGTCCTGCCAGAAAGGGCGGGGAAGAACTGATGGAGTGGATGGTTAAAACCGTCCAGGAGGTCGTTGATGTGCCTCTTTATCTTGATACCACCAATGTGAAGGCTATCGAGGCCGGCCTGAAGGCCTATAAGAACAAGCAGGGCAAGGCGGTTATCAACTCCATCATGTGCCGCCCTGAAAGGATGGAGGCACAGATTCCCCTGGTTACAAAATACGATGCGGGTATGGTTGCGCTCCTTTGGGGGCCGGAAGGGATGCCAAGGGATGCTGCCGAGCGGGGAGTCTTAGCTGCCGACATACTCCAGAGGGCTGCAGAGGCGGGCACGGCAGGCGAAGACATCTGGGTCGATCCTATCATAACCCCCGTGAGTGTTCAGCAGAATCAATTGCTGGAATGCAATCAGTTTATGTCGGAGCTCGATATGATAGCAGAGGTACTGGTGCCCGGTTGCAGGTCCACGTGCGGGCTTTCTAACGTCTCTAACGGAGCGCCGGAGCATCTCCGGCCCATCCTGAATCAGACTTACATGATTATGCTCGAAAAGTTTGGAATGAAATCCTGCATTGTGGACGCCTTTGACAAAGATCTGCATGAAATCGCACGGGGTAAACGGTCGGAGATCGCCGCTTTAGTTCATCAAGTGGTGGACGGGAGTGACCCCGACATCGAAGGTCTCGGCAAGGAGGCCCAGGACTCTGTGAAGACTGCAAAGGTGCTTCTGGGTCATTCCCTCTATTCGGATTCATGGTTGGAGTTGTAAGCGAGCTAAAGTTTGATGTTCGAAGAAAGTACTCGTAGTTAAACGAAATAAAAATAAACGTATTTTCTATACCGTTTCCAATCGTTCTTTTGTTGGGACCCACGACGAACTTTCCTTGACATTCGTAGTATTTGCACGTTAATCTCATACCTATAGTTTTATCTTTTCCAATAATATTTAGAAAAAGGAGCAGAAAATGGCCAAAGGGATAACAGTTACTGAACACATCTTGGCCAGGCAGAAAGAGCGGCCCGAGGCAACGGGCGCCTTTACGGCTTTGCTGGCAGAACTTACCGTGGCGGCCAAGATCATTGCCCAGAAGGTAAACAAGGCAAACCTGACTGAGGATTTTGGGTTTGTGGGAACCGAAAGTGCGGACGAAGAACATTTCCAAAGGCTGGTGGAGTTTGCCGATACAACGATCATTAATCGTGTCAGCCATGTCGGCCATCTGTATTGCATGGCCTCAAAAAAAGATACCGACCTGATTCCGATTCCACCCAAGCACGCAAAAGGGGACTATATCCTGGCCTTTGATCCCCTTGGAGGGATTACCAATATTGATGTCCATGTTACCGTTGGCACGGTTTTTTCGATCCTAAAGAAGACGGAGACAGGCGACATGAGCCCCATGTCAAGCGTTTTGCAGCCGGGTCACAAACAGATTGCGGCCGGCTATTTCATCTATGGTTCAAGCACGATGATGGTCTATACGACGGGGAGCGGCGTACACGGCTTTACCCTGGAGCCGAGGATCGGCGAGTTTCTTCTTTCCCACGAGGATATCCGGATACCGGAGAAGGGAAAAACTTACTGCATCAATGAGGGGAATTACTACTTTTGGGATGAGAAGGTCCAGGATCTGGTTGAATACTTCAAGAGTCCGGACATCAAGACCGGTCGTCCCTACACACTGCGTTATACCGGTTCTTTTGTGGCGGACTTTCACAGAAATCTGCTAAAGGGCGGCATTCACATGTATCCTGCGGATTCTAAAGACCCCCTGAAACCCCATGGAAAGCTGATGCTGATGTGCGAGGTCAATTCGCTGGCCTTTGTAGCCGAACAGGCAGGCGGGGCTGCAAGCACGGGCTTTGAAAGAATCCTTGATATCCAGCCCCAGCACCTTCACCAGAGGGTGCCTGTCTTTATAGGAAGCGCTGCTGACGTGCGTCTGGCCGAGGAGATTATTCAAGGCAAACGGTAAGGGATTATTATGCTCGATACAAGGTTGAAAAAAATCCTTTCGGTCTTTAAGGGGAAAAAAGGCGTGTTGATCTCCGTTTTTCAGAGGGTCCAGGAGGAGTTCGGCTATTTGCCGCAGGAAGCCCTGGCCGAGATTGCAGGATTTCTGAAACTACCACCGAGCCAGGTATTCAGTGTGGCAACCTTTTATGCCCACTTTTATCTCACGCGGCGAGGGGATCGTCTTGTAAAGGTTTGTCAGGGAACCGCCTGCCATATCCGGGGCGCCCGCGACATACTGGAAACGGCTCAATATTTGCTCGAAATCAAGACCGGTCAGACGACTGAAGATTACAAATACAGCCTTGAGCGCGTTGCGTGCGTTGGCTCATGTGCCATGGCACCAGTCGTGATGATAGACAGTGATGTCCACGCCAAGGTTTCGCTTTCGGATCTGAAGTTTATGTTGATGGAGAAACTTCTGACCGAAGACAAAAAGAAGCCCACTAAAGGCAGATAAACAACTTTAGAACTGCAAGCCAAAGAAACCAGACGATGACAGCTGCAAAGGAAAAAGGTAGTTACAAGCGAATAAGGAGCTTCGAAGACCTGGAGCGTCTCAAGAAATCCATCCTTGCTCAAGAGAAACCGAACAGCAAGACCTTGGTTGTCTGTTGTGGGACAGGATGTCTGGCGTCTGGAAGCGACGAGGTAAGGGAAGCCTTTGTAGATGAGGTCAGGGGGCAGGAACCGGAAGAGGATATCATCGTTAAGAAGACTGGCTGTCGTGGTTTTTGCGAGCGAGGGCCAATTGTGGTGGTTAGTCCGGAAAACATATTGTATCAAAGCGTATCCAAGGAGGATGCTCCGGAAATCGTTTCAGAGACCGTACTCAAGGGCCAACTCATTGATAGGCTCCAATATGAAGATGAGACTGCGGGCGAAAAGTGCGTCCATGAAGCTGACATTCCCTTCTATAAGAAGCAGGCAAGGGTTGTACTCAGGCATTGCGGGCATATCGACCCCAATAGCATTGAAGACTACATTGGAGTTGGCGGCTATGATGCTTTAGCTAAAACGCTTTCCAAGATGAGCCCCGAGGAAGTGATTGCCTGTGTAAATGAGTCAGGCCTTCGAGGTCGGGGCGGCGCGGGCTTTCCCACCGGGCTTAAGTGGGAGTCGTCGCGCAATGCACATGGTGAGGAAAAATACATCATCTGCAATGGCGACGAAGGGGACCCCGGGGCCTTTATGGACCGTAGCGTCATGGAAGGCGATCCCCACAGTGTACTCGAGGGGATGATGGTTGCAGGCTTTGCGGTAGGGGCACGCAAGGGGATTATATATGTAAGGGCAGAATACCCTCTTGTCGTCCGGCACCTGTACACGGCCATTGCACAGGCAACCGACCTTGGGCTACTGGGCCGCGATATCATGGGAAGCGGGTTTGATTTTGAGATCGAGATCGTGAGAGGTGCAGGAGCCTTTGTCTGCGGCGAATCAACCGCCCTGGTCTTGTCGATTGAAGGCAAACGTGGTTTTCCAAAACCCTTACCCCGACCCAATACCAGCATTGTCGGGCTTTGGGGCATGCCGACCGTGCTGAACAATGTGGAAACTTTTGTCTGTGTTCCGGCCATTATCCTCAATGGTGCAGAGTGGTTCGCAAGTATAGGCACGGAGAAAAGCAAAGGAACAAGGTCCTTGCCTTGACCGGAAATGTGAAAAACACCGGGCTTGTGGAAGTTCCCATGGGGACGACCCTGCGAGAGATTATCTATGATA
>Ga0114923_10001128_pt1 | contig 18857 bp, 32 predicted proteins | sample SumtaG_FD_89578 | JGI IMG/M metagenome (GOLD analysis project Ga0114923, IMG submission 89578) | Deep subsurface microbial communities from Indian Ocean to uncover new lineages of life (NeLLi) - Sumatra_00157 metaG | ecosystem: Environmental > Aquatic > Marine > Oceanic > Sediment | place: near...
TCGCCTCCGTTTGTTGATGATGCAGATCTTCGGCAACTTGCCTTGGATCTCGAAGCATATCTGATGAGGCACGGATGGATTAATACCATCAGGGACGAGTCCCACTCGATGAAGTTCCCGGGAGTAAGGCCATGATCCAAATAGGATTCACAGGAACACGTAAAGGTATGAGCAAGAGACAATCAAGCCTCTTGGAGGTGATATTGATTCGGTTTGGACCTCTGGTGTTGCATCATGGTGATTGCATTGGTGCAGACGAGGAAGCTCATTATCTTGCTCTGGAAATTGGGGTATGCAAGATAGTTGTTCACCCTCCAAAGATAGCAACAGCAGCAGCTCATTGTGGGCTTGATCCCAGTGGTCTTCTGATGCCTCATGCGGGAGCAAGGAACACCAGAGTGGTTCGCCTGGCACCTGAAGATTACCTTGTACGCAATAGAGCAATTGCCAAACAGACCAAATTCCTCATCGCCACGCCCAAGTCAGATCAAGAAGAACGACGCAGTGGCACATGGGCTACTGTGCGATACGCTCGTGGTTGTAATAAGCCCATACTTATCCTGGGCAGGTAAAGGAGCCTTATGATAGCAGACACCCCGGAACGCATCGAGATTTACAGACTGTTGACTTTGAAAGCAGCGTTGAAGTTGGAAATTCACGGCCTCAAACGACGCGGTCGCTCGGTTTACAGTATAATAAAGACCGAGCTAGGGTTCCACGGCGGCAAGAGGCGTGTCCTCAAACAATTGGAGGCACATATCAATGACATTGCAAGACATAGTTCTTCTCCTTGTGTTCATCGCCCTGATCGTCGCAGGGTGGTACAGTCTGAGCCACGACGAAGTTGACATAGAGGAGCAAGTGTTCAATGGCAGACAGCAGAGACCTAAACAACCTAAGATATGATATGGAGGAAAAGATCGAATACGTTCAGAACCAAGTTAATCAACTTGGCCATCGGATTGATGGAGTAAACGAAGCCATCAGCTCTGTGTCAGAACGTATTGATGATCTTCAAGAGCAAATGCGAGATGCCGTACGAGACCAACGATGAGTGCAAAACTAGTCAACCCGAAACTTGCTATGAAACGCCAGGAAGAGCGTACATGTGGAGAGTGTACACTTTGTTGCAAGGTCATGCCGATTCTTGATCCCAAGGTGCCTTCTCTGGGTGGCCAGTGGTGTAGCCAATGCAAGATCGGGGTCGGTTGCCAGATCTATGACGATAGGCCATTGGAATGTAGAGAATATCTCTGCTTGTGGAGGCAGGGCATATTGCCGGATGATTGCAGGCCCGACAAATGTGGAGCGGTGTTCAGCATTCGTGCGGATGGAGCGTTCGATAGAAATGGCGACCCTTTCCCGATTTACGTGGTTCACCCACGTACAGAATATATGCTCAACCCAATGGCGAGAGAATTGGTCATCTCTATCCTGCACGAGTGGTTGCCAGTAATCCTCATGGGACGTAACACGGGTTGCTGGGCTTATATGTACAGAAAAGCCCTACGCTTCACCGACAGACGTGAAATTGTGAACGGTAAATTGGATAGCTTTGCGGATCATGAAGTGGTAAATTTGCCATGGCGTAATTTGTTCGACCTTATGGGCTTACCACTTGAAATGCGTAAGACTTTCTTTCACCAAAAAAAGGAGCCTCAAGATGTTACCGTCCGACAAGAAACAATACGACCAACTCAGTGATGAGATGGCCAAGCGAATTCAGGCAATGATTGATTGCACCTGGGGTGTCATTGCCGGCGATTGGCTCGACATGCACAAGAATGTAATTAAAGAGCCGTGTACCGTGGCCGATGCCGTTGAGGGTGTATGCGATGCTGATCGGTATCTTCAATATGGAGAGGATCCCGAAGCAGCTGTTGTTTTTGGGGGTCTGCCTTACGAAGAGATGAAAGAACTTGCAATCCCTGTTCTTCGAGCGTACGCCAACAAGAAAGGGTTCATCCGATGAGTAGACACGATGCTGGCGGACCTGATGGATGTGAAGGTCCAACTGATGCTGATTTGGCAGTTCAAGTACATCTGTATCCCGTAACGAATGTACTCAATCCTCGTGGTGTGCCTTTGGCCAAGGAGAGTCTTAGCGATATAATCTACCGACACCTTATGGCAAGCTGGGAGTATTGGACTGACCCAAATTATGGCGACAACCCAAAAATTGATGACTTGCGTCATATAATGCGTGTGAATCTTGAAAAAGAAGTTCGATCGGCATTGAACGCATTCCTTCTCGAAAAAGCAAAGGAGTCCTAACCATGTTTAGTGAATTTGGTGAAGGTGACTATGATGCCTTTGCGGGTTGTGAGCCTGTTGGCGATCTGTCTCCATTGATCACGTATCTGAAGGTGAAAGGTTGGCCAGAGATTAGTCATGACAAGCCAGGACAAATAACGACTGTCGCTGCCATAATTGATGGCCTAGGAGTAACGCTCCAAGGTCTCAATGGATTTGGCAGAGTCTGTGAGTCAGAAGATGAATCTCTAGCAGGCAGGGCCATAAACTATCACCGAGCATGTGGTTATGCAACACATCTGGTTGCAGCAGAAAAGAAGCCCATAACCTTCAGCTTGCTGACAATGATGGGATTCAAGTGGAGCAATTTCATTATTGAAGACCCTACGGATCTTACAGTGATGGGCGAAATGCTTTACTTGGCTCCGGATAAGCTCCAGGCATTTATCAAGGACTCCGAGCATGATATTGTGATAGCGGAAAGAGCAATAAACATTGCAAGATATGCTATAACTGAATGGCATCGGTTAACAGCAACCGAACGCGAAAAAGTCACCTCTTCTTAAAGGAGCCAGCAATGGCAACGAAAACGAAAGAACCCAAGGTTTACACAAGCATGGACGAAGCCGCAGAGGATGCTCTTGAATCACTCAAGAAGCGAGATCCCAAGGTCGTAATGATTGTCGCCACTTGGTGGAAGGATTGGTATCTCAAGGCAGGCCATAAGAGATTGGGCAGGGGCTTGCTGAAATACCTCAAAGACAGAGGATAAAAGGCCATGACGAAAAAGCAAATGGCCTTGCTTGGAATCGGGGTCGCGACATGGGTGGCGGCCTGTGTGTTGGCTCTGTGGAGGTTCTTGGTCTGGGGTACGGGTCCACTATGATCAAGGAACTGGTGTCCCGTGGGGACGGCCACACACTCCGTCTCAGATGTTTCACGGGGACCTCCTGGGTGTCGGAGCCCAGGCCGCTCGGGTCAAGACGAAAGTCTTGGCTCGGGTTTGTTCTGATTCAAACATAGGAGCCTAATATGTCCGAAAAAAAGACCGAAAAGATTGCTCACCCGATTGCAGATGGATGTGCATTCATCATCGCAATGATTGTTTTCTTTGTCACTTGTGGCTCAGGTTGCCTTTGGAGCTAACATGCCTAGAAAAGATCCAATGACAGGCTGTATGGTAATGACCACCGGGGAGTTTCTGGCAGCAGAAGCTGAACGTGAAGGCACAACACCAGGAGAGATTCTGGAAGATATTATTGGCCACATGGAGAAAGATAGACAGCAGCAGGAGAATAAACTCAAGGCTCCTGCTAAAGCATTGGAGTTCATCAAAAGAATTATTGCGGAGGAAAATAAATATCGTGACGAGCAGAAGCGATACGCCAGACGTCATCCAGAGATTAAATGGGAAACAGAACCACCTTTGCCATTGCCCACCTGGGTCATTAAGGTCGAAGAGGTCTCTTTCAACGCGGGATTCAAAGACCATCACGCGATGGTCGTGGTTCAGGCATTGTGTGACGACCTCAAGCATCACCGAATTAAATGCTGTGAATCATCATTCTATGGAGGTATGTGGGATCCTCCGGACTACGATGTGTACCTCGAGTACGATGGCGAAATCGAAGTTGAAATATAAGGAGCTTAACATAGCAACAAGAAAAAGGCGTGAACACAGGGAACGACGTAATGAATTATCTGCCACTATTACTCTTGATGAACGGACACTTCTGGAAGCTATCGAGCAGGTCATTGATGAAATGGACGTAGAGTCTATGGTTGATGCGGAGATTAAACGGTCAACGGACGAAGCAACTGACCGTTTCGATCTAGAGGAAACCGTGATGAATAAGGTTGAGGGTATGATGAATAATCCTTGCGAAGAGGGTCTGACTCTACTTGATGATGCCGTAGAAAGTGCCTTATATCGTTTGAAAATAGATTCACGAAAACGACGATGGCAATTTCTTCCACATGTTCTTCGAGAATTTTTCTGGCCGACTCATAAGGAGCCTAAGCATGAACCACGAACCAGATAGTGTTGACTACAAAATCTACTGGATGGGTGGACCAAAGAGTGGTTGGTATGTGGAACAATGCGGACATTGCAGAGGTCCATTTTCAGACATATGCGTAGCTGTTGCGAATGCCTACGCACACGCTAGGGAGAATGATTTCATCCCTGGTTTCTGGCGCAGAAGCAAGGATGAATGGAGCAACCCCTGTTGGATCATTCTGTCTGGAGGTTATCTAAGAGAGGCAGTAAGAAAGGCTGCTAATTTACCACGATGAACCATCCTGGGGTGGCGTGTGGCAGCGAGACCGTGATGCCGAGGTTTTGGGTTAGGCTCCTTCCAAGGTATCACATGTCCCCCACACGCCCCCTGGGACTTTACAGAGGAGGCTCATGATGGATTGTCCAATGTGTGGCAAGAAAGTTAGCATCAAGACAATTAAGAAATCTCGTGGATGTACCAGTGGCATGATAATTTTCGCGATGGGTGTTGCTATCACAATAGTTATACCAATTGTCGGGTGGGTTCTTGGACCACTCATCTGTATCAGCGTTCTGCTAGATGGCGGCGAAGAAACCAAGATAATCTATTGCAAAAAATGTAAATTAGATCTCCATCCTTCCGTTACCGACTAACCTACCTATTGGAAGACGCTACGATGCACGAACCCGAAGAAGACGACGTCGAAGATGAATACGAATGCGTACTGTGTGAAAGGACATTTTCGCACTTGCCTAAGGTGTGTGAATGTGGAAACCATACGTTCAATAAGATAGAGGAGCCAGCCGATGACCCAAGCGAAGAGTGGCTCGCAGGCGAGCAGCGAAACTTCTCCGACTGAATTCAGTCCAGCTGATTTTCTCGGTAAGGTTGATGTGCCAGAAGGTCAAGTGGGCCAGTATAAGATTCGTCACATTCACGATGGTGATGGCAGTATGCGACCTATCAGTAGCCTGCGAACCTCGATGTTCGGAGGACACAAGAGCGAAAGGGTCACATTTCCTCAGGGAGCCAAGTGGCATGAGCTGAGTTATTCCAACGGTGTTTGGATGACTGATCTTCCGATTGAACAACAACAGTGTAACCAATTATTGAAAAACTTTTACGGCAACATATTGGTGGGTGGCTTGGGGATAGGCTATGCGGTCAACTTGCTCGCGTCCATGAGCGACGTGAATGAAGTAACCGTTGTAGAGATCAGCCCAGAGGTTATAGAGCTAGTTGCCGGACACATCATAGATCCAGAGGGGAAAGTTGAAGTAATAGAGATGGATCTCTTTGAATACCTCAAGAAAGAACAAGAGGACACTATCGGAACAGGCATCTACTTCGATTGTGCATTCTACGACCTCTGGCAAAGTGATGGCGAAGGAACGTTCCATGACATGGTCGTGCCACTTAAGAAATTAAGTGAAGGCACTGTTGAACATGTCGTTTGCTGGAATGAAGACATCATGAAGGGTCAACTCTTTTTCAATCTACAATCTCGGTTTCGTATGTGCAACCTCCCGCCCGAGTTCACTAGCCATTGTAAGATAGATCTAACTCTCGAACTACTGGCAACCATACAAGACGACAAGTACTGGGATTGGGCTGTCCCATTCTGGAAGGATTGGATAGAAGGCGGCTATCCACCGGAGAAGTTCGACGATCGTGCAGCAGCGTTTGTGAGGGCCCAATGATTTGGAAAAAACAACCTCCGTCTGCTGTGGGTTTGTACCTGCGAGTAAACGCTGGCCACCAGATCAGCAGGCACTACGTCATCGATATCGACGGTGTGCTCAATATCAACTGGGGCTGGGGTAGTGGAGCGTTAGTGCGGATTGACAAGCTCGGCAAGAAGCTCGACAACTGGTGGTGGTTTGGACCAATTCCCGATGCACCTAAAGAGGCATATGAGTAATATGAGAGTAGCATTTTGCATAGGCAATGGCGAGAGTCGTAGGCATTTTGATCTCAATCGGTTGCGTAACCAAGGACCGATAGCGGGCTGTAACGCTTTGTACAGAGATTTTGAACCTACCTTTCTCGTTGCAGTTGATTCTGGTATGTGTGCGGAAGTACAAAGAAGTGGTTACACGGGCAAGATCCTTACCATCAGGAAAGATCACGCGAAAAAGCAGTATTGGCTAGTTGATGTGATAACAGAGGAGAAAATTTGCACACAACAGCCAATTTGGGCCAGTGGACCTTGGTCGGTATTGGCTATGGTCAGGTTGTACCCGAAAGTAGAAGAGGTCTTTTTTCTTGGGCATGATTTTCATGGATGTATGAACTCTGGCGAGAATCTCCACAACAACCTCTATAAAGGTACCAAAAATTATGATGTAGTTGATTGCGACGCGAAGAACCCGTTGTCATGGATCCAACAGATTGCACATGTAGTCATCAATCATCCGGGAATTCATTTCACACGTGTAGGACCAGTTCCATACCTAGTTGGAATAGACGAATGGGTGGGTGCATTCAGTGGATTGGTGGAACAGCCGAATTTCGGGTGTATAGAGTATCAAGATTTTTACAAGTGTCTGGAAAGTAGCTTTTCCATTGCGCCAGCCAATAGGTAGGTTAGTCGGTAACAAATGGAATCAAATCCAATGACCCCGAGACGTCGACTTAAGGGACTTAAGGGAGTTAAGTGATGGACAAAATGCCTTGGACAACTAGAATTTTATTGCTTTGTCTGATTGTAGCGTTTGCTTGTGCCATTGGTTTAGCGTATCGTTGCGTATTATGAAACGTAAGCCAGGCATGAGCCACATCACCCCTCTCTCCTGGATCCTGGTCGGGACCCTGGGCTTGGGGCTGTGGGCCTTGATAATTTGGTGTACCGGGCTGATCTTCGGATGGTGGGGTGATTAATGGCCAATGCGGTGGCCAACTGAAAAAAACTTTTGGTAAATCCGGGAATCTTCACCCCTACGTCAGCCAAGATCAGGTATACTACCAATAGGCATGAGCAGGAAATATACTGAACATGAACTTCGTCGAGGCGCAAACCAACCTTTCAAGAGGTTTGATGTAGACCGCATTGATTGGGAAGTCGCTTGTGTGATCCCCGGAACACCGGGCGAACGCTGGCGCAACCAGTTGCAAGCCTTGTTCGTGCCCTCGCGGATGTTTCATCAGGTAGAGGATCTCGATGTATCTGTCAGTAAGCTATTCCGTCGACGGTTCCCAAAGTTACCACCCTACAGTCCCGCACGTAGAATTGCTGCTGTATGTATGTGCCATGCCAGTCTATGGAAGGAGTCTCGCGACTGGGGCAATTCAGCCGAAGCACAGCAACACGCCGTGGAATTCATAGAACGTTGGCTCGCGTTCCCGTACAAACGAGTCAAGCTCAGAGGAAATAGGGATCGCTTGAGGTATGAACTACTAGGTGCGTTACCTGGTGAGCCTGATCCCGAACCCAATCAAGGAGACGTTATCATGGCTAAGAAAAAGAAAACCTCCAAGAAGGTCAGTACTGCTCCTGGTGGCAAGAAAAAGAAGGTTGGTCGGCCCGCTAAGGTCGGCAAGAAGAAGGCGGGTCGGCCCTCCAAGAAGGCCTCCAGCAAGAAGGCTGAACCCGCTCGTGACGACAGGCCCACGCCGTTTGGCGACAACACCAGCTACAACGCTGATGGCGAAGCTTACGACAAGCGGTTCGGGCGACCCGGTTCGGCCAGAGGTGTATTCTGCGAGTTGCTGCTCCGGGCCAAGGGTGCTACGGAAAAGGAGCTCGTCACTGCTGCCTGTAAGGCCGGTCTGTATCCCAACAACGAGGCAGGCCACACCAAGGCTCGTAACCAGCTGAAGATGAACATCATGGCTTTCCGTCGTGATGGCGAAGAGGATGGCTACGAGTTCAAGGTTTTGAATGAGGACAAGAAGCAGTACCGAGTGGTTGCGTAACGATTGCTCCTCTTGGAAAATGGGCTTGGGGGTTGAATGCTTCGGCATCTTCCCCCTCGACCCATTTTTGTTCAAGGATGAACATGAACAAGGGGGCAACATGGACAACGTTGATCGGATACTGCAAGAGTCCTCAGAAATTTGCTGGATGTTGTTCGGAGTTGACTACCACTCGCTAGAGATCAATCAGTGGCCTCGGATTGCATCGTACTACGTAGCAAAGAAGATGTTGGCCGGTGAAGCAAATATCTTCCAAAGCCTTCAAGAAGTGGCGAACGCGGTCCACAAGTACAACCGCAACCTCATCACTTCTCAGCAAGCCCATCACAACAATTCAGAAGCTGCCCAACAGATCGCCGCTCGGGGAATCCTACACCTTGAAGGTCGGGACAAATTCGAGCGAGTCACAGGCCAGCGAGCTCCGGAAGGATTTGAGTACGAAGCAAGGCCGACTAGAGAGGAAGATCAATCTCTGGAATAACATCAATGAGATTTTTTGGCATACAGGATTATTGTTTGAGGAATTTTAATATGCGCCATAGACCCAGAAAGGATTCGAATGCCGCTACAGGACGTACAAACAAAAGACTCGACGGCACGAGACATAAGAGAACTTCTGCTCATTTGTCTTGAGGAAATGGATGTGGATGATATTCGCAGGGCTTTGAAGGAGATGTTGACCAGATACAACGGACGTAATCAAAAAGTGTACAGTGCGTTGGTGGCTTTCAAGAGAGAGCTATCAGAACTCACAGGGACTGTGGCGGTAATTTAATCAGTCCTTGGTCGTTCGCCTGGTGGTAAAATAGGCGGGTCGCGAGGCCCGCTTTTTTTGTGGAGTCAAATATGCGTGAAGTACCCAAGGACTACGTCATCAATGTAGGTGCTGGTGGGTGATATACCCACGTCAACATAATTCAGCCAAATGAGTATGTACGAACGATGCCCCCAACAATATGGGTATCGATATCTGGAAGGACTTGTTGAACCACCTAACTTGAACATGGCGTTGGGAACTACGTTTCACGACGTAGTAGAGGTCCAACATGATCATAAGATCAAAACCAAAAAGAATCTCACTTCGGACGACATGCAGGATGTCTTTGCCACTCGATGGAAAAGAGGCCACAAGGTATGGGGGCGTGGTCCACAAGAGCTTTGGATGCCATGGAGGGATGTTGATACTTCCGATAAAATCCGAGATGGAAAACGTATCGCTCTTGCTAGCACCATCACCTACCATGAAGCTCAAGCAGTCAAGATTAAACCTCTGCTGATAGAGCAGGAATTCCGGTTGCCATTCCTGGTAGGCAATTATGTTGGGTATGCCGATGTAATCCACAAGGTGCCTCAGGGCAAGGGCGTGATTGACATGAAGCTCATCGGAAGACGCTACGAGCGTCATGCCGCACACTCTTCACACCAGCTCACCAGCTATGCTTGGGCTTATCAGCAGATCCACGGAGAATTCTTGAAGGTAGGTTCTTTTCATTGCACCATCAAGAAAAATGCTCCAGAGGTGCAGGTTCTCGATACCAAATTCAGCAAAGCCCGTATTCAAGCTTTTTTGTACTGGGCAGAGAGCCAATTAGTTGGTATTCACAGTGGACGGTTTCCTGGTCGTGTTGGGATGCATTGTAACTGGTGCGGCTATCAGCATCGTTGTCCCTGGCATAAAGGAAAAGGATTTGTTGCGATCAGGCCTACAAAACTTACTATCAAGGGGAAGTCACGTGACAGGTGATGAATTCCAAGCAGCTTCCAAAGCCACCAGCCGTGTAATGAACTATATGGGTATTCTTGTAGGAATAGTGGTCATTTTATGGATCATTCCCATTACGCTGTTTCTGTGGGGAATGGCTATAAGGGTTTGGTCATGGTAGGCAGAGACCATCGATATAGCCCACAGGGGTGGATCTTGCACAAGAAGCACAAAGTTGAGAGATATCACGCGGCAAAAAGCCGCTACCAACGCCGGAAACTTCGTATGCAAGCAAGATTCTGGCGTCGTGTGTTTTCCCCACGTCGGGCTTTTACCGAAGGATTCAAAAAAGGACTGAAAATATGTTCAAGTTGACAAAGTATTTCAAAGCGGGCTTTTTCACACTAGCAATCCTCGGGGGAGCGATCGTCATCATTGTTGGAGTTGCTTCGGGCCAAACAAAAACAATTATCCGAGGACCAGAACACAATGTAGTCCTTTGGGAGCAGAAGACAGCGGTCGATCTAGAATTTGTAGTCGAGAAGGATCATCTCGGAAACGTCATAAAGATCTACCGCTATATCTTATGGAGCGACGGCACTGTGACAATTCCAGAGGATATTCCCCACTATGCTATTAAATGTCAAGATTGTCCAACTATCTGTGATGTGGACGGTGATGGCATCGTCGGAATAGCTGATCTCTTAGCGGTCCAGGAGAACTGGGGAATAAGTTGCCAGCACTAATTCATGACAACCACTTTTCGTTTTGAAGAAATTCGTGCGTGCAGCGTGCAACGGAATTCTTGACTCTCGCAAAAGGTATAGAGAATATGCTAATTCAGGGCAGCTTGATGGACTGGCCGAAAGATCCGTGCTTTGTGACGAAAGACTTGTTCAGATATGGCAGGTACGAGCGGACACTGGACCATTTGCGCAAGTGGATCAGGTCAACCGATGAGGTAGTTGATGTCGGAGCTCACTACGGGTACTACACTTGTATGTTTGCTCAACTAGCTAAACACGTGACTGCTTTCGAGCCATCGCCAAAGAACCTTGCTTGGCTCTACAGAAATGTCAATCAGAACCACTATCAAAACGTACGAATTTGCTCCGCTGCTTGCGGTGATGAAGATGGTACAATCGATCTCTATCTATCAGACATTTGCACTGGTATGAACAGGGTGTATCCCTCAGTATTTTGCTCGTCAAGTAAGGTTAGAGCGACATTACAGAGAGTAGACAGCATTGTAGCTCATGCAGATGTAGTTAAAATTGATGTGGAAGGATATGAGTGGGAAGTATTGAACGGAATGACAGATCTATTGGACAGAGTTCGTGTTTTGTTTATCGAACACAATCCTCCGATGCTACGGGATGAGGGTTTGCCCATACAACGGGTACTCACGTTTCTTGAAGGCCATAACTTTCAAATTGAAACATGTGGTCACAATTTAACCTGCACCAAAGATGTGTGATTACTACGCCGCCAAACTCATAAGCAAATGTGGGCCGTGGATAGACATGAACGTATTCACGATGAGGGTGAATGGAGTCAAGCATTGGGACTATCTTTCTTCGGACCACAAGCTTGCCATTGCGTTTGGGAGGACAAACAAGCGTCATTCATTCAAGACACGACAGAAGATCTCCCGTTCACTCAAGGGTCAGGATAAGTCACGCAAGCATCGGTATAGAATATCACGATCACTGAAGGATCATACGGTTAGAGAACTGACTAGAGGTAAAATGAGTGCGGCTGCTAGGTCTAGAAATTTCATTATTATTTCCCGCCCTGGTCGCCAAGTCACACGATAATAGGGTCCGATAGGGTTCCGAGTTCAACGTCACCCAAGTTTCAGGAGACTGGCTCATGGCAAAGAAAAAGAAGAGTAGCGTCGCAACCAAGGAAAGACCGCGAACACCGCTGGACAAGCGGAGGGAAGTAGCTGATGACGATTCCATTCCTGTTGGTTCCGGTAATATGGATCGGGAGCCATTGCCGGATGACGTGTATCTGAATGGAGTGATTCGTCGTCTCGAGATCCGGGAGAATGTACCGAACGCTTTCGGTGGTGATCCGTTTGATAAGCTACAGTTCGGTGTTGAGTGTCTTGATCACGAAGACGAGCACTCCGAAGACAACGGCAATCGTATGGCCTTCTGTGGGTGCAAGGTTAGCATGCATCCCAAGGCCAATCTGTACAAATACGTCAAGGCTATTCTGGGCGTTGATCCGAAGGATGGCATGGAGTTTCGTCCACTCAGTTTGCTCAATGTTCCCTGTCGAGTCTTGATGAAGACCTGGGAGAATGAGGACGGCTCGCCTGGTCAGGCCATCAGCGACTTCAAACCCTGGAAGGGCAAGCTCAAGAAAGGCATGCGAGATCCTGCGGAAGTAGCAGAAGAGCTCACTGCTACTCTCAATGGCAAAGGCAAGAAGGGTAAGAAGAAGGGTAAGAAGGCCCAAGTAGAGGACACCGAGGAAGAGACAGAGGGAGATACTGACGAGATGATCTCCACGATCAGTAGTTACCTGCAAGAAGGTGGCACTGATCTGGTGACTCTGATCGCAGAGGAATGCGGCTTTACCAAGAAGGATATTCGTGCCGCCTTGAAGGGCGAAGGCGAAGATCCCCTGATCCTCAATACCCTCCACTTGCTTGCAACTAACAAGTACTCAGAGAAGTTTGAGGGCTTAGCCAAGGCACTTACTCCCTGGTTTGAGGCTGCTCAGGCTGATCCGGATGACTTCAGTGAGTGGGGTACCATTGCAGCTTATACGTTCGGTCACGCGGGGCATGGCGAGTGGCCCAAGACCCTGAAGGAACTCAAGTCAATACTCAAGGAAGGGCCTGGTGAAGAAAGCGAGGAAGAGGAAGAAGAGGAGGAAGAGGAAGAGCGTGACTACGAGTACATGAAAGGTGATCGCTTAATTGTTGACTATGAAGGCGACGAGTTAGAGGCAACGGTTACAGGCTCGGGCAATAGTTCTGTCGAAGTCAAGTATGACGTTGACGACGAGGTTGAAACCGTTAAGGCAAGTCGGATCGTTGCATTCATAGAGGAAGATAGCGACGAGGAAGAGGAAGAGGAGGATGATGACGACGACGATGACGATAGCGATCTAAGTTTCTTGGACGAATAGCCCACTCAAGCGGGGGACTGTGGACGGCTCACCCCCAAGTCGTTTCATAGTCCCCTGCTCTTTTTGATCCAAGAGGAGCAACTATGGATCGCCAAGTCATCGAAGAGGCTAAGGATGCTATCAGCCTGCTCGATCTTGCCAAAGATCAAGGCATAGAGCTCCGTAGTGAAGAGGGAGAGCGGGCATACTTCCGCTGCCCCTTCCACGACGACGACAAACCTAGCATGATGATCACGAACCGCTTCGCGATCTGCTATGCAGCAGGTTGCGGCTGGTCAGGAGATATTGTCGATTGGATCAAAGAGCAGGAAGATCTCGACTTCATTTCTGCTATGCGGTGGTTGTGTGAGAAGGCGGGTATCCCCTGGGAAACTCCTGCCCAACGAGACATTTCAAGTCTCGAGATACACCAAAAGCAATCATCATATATGAAGGTGTTAGAGGAAGCTGCTAAAGCCTACGCCGAAGCATTTGAAGATTCACCTGCCGCAAACTATGTTCGCAAGCGAGGCATTGATCCTGATATTGCTGTTCAATTTGGATTGGGATGGTGTTCGTCTGACAGTAGTCTGATGGGGGACTTGATTGAGGCGGGTTACAAGCCCGCCCTTATTCGTGATGCCAAGCTAGTAGTAGGCAAGGAGAAAGACTTTCCTCGACTAGCCGACAGGCTAGTCATACCTATACGATGGTGGGGCAAGGTAGTCAACCTGTATGGTCGAGCCGTAAGCAAGGACGCGAAACAGGCTCATGACTACCTACTCCGCCATCGAATGTGTTTCGGTTGGGATGAATGCAGACGACATAAAGGCATACGCAATTCGAGTACTATCTTTGCCGCAGAGGGGATCATAGATGCCCTGGTTTTATGGAGTGCAGGGATACCAGCAATAGCTCTGTATGGAACAAAATCCATACGGAAGCATTGGGCTAGAAGGATGTACAAATCTGGCATCAGGCGTATGATCTATGTGCCAGATGCTGACAGCGAAATCGGGCTAGATGCCGCGATGACAATTGGGAGTATGTTCCTGCAAGCTGGAGTCAAAGTCCTCGTGGCCCCAATGCCTGAAGGGTATGACCCTGCTGATCTGGGCAAAGAAAACTACAAATCACTACGCAGTGTATGTAAGCAAGCGGTGTCGGAACAGCAGACACTGTATGAATTTGCCCGGCGGCATGAACTTCTGAATGACAAAACCCCTAGTCTCTTTCGGTGCAACGAGCAAGCTATCTACCTTGATAGCAAAGGGTATTCGATCGGTGTACATAGCTATCGCAATACTCGTGATGGGTTAAGTGCAGTGGTGTCGCTGCATATATCTGATGACGAACGACACCGTGATAAACTCAATACCTGGGCGTCACGGAGCAGAAATACATTCGTTAAGTTGGGAGGATTGAAAGGACATCTAGCAACTGAAGCAGCCAATCGTTTGATGAAGCTGGACGCAGAGCTTAGACGTCATGAGAAGTTTACTAAAGAGGACCGAGAGGAAGAAGATGTTGAGGACGCTATTGACGAAGAGCTCAGAGAGCAAGCTATCGAGTTCCTCAAAGATCCAAAGCTACTCAAGAACATTGAGCGTGACATAAGTCGCATGGGGTATGTGGGCGAGCCAAGAAGCAAGTTGCTGACATATCTGATTGCGACCGGCAGGCTGATGCTTGATCCGTTACACGCCTGCATTATGAGTCAGAGTTCCTCGGGCAAGAGTCATCTAGTTAATACTGTTGCCCAGATGATGCCAGAAGAATCAGTATGCATGATCTCCGCGATGTCATCGCGAGCATTGTACCACCTTGACGAAGATGCGTTGGTACATCGCTGGGTTATTATGGCCGAGAGAACAGGATATGATGAGATTGCAAACCACGCAGTTCGACTCCTCCAATCGGAAGGGCATCTACGCTACCTGGTGGCGACCAAGGACGAAGCTACTGGTCTCATTGATACACAGGAGAAAATTATCAACGGGCCAATGGCGTGGTCGGAGACAACAACAGATCAGGAGAACGAGCTCAATCCGGAGAACCTTAATCGTATGGTCGTCATCTATCTGGATGAGACATCCGATCAAACCCGACGTATTCATAAGTACCAGCGTAAGATGGCACAGGAACGAGCTATTGCAGCCGCGACCGCCCGTCAAAAGATTATCGAGGTACACCGGACTGCCCAACGTCTTTTACGAGCAGGACTCAGAGTCACTGTGCCATATTCAGATTATATCGAGTTCCCTGTTGAACAGGTCAGAGCACGACGAGACTTCCAAAAAGTAATGGGGTTGATAAGTATCTCTGCAATCCTTCATCAGTATCAACGTAAGCAATCTGTTGTACAGGGCGTAGACGTAGTCCATTCAACGGTATATGATTACAGGATAGCATACGAACTATATGCTACGCTCTTGCGTCAAGCATACACAGGGTTGCCTAAGAAATCAGAGGAGCTACTCAATATAATCACGGAACAGATGACGCTGGTAGCTCGAAAACGAAACATCAAAGACCCCGGAGCCATTACCTTCCGGCGTCGAGATATACAGGAGTGGTCAAACTGGGGAGCACGAGTCATATCTAAGGCTATGGCACCCCTCGAAGAGCAAGAAGTACTTGATGTCAAGTATGAGGGAGGGCGTGGCAATCCTGCGGTGTATACTCTCTCGACTTGGTCAGATGACGAAGGACACGTAGTCAGTGGCATGACACATCCAGATGAACTCGAAAAGAAATGGAGACGGCATGAGCGAGTTGCTTATAACAGGACATGACCAAGGTTTAGGCAAGGCGATGTATGATCTTGCCAGCAGGGGACTGGGCTATAATGTTCACGGTATACACGGCAGCAATATGAGGTGTGGTGACAAGAATCGTATCGCAGAGTCGATGAGGCAACTCCCCAACATCACTCATGTAGTCAATAACTATGGTATAAATCATCTCAGTTGGATCGGTGATACTCCTAGTGTCGACGAAGACATCATTCTGACAAATATAATGGGTCCGTACTGGGTCATCAACGAGCTAGTAGCCAACGGCAACCCGCCCTGTCGAGTAGTGAACGTAGCGAGTATGACCTACAGGATTCCTCAGAGGTGTTCGGCTTTGTATTGTGCTAGTAAAGCAGCATTGGTTCAGATGACTAAGGTAATGGCTCGGGAGCTAGCTCCTAAAGGATGGCAGATCAATGCTATAGCACCGGGAGCAATTGCCGACACAAAGATGACCCATCTAACGGGTCAACAAGTATTGAGGCTACGAGAGTGGAGCGGACAGCAAGCAGATTCATACATGCTAAGCCTCATACCCATGGGGAGAATAACTACCAAAGAAGAAGTAGTACGAGCAATCTTCAAGCTTCTAGAAGCAGAGCCCTACATAAATGGGGCGGTGATTGACATGACAGGAGGTCAATAGGTGCAACACGATCTAGTAAAGATCAAACATATCCTGGGACTAATGGGATTTGATCCGGAGGATCCTACCATAGTCCAACAGGCCTGTGTACTATTTGAAGCCCTGCGTATCTTCCAAGAACGCAACGCCAGGTATCAGGATGCCTGGAAGCGTACAGGTTGGCGGGGAAACCTGGTCGACCTCCGCAAGAAGATCGAACGGCTATGGGCTGAATTTTGGTATGGCAATCAGGAGAATCCAGACGATGCTTTTGATATCATAAACTTTACAGCTTTCTTCATACGCAATCACGTAGAGGGCAATGAGGAAGGTACATGGAATTGGGGCATTGAGGATGACGATGATAACAACGACAATTCAGAAACTGTTCAAGCTGGGGATGAAAAGGACCATCCTAGACCTACCAGTCCCTTCCCAGTTGAAGGGGATGCCGGTGCTGAATGTGGGAGCGGGGAACGCACCGATTGAAGGAGCAGTCTCGATTGATTTGCCAGGATACCATGCTGATGTCGGACTGGTCGGTTATCCCGATGGCTCAGTCGGAGGCATTCATGCCTATCACTTCCTTGAACACGTTGGCCGTCCTATCGATGTGCTCCGAGACTTTCAACGCGTGTTGGTGCCCGGAGGGATTATCTCGCTCGGTGTACCCCATGCGTGTAGTCAAATGGCGTTCAATGATCTCGACCATAAGTTTTTCTTCACCGAGAAGACTTTCCCTTACCTATTTGATAGCCCATATTATAGCAAGAATACGAAAGGTTGGAAGCTGAGACTCGTTGAGCAATTCATTATGGGTATTGAGTCACAATACCTTATGCTGTTTGCGATACTGAGAAAGGTATGAAGAACGATCACGTGTATAGCGAGCTCGCTGGGTGTCACGCCTGTCCCCTATGTCTCCATAGGAAACGGGTAGCTCTCCCCACCAGTACCGCCATGATGACGAGCCGGTATATGGTTGTTGGTACGTTCCCTAGTCACACCGAAGACGAGGCTGGACGAGCGTGGATAGATAGCACGCGAAGACTTCTGCTAGAGAATCTGCTAGAGGTAGTAGGGCTGGATGCCGCTCAGACCTACAAGACATACATGATCAAATGTATTCCTTCGCCACCCGATAACTTTCCTGCGGGCATTGAGTCCGAAGTCTGCACGACTTGGTTAACTTATGAAGTGTTTGTCAACAAGCCTCTTGTCGTGATAGTATTCGGCGAACAGCCTGTTGATTTCTTTCTTGGGTCACGGTTCGTACGTTACGGAATAGCACATGTTGCTAGTGATACCCGATATAGTTGGTTCAATCTTGTCACGAGAAAGTATGTTGAGGCAGGTCACAAGGTTATACTCCGTAGGACATTTCCCGAACGACATGAAGGACCGTTGGTCGTACCTTTCTATGACATTGATGTCATCAAACAGTCGTCACGGAAGGCGATTGCCAAGCAGGTAAAGACTCTGAAGCAAGTAGTCGCCCTTGCCCAAGACATACCTGTCACATGGACGGCGGCGATGATGAGGGCAACTACCAAATGAAAGTAATGGGCCTCGACATCTCAACTAAAGAAACGGGAGTATGCATTGCTCAATGCGGCGAAAAGCGATCAACCAAGCATAGCATTGTTGTTTCAGGCACCATACGTTTGCGAGGAATAATCCCCGGTACCAGGGTGGGCAGGAAGTCTCAGCGGTGGGAGGATCTGCATCCGTTTGCACGTATCATCACAATGTCAGAACGTGTTGATGCGTACATTAATCAGTACGAACCTAACTTTTGCGTAGTGGAAGGCTATGCGTTTCAGTCGCCCAAGCGTACCTATCTCCCGTTTGTAGCAGAGTGCACTGCGTTGTGTAAGCACGTAATGTGGCATACGAATATGCCGTACATAATTGTAAGTCCGAGCCAATTGAAGAAGTTTGCTACAGGCAGAGGGAACTGCAAGAAAGATGAAGTGGTAGACTTTGCCAACCTTTTGATTGATGCAGATTCTAAATGCTTCTTTGATAACGACAACGAAGCCGACGCGGTCATGCTGGCAGCATTTGGTATATGTCTCTATGGTGGTAACTGGATCTCAAGAAAAGGGAAGCCTAAGAAATGGCCTCAGTACGCACAGCAATCAACCAGCGGGTACAAGTTCGACCCCTCCAACGGATCGACAGCGGGAGGGAGTATGAAGGAGTTCAAGGAGTTGATCCGGACATGAACATTGACAAAGCAACAAAGGATCAATTCCCAGTCTCTCAGCGAAGAAAACTACCAGACACTCGGCCCTCTACAACTTGTAAGTTTACTCACTGTGGCTGGAAAGGCTACTTGACTGTAGGATTCTATCCGGATACAGAGCAACCAGGAGAAATCTTTATCATAATTGCAAAAGAAGGAACCTTCATATCTGCTACCTTAGATATGCTGGCAA
>Ga0114923_10001129_pt1 | contig 18857 bp, 34 predicted proteins | sample SumtaG_FD_89578 | JGI IMG/M metagenome (GOLD analysis project Ga0114923, IMG submission 89578) | Deep subsurface microbial communities from Indian Ocean to uncover new lineages of life (NeLLi) - Sumatra_00157 metaG | ecosystem: Environmental > Aquatic > Marine > Oceanic > Sediment | place: near...
AATCGTTCGCCATGCCCTGGTTACTCCCTTAGGTTAGTGCGTGACTTCGCAGAGGAGGCTGCAATAACCAGCACCAGCGGTGGTGGTCTTAAGCGACGTACCTCTGATCAAATTTCCTCTTGCTGCGAACCGAAGTGCTGTCGGTATCGCATCGTCTCTCACGCCGTTAGCACTCGAAAGTGCGACGGTTACAACTCCACCGGTCACGTTCACGAACACACCGTTAAGGCCGATCGCAAAAGTGATGGTTCCGGCGTCAGTACCTGACACATCTTCCGTGACGACAGAGTCGATCAGGAGAATGCGGACGTTACTTGGTACGCGAGTGTACACCGCACCCTGTGACGCAGTAATGAAACTCCACGCCTGGATGAGAGTGATCAACTCGCCATGCGCTGCCGGTTGGGCAAGCATGTCTACTGCTGTTACATCCGATCCATCCGTGACAGCCTTCCACAGGAATTCGGAATCGACACCGATGTCTGCCTGGGTCGGCTTCGCCGCTCCGAGCGTCTTCTCGGTGTACTGAATGACCCCATCCTTGTCGATGTATGCATACGTGTCTTTCGACGCCGTAAACAACTTCGTGCTGGACGCGATTACCTTCTCGGGATTGTTCGGTGTTGCAGCTGCGAGGCTTCCGCCAACACGAGCAACTCCACCGATGTATGTCCCGGTCAAACCCGAAGCTGGCACGTCGAGAATCAACCCGGCGACCACACCTCGATCGACATGGGCCATCTGGCCCCTTACGCCTGATCCTTCTGGTCCTGGCATGTTACGCTCCTCGGTACAGGGGGTCGGCTCCCCTTACCTTGCCAACGAAGAGAGCTGAGGGTCGGCCCCAGCCGGAGCAGCAGCCTGACTCCTGGGATCATCCCCAGGGCCACCACCATTGCCGTTATTGGCAGGTCCACCATTGGACGATTGCGCCTCTTCTGTTGTTGATCCTCCTGCAGCGGCACCGAGCGCTGCAGCTGCCTGCACAATTGGAGCCTGTAGAGCGGCTTGCCGTAGAGTCTCCTGTTGTAGCAGGATCTCGTGGAATTGAACATGCATGTTAAAGAGCCCCTGGAGTTCTTCTCCAGCATCTCGATACCACACTGACTGCTGTTCTTTTCGATGCACGAGAATGTGCGTAGCGTGGTCGTGTTCCGACAGAGCGACGGGGAAATCTCCCAAGGCCATCTCCATGTTCTCACGTTGCGCTAACGCATATGCTTGACCACCTGGCCGAGTGAGTCGTGCCAGGTTTGGATATCCTAGTTGGTCGAGTACTTGCTCGGGAAGTAGTAATCCCAGGCTGTGGAGTGACAAGATCCTGTTCTGTTTCTCTTGCCGGGATTCGAGCTGCTGGCTCTCTGGGTTAGGCTTCACGTTCACCTTACCAGAGAACACATCCGCTCCCAGCGTGAGGAAACTAAACGCCTGGTCCTCACCTGAGATAACGAGCAGCCGTTCATCGTCCATGCACGCAGCGGCAATCTCCTTCATCTTGATTGCGAGCCGGGCGTGTATGTAGGAGTGCCTCCGTAGAGTTGCACCCCAGACGCGATCGGTATCGAACCGAACTTCCTTCTGGAGCTCCCCGCTGGCGTCGTTGGTGACTGGTAGACCCTCGGAGCCGAACGGCTGCGAGCCAAGGGTCTGAGCCATCTGTTCGAGCTTCGAGAACAACTCAACGCTACCCTGCGGTAACGGTGGTGGTTCAATGTGCTGGATCGGAGACTGGGTGCCAGTCATGTTCACTAGGATCACCGCTCCACGTTTGTTTAGCTCGTCGCCGGTCTCGTCGATATTGGCGTTGCGATCAACGATCTTGATTGGTTGCTCGTGGTAATCAACAGCGTCGAGCATCGCTCCCAGGCGACGGTTCAAAGCCTTTAGTATCGGACGCATGATCTCGCCGTCCGTTGTTCCTTCCTGTCTGAACGGATACCTGATGAGATCGTAAGCCTCAAACACCATCACGCTCTCTGGGTGACTCTCCGTGTAGAACGGGTTGATGTCATCATACGCTACCTTTTCGCCGATGACGATCGTGAGTCTGCCTTCGTTCAAGATCTTGTCACCCGGCACATCGCGCATCCATTTCTCTCGAACCCTCACCATCCCTTTGACAGACTGGTCGTCGATCTTCGTCACCGACTGGAAGCCGTCACTCGGCATTCCATAGTGGGTACCAAACGACAACCTGGTCGGCAGGTCCATGTCACCCTTGAGCGACACAGCCTGTTTCTCCAGGTCTGCCATGCCGAACCGTCTCTCTGCTTCGTCGATCGGCATCATATACTCGTGGGTATACCAGGGCTTCAGGTGGAACGGATCGGAGCCGTGGGGCACGATGACATTGACGGGAGAAATAATCTCCGCAGCCAGGTCTCCTTCTCGTTGCGAGTCAGCTGCCCCAAACACCGGTAGCCCATCGGGGCCTATTTGAACCTCACCATCACCACCGAGCTGGAATGCTGGGCCGAAGTTACCGTCGTCGAGCTTCGTGTACGGAGCGTCTGAGAGTTGTCGTTGGGTCACCAGATTGTCAGCTCCGATCTGATTGAAGATCGCCGGGCCCGTGAAGTCTTTTGACTTTCCACGATCGGGGTCCCATTTGAGCTTGATGATTCCTCGGCCAGCTACCAGGCACCAGCCATAGAGGTCGAACATGAGCTCTGGCATGTCCATCTGGTCCCACTCGTACTTGAAGAAGGGCTCCATGATCTGAGCTGTTAGAGCGTCCTTCTGGTCGCCCGTGGACGGCATGTAACCCATCGCCGGAATGTTCTCGGTCAGCTTCGACAGCGTCAGCTTGTACCAGTGAGCGAACCAGTTGTAAGTGGGGTAGTCCCGCCAGGCTTCGAAGTCATCGAGGAAGTAGCTCGACAGGTCGACGAAGTCACCGACCTGGTCGACGAACATGTCGTACTGCCTACCCGAGAGCATCCGCACGTTCTCGTCGACCAATCTCCAGTACGGCCGGTAGGCACCCTCCCACGCTTTCCACGAGACCTGGTTGACCCAGTACTGAATCAGATCCTCGTCGTCCCTCTGCTCAAAGAACGGCGGTGGAGTGTGGTCGAGGTTCCTCTTCTCTCCGTCTGTTGCCATTACAGTCTACCGTGCCTGCCGTGGATCAATGAGGTTCCCTGGGCGTCACCGACCTTCGCTTTGGCCTGGAAGTAGTAGAACTGCCAGAACGCATCCTGGATCTCGACAGCGGCAACTGCGCCAGACAAGATGTCAGCGGTACTCACAACCTTAGAAAGCGTTGGCACAGCGATAACTTCTTCGGCAGCCGAGAGTACGACATTGGTACCGAGTACCCGGTACGTGATCGTATCGTCTCCGGTGTTCTTCCAGATCAGAGAGATCGGGCCAGACGTTGCTGCGATGAAGGGCGAGTCAAGTGTATGCGGCTCACCTGTTGTGACGTCGATGCTGACGAAGGTGTTGATCGTCGCTACTCCAGCCTCCAGCGATCGAAACGTAAATGGGAATACCATGCTCATTTTGGGTCACCTATCATTTGAGTAAAAGCCTTCTCCGCCTGTTCAAAGTTCTGTTCCCTCCAGTTGCCTCGACGTCGACTTCTATGTCCCACCTTAAATCCAGATCCCTGCTCACCGTTCCAGCCATGTCGTAGATCAGCTGTAGGTCGTCGTTGACGAGTCCTGCGATGTCGAAAATGAGCTGTAAGTCATCGTTGGCCAGCTCGGCCATATCCCACTGAATCTGCAGGTCGTCATTAACCAGGGTTAATATGTCGAACTGCAATGTCAAATTTTGCCCCACGAGCTGCGCCATCCCGAACTGCAGTTTGAGGTCGTCGGAAACCATCCCTGCCATGTCCCAGAGGAGCTGTAGATCGTCGTTCACGAACGCAGCCATATCCCAGATCAGCTGTAGGTCGTCGTTGACGAGTCCTGCGATGTCGAAAATGAGCTGTAAGTCATCGCTGACCAGCTCGGCCATGTCCCATTGCAGCGCTAGGTCATCGCTGACGATCCCAGCCATGTCCCACTGGAGCGCCAGGTCGTCGCTGACGAACTCTTGGATATCGAACTGCAACGTGAGGTCGTTGTTCACGAGGTCTGCGGCTTCTTCTGCCGCTTCGATCAACTCAACGTATACGGGTACACGGTGGGCACGGGTGACAAAACCTGTCGGGTTGCGGCCGATTGCTTCTAGCTCTGGCACTTCTAAACTTCTAGTCCCTATGGCAACCCAGTAAACTGGCTGCCCCCACGGGCGGTTGGCACCACTCTGACCACTGTTTAGAAGAGCTATGGGTCGGCCAGCCGTTGCGTCTACTGTTCCGGTCTGGGCTGCGGTGTCAGTATAAAGCCCAAAGTTGGAATCCCAAAGCCGCATCGTTGCACCGTCGTACAGGCAAACAAAGACCCCTTCGGTGGCAGGGTCCATTTCGTAAGCTGCTGATCCTTGCAGCGAAACGTTCGTTCCTCCCGCTCCAAGGCGAAAACGTAAGACACCTTTAGTTCCGCTGTTGTTCTCACCTAACTGCCAATCAGTGTCTGCAAGATCAGAACTACTCTGCTTAGATATTACGCGTGGATCGTTACCGTCAGACCATAACCCAAAGTACATCAAGGTTAATTGCTCAGGCGCGAAACTGTCACCTAATAGAAGGTCACTGACAATAACCTTACCCTGAAATGTTCCACCCCCAGCCGTGTCGCCAGTTAGACCCAAGCCTCTCTCTTCAGCCCCCCATGTTGGCTTGGCCCCGCCCGAGCCAACATCGAGAGTGCCGATTCCGCCACCGGGAATAACGTTCCGCACAATCTCGCCACCCTCATTTAACGGATAGAATGCGACAAACGAGTCCCAAATATTCTGAAGTTCAGGCGGAACTGTGTTGCGGTTGGGTGTCCACAGGCCACCCTGCTTAACCCAACTCATCCGCCCCTCGATTCCACGAAGCCACCGAGTACAGCAGGGACTTGCTTGGTGGCGAACTCCGCTCGCTTCGTAATGAACCCGTACATCTGATCGGACGTTGCGAGCATACCTTCGGCGGTGGTAAGTTTGCGCGACCAGTCCGCCGAGAACTCAACGTCACCGTCCCACTCCAACGTACCAGAGCGCAACGCCCCCACACGGTGACGGTTTAGCGTAATTGTACCGGCAGCGTTTGAGCGTCCAAGCGACGTTCGATATTCGCCATCGAGAAAGGCGTCACAACTATTACCGGATACTGTTGCGTCCATCGCGTGGAGTGCGTTATGCCATTCCCGGTCATCAACTACGTCTGCCGCCAACCATCCTTGGTTGTAAATAATCGTACCGGCATCGTCTCTGACAAAAGTTTGTAGTCGTGACGCATCAACGTTCCGTATTTGTAGCGACAAAACCGTGTTCGCCGTCGCAGAATTACCCAACGAATCAAAGTGGCGGTTTGTATTAGCATCACCTGTTACGTTTGAACGGAACCGTGTAAGACGAGATAGTTTGCCGTCCGTACCTGTGAGCGGGTGCGCAGTATATTGACCTTCAACAAAATCGTTCGTCGCTTCGCCGTCGAAGTTCCAGTGACCCTCGTCACTAAAAACGGGAGTTCCTTCAATAGTGTAATCTTTGTTAGACCACACCCCGTTTTGATACACGAGGAACCCGTTCGGTGTTGCTAGATATACACTCGCCAAGTCGTCCCATAAAGAATAAAACTGAGAGGGAACTTCCCCCCGATGGCTCGCAAGCGACAAACCCCAACGTGGTTTGATTATCATAGCGGGTAAATCTTCTGCACCGTGCGAGCGGATGCGTTAATGATGGCGGGATGAACAACAAGGTCATCGAACATACGATAGGGAAATCGGGTCGCAAACTCTGCTTCATATTCACTCAGATTTCGACCCCAACCGAGAAACAAAGACGTATGCCCGTCGCCGGGTAGGTCGTCACTAACTCCACCACCGCTCCCGATTCCATTTACACCACCTCTGAAAAACACTATCTCGGGTGTGGTGTAGCCGGTAAACGGTGTGTTGATAACCGTTGTACCTTCTTTCACGCCATCCAACCAAATGTCCATCTGTGCGCTGTTTTCAACAACCTGTGCTATCGTTCTCGTAACGCCCGCCACCGCAAGTGTTGTCGTTTCCGCATTTCGGTTTGATCCGTCCCACAGATACGCGCCGTAAGTGCTTTGTGTGGTTATTCCAATGACCCGATCAATGGTGCCAGAAGGTCCAGCCGCATCTTCTTTCATGGAGACTATTGAATCAGTTGCTATGTCGTTCGGCGTATGTACGACCAGATGCGTAAAGGTTTTCAGTTCGTGTCCCGTACCAACGATGTAATCACTTGAACTATCTGTACCCTGCACGCCCATTCCTACCGGCGAAGGCTCCCACGTGGGAACCCCTGTCAATACGAAATCATCAACTCTACCCGGAATGAGGTTGCGTGGGTTGCCGTTTCCCTCGTCAAACAATAGGGCGTACTCCAACCCAACCCACAGACTGTTAAGTCCTTGACTGTTCGGCTCAACAGTCAAAGGTCTCCGTGTCGGCCTATCATAAATTGATACCACCGTCAAACCCCGCCCCTACAGGTTCACGCCGGTTTTACGATACGATGCGTCACCTGTTAGCGTGTCCGCTCCACCAGCTTCACGGTCGAGGATCATCGCCCATTTGAAGATGTCACTCAGTACGATGTACTTGCGTACGTCCTCGTCACCAACGGCAATACTGAACTGTTGCACGATTGCCCAGTCGTCGTTCGCGTTCGGGAACGCTACCGGGACCGTGCCGGGAGATGCGACCAACGATTCAACTATCGTGATGATCCCGCCATCGGTTGTACCAGTTGAAAGACCAAACTCAACATCGACGAATGCTTTTTCGCCGGGGTTCAGGGTAACTATCTCGGCCCCTGAAAAACTGAACACCTTTGCAACCGTGGTGATTGCCGTCAGTTGTGTTGCAAGTACTAGGTCTCCTTGTGCCATGGCTTAGACCCTCCCTGCAATGTCGACGGTACGTCCAACGACCGCCGAGAAAACTGAGCCGTTGAGTGCGGCGTTTGCGTTAACCTCAGCGACGGGCAGCCTTATGTTCTGCAGGTAGCTCATGAAATCATCCTCGGACATCGGGGCTTTGACAATCTGCCCTGCATTTATACCGGCTGTTGCTTTGTGTCTGAGCGGCACGTCTGTCAGGTTACCTTCGTCGTCTCGCTCCATCTTCCCCAACCTGTCGGTCTCGTTGTAACGGACACGAGCTCGGGTGATCATCATCGTTCCAGCATCAAGGCCTGCGATTTGTGCGGGGGTGAAAACAGCGTCCGCAAGCATCTTCTCGGATAACCCGGTGCTTGGAGTTGGAACAACTCCAGTTATCGGGTTCGTCACGTCGTGAACGTACACCACTGTGGCGTAGGTCCCATCGTGTTTTTCTACTACAGCCCGTCCTGACATTTACCGACCTCCTGGTTTTAGCTGAACAGTTTGGCGAACGCTCTCTTCAGGAAGTTCACTTGGGGTTCGCCTTCCTCTCGTTTGAGTTGAGGCACACGAGACATATAGTCGGCGTGCATTGACTCAACACTGTCGAGCCAGAACTCACCTGCCTTCGGTAGGTAGTAGACCTGACCTAGAGCCCCGAGCGCAGGGACTTCCTGATTCAACCGCACGAACATCGTCTTGGGGTTTGCCCACTTCGAATTGAGAAAGATCGTGTCGGTGTATGGCTTCATCATCTGGATCGACTGGTAGGTTTGTGCGAGCCAGATCTCGTTGGGGGAGAGACGCATCAGCTGGCGAGCTCTCATGTCTGGGTCGCCTTCACCCGGTAACTGGAACCGTAGTTTCCGTACCTCGCGCAGGTAGTTGATGATGACACCTGCCGACTCCAGCTCTCCTGTGTTGAGGCACACGAGCACCCTGCGCATCAGGCGCACGTCGGTCTCGTAAAGTTTTCCCTTTTCCATCTCGTCTGGGGGGATCTGTATGACTGCGTTGCTCATGCTGGGGTGTCTCCTTCAACTCTGAATGTGACGCTCTCAGCTGCAGCAGCCGAAGCGGCTGCTGCGATCACGCGCCTGATCCACAACCCGAACCATTCGCCTGCGGCCAGGTTCTGGCCTGCTCCTGGGAAGATGTGGCCGGTGCCTTTGGTTGTTCCGTCAATCCATGTCCGACCCGTAGGTCCGGTGCTCTCGTCGGAGATCGTTTGGATGGCACCAGTGGTCTCACTTGCCGATGGCGTCTCGGCATCGTAGGAGATGTCATCTTCACCGTTGCCAGTGTCGACGCTGATCCATACCGAGCCGACCGAGAGAGTGAGGGAACCGTGGTTGTTGAGTACTCCGACACCCCTGTACTCGGTGTCGCCTGCATCTGACTCAGCTCCACTGACGTCGTCAAAGAGGTTGTTGTCGGTGGCGTCTACGACGTTGACGCTCGTCCTGAAGTTGCCGAGCGCTAGGTTGGGATCTGTTGGCGTGGCTGCGTCATGAGTCGCAGCGCCCGTCAATTTGAAGAGGATGTCTCCTGATACGATCGGCATACGATCTCCTGGGTTAGCCTGGCTGTGGTTACCCAGGTTCGATAAGCGACCTTGCTGCCGTTGTCAAATTTGTATCCTAGCTACCAGCTCTCATGCGGACGAACTCCCGTTCCATCGCCAGGGCGGCTTCTTCACGCTGCTCGACGCTCAGATCGGGGAAGTTCTGGGCAAGTCTCTTTAGTGTGTCGGTGCGCTTCTCACGTAGCTCTGCGAGTTGATCACTCACCTCTGTCTCTCCTGCAGGTGTCGCCGTAACCTTGGGTTCCTTTTTCACTCGTGATCGCTGCTGGTTGAGAATTACCTTACCGGTCTTCTCGAAGTAAAGCAGCAACCCGGTTGCCCAACCTACCACGAACCCAGTCCCCATCAGTACGAGTGTCAGGATCATCTCCGTTCCCATGCTGTCCGCCTTTTCTTGATCTTCGGTGTGACGTCCCGATGTACCGGGAGCTTCATTTGTTTCGCTCGATCGGCTCGTGCCGCTTCCATCGATCGAGGGTCCCTGTTGTTGTACTGTCGTCCGATCGTGTGCTCATCGATCTCCTGGGCCGTGGGGGACGCAGGCTCAGGCCTGCCCTGGGCCCAGTAACGCAACGCGTCGTACCCGTGGTCGACCTGGTGGGGAGCGATGTCCTCGGGGTCCTGGCCGGTCCCAGGTTCGCCTCTAGCGAGCGAAGTCAGCTGACCCCATAGGACCATGCAGTTGTTCATTATCAGCAACTGGGGCCCGTCGTGCATCCTCGGGTCCAGGTAGGTGTGCAGCAGCTGCGCCCCCTGGACCCTGGACCTCAGCCCTTTGACCGATGGTACCAGAGCGATACCAGCCTTATTGAACGTCGGCATCATCTGTTCTGCCGGTGAGGGTCCTCCGTCGACGACGTTCCATGCCGCCGAATCAAGTGTCGCCCTGAGGATGCTCTCGCCCGAGCTGCGCTGCACCACAGTGTCAGCAAAGGTGATTGGTGGTGTCTCGTTCACCACGTACTCACGGTACACGATCGATCGAGGGATGTCGTAGACCGCTGAGTCGGTCTCAACCCAGAGCGCATGGGCCATGTTGTTGTAACCCCAATCGATCGCAATCTCTTTTGAGGTGGTGGTCCTGGGTGACACGGTTGGAATCTGGTGTAACCATTTACGCATCTCACTGAACATCACACCCATCGCGATATCCCAATCACCGTAACGGTAGGCTAGTCGCAGCTCGGGGTCGCTGATCATCATCAACTGCGGTTCGTACTGGTCCTTGAGTAATGGATTGCTGTCGAGGGTTGCCGGGATATAGAGTCGATGCCTGACTTCTTCGATGCCCGGTATGTGGATCTCTCTCGGTTGCCACGCGTGCTTGCTCTCCTCTCCAATGAAGCGTTCCTTCACCCACCCATGTCCTGGTCCACCAGGGTTCGACGCTGATCGAACAGTACACACCGTACCGTCGCCAACCTTGAGCTGCCTGCACCTGGTCAGCAGGTACTCGTAGAGCTCGATCGTAGCCCACTGGGTTAACTCATCCCATGCGATCGTCTGGTAAGCCTTACCCTGGTGCCCGTACTTGTCCTTGGACTTCTCCAGGTACTGCAGGCGGATCGTCGCGCCACCTTGCGCCCCACGCATGATCTGGGCACTAGCTGATCGCTCGCGTCGTGGGAACCTGAAGGTGTGCTTGCTGCTGTTGTACTTTCCACCGTGAGCCTGATAGAGCTCCATCGCCATGTCTTCGACCTGTTCGAGCTCGACATATGTGCGGCGGAAGAAGATGCCACGGTAGGTAGGTATCTCGACTTGCTCCGCCAGGTCTGCAAGCAACGTGATCGTCTTGCCTGGTCCCGCTGCACCACCGATGAAAACCTCGAACTCTCGCGCAGCACAGAACACATGCTGCTCAAACGAGTAGGGGCAGTAGACGTGCTTACCACCGTGCCTGCAGTACTTATTAACCTCAACTGCTGGCAGCTCCTCGGCCACGGCGGTCATGAGTGACGTCGTACAAGGTTGCTCATTACCTCGGGGTCAACGCGAACGGTGGCAAAGGTCTTATGCAACGTCACCGTAGATGGCCACAGGTGGTTCGCTGGATCGCTTGGGTTCGCTCGATCGAAGCAGTCGAGGCAGCGACCACAGTCGCAACACTCGTCACCAGTGTCACGGTCGGTGAGGTAGGTCACTCAACAACCTTCCCATCCTCGGTCGCTTCCATTGGCCCGAACTTCACAACCATTAATGGACCCATCACTATCGGTACCGGATGTCCAGCTTTCAACGCCGCAAGGAACTGCTCATTCTTCTCGCAGTGCGCCCGGAACACCCGGCAGTCCAGGCACTCGCAGCCCTCGGCGAACGAGGTGTGTGATACAGCGGGAACGTGGATCATATGTCACCGAAGTGGCGCAGCCACACGCTTTCGAAATCGTAGCTGCGGATGCCATGACCACAGTACTCACATACTGAGTCGTTGCGATCGAGATGTGGATGACGGAACTCGTGGTCCCAGTGCGAGGTGTGTAGATGCATAAGTCTGCATTTCAGCCAACCAACTACTAGCCCTAGCGCTTGCTGTAGTCTCCAGAACATCCTACGCCACCAACCGAAGGGTTTAAACGTCAGCGTTTGACCGTCCTGGCTAACGTCAGTAACCTTTGCCATCCCACCGTTGGGGAGTAAGATCACGTCACCTCGAACAAATAAGGTTCCAGTTTTGAGAGTCGTCATTTCTTCTTCCTCGCCTTGCCCTTGATCTTCACGGTACCCGATCGGATCTCACCGGCAAGCTTCTGTTGCTGCGCTTCGGATAGCGGCGAGCCAGCGCTAAACAGTAAGCGCACCTGCTTAGCGCTTTTGGCTCGCACCTTTTTGTGGGGCATCCTACTCGTCGTCCTCGTCCTTCTTTTTCTTCTTCGGGGCATTCTTACCCCTGTTGCAGTAACCACAGTCGACCTCACCGACTACGGTGGTGTGCGACTCCACTTCCATGCCGCAATTGGTCTCACCGTAACCGGCGTGCTTCACGAGGTGGGTCTTGTCTCCCACGATCGCACCTGGCACAGCTTGTTCTTCCATCGGTTTCCTCCTTGGTTCCTGACACCCTATGTCACTACGCGCTGGTTGTCAAAAGTTCACATCAACTTTGCCAGTTCCTCCACTGCACGATCGAGTACGTTGTTCGATCGTTGTAGTTTGTCGATCAAGTCTCTCATGATACCACCTGGCGAGTTCTTTTCGTCGACTACCGCCCCCGTCTCGGGTGCGAAGTCACCCGTCATCCGTTGGAGACGCTCGTAGATGTGCCCTGCTCGATCGTGATTGTAACTGATCGACTCTGCGAGTATCACGCTTTGCGGCTGCGTTGTTGACGCTTGTCCTTCTGGTCCCATCGTGCCCTCCTTGAATTGGTTGTCGTAGTCACCGCTACGACGTCGTGGTGGTGTTCCGATTCCCGCCTCCTCCAGTTGTTCCTTGATCGTGCGGGGTCCGTCCATAGCTCTCTCCTCGTTAGTGCGTGGCATTACTACCCCCATTCTATCTAGTACTTTGTGTATCGCTCGACCGTGAGCCTTCACTTGCACCAGGTGTACCTCGTACTCTCTATCGATACCGTAAGGCTTCTCGATCTCAATCCTGCACACACACACGCCAGGTGTGACGTAGCAGTGCGCAGAGTGGTTCATCTGGTACCCTTGCAGTCGACGAGAACCGTTCCCGTCTGGTTCAACACTGTGTCCTGAGTCTTCTCGTTGACCAGGACGATACCGATCTCTCTCGTGCAGACCTCCGGCAGGGTAGGCAGCGGGAAGCTGCAGGATGCGCAGAGCACGAGGGAGACTAGCCTCACACGTACATCCGCTCCACGATGGACGCAGCGATCTTACCGGCGCAGGCTGTCAGTGCTTCGGCAATCTGGTCTTCAATCCCAGCCTTAGCCTTAGCGTCGACCTCCCTCGGTGGAATGTTTTTGTCGTTCAACCCACCATCGTCTTTGATTGGTACGCCGACCGGGTCGACTGGTGTTGGGGTGCGGTGCCACGGAGGCCTGTCCTCCATCTCGTCCATGCGTCGACGTAGCCTACCGATCTCTCCGGCGAGGAAGAGCGTTGAGTCCTCGGTGGCAAGCATCTTCTTCTCTTCGCGACCGAGTTTCCTCTTCGTCATGTCGTCCACCAGATCCTTCAATCCAGGTACCTCTTGTGAGTGTACTCCCTCGATGCGCACATCAGGCGCGACAGCGGGACACTTCTCGATGTTGTGAATTCGTGTGATGGCATTCACGATCAGTTCGTGGTGCGATGTGAGTCTCCTCCCCAGGTCCTCCTGGAAGCGGTTGATGTCGACAATCTCGTCACGCTGCTCCGCCGCTTCGACCCTCAGACCTTCTATCTCTTTCACCCGAGCCTCGTTGTGCTCGTAGTAGTGTAGCTTCGTGAGCATCAACGATTTGACGTTGCTCTGCAGTGTCTCGATAGCGGCTGCGCCCTTCTCAATTGACTCCCAGGCTTCGTCGTGTCGGTCCAGCACATCCCTGAGTGAGTCGTATTGCCCCCTAAGGTATTCGACCCTGCCATTCAACTCTTCGTTGGTTAGTATGACCGTCGCCTCACCCTTAGGCCTGCTGTCGAGTGCATTGAGGCGCCTGAGGTGTATCTGTTGGACTTTCTCCAGCGTCTCGAAATCCTCCTCTAACCGCTGGACCTGCTGGGTGGTGGTGTCGGACCAGGTGTCGATGCGGACGTGCGCCTCCTCGGCACGCTTCGCTATTGCACCGTGGGTGATCCGGTCCTCACGGGACATCGTTTCTAGGTGGGTATAGTCACTCCCCTGCCGATTGAGTCGGTCCTCGTGTTCGAGGATTCGATCGTTGTGTGATGTGACGAGCTTACCGATCGCCTCGGTTGCAATCACCCGTTCGTCGAGCATAGCCACGTCGTGACCGAGTGACTCGATGCGCTTGTCGTCGACATCGTGGATGTGAGGCCAGGTACTGGTGGTTTGCTGTAGCTTCCCGATCGTTGTCTCAACATCTTCGAGCCGTTGATTCAGCTCTTGTTTTGTTACTGTCATCCGTGCCCTCGCTTGTTAAGTCTGTCTATCCCTGGTTCGATGTTACGCACCGAGAACTTTCGAACCTGGACCCGGTGCCCCGTGTCCCACACATGTTTCCGTGCTGCAGCTGATACATCACCGACGTCGTCCGTTACTTCGAACTCACACCTCAAACACTCTGCTGTAGTAGTGGTCCTGATCCTACGTGTCACTGTTAAGTCGCGTTGATTGCTCATACCTCTACCTCGATTATCTGCCACATCAATTCAGTGTCGTTGATCGCTTCGGCCACCAACTGCCGCATCATCTCGTTGAACACACCAACCTCGGTCTTCCAGTCGGGGAACTTCGTCACCATCTGGTACTCGCTATACGGTTCCGCCATCTTCACGCACTGTTCGATGACGAAGAGCTTGCGCTTCATCACAGTCTCTCCAGTCCACAGCGGATAAAGGGTTTCAACTCCGTATCTTTACGCAGATATAACGGATGTTTCGGGTGGCCATACTTCGTAGTCCCGAGACAGTAAACGTCGAGTCCGCTGAAGCAGAGCATTGCCTCGTCTACACGATCGTCTTTGGCATTAACTCCCCAGCCGAGCACGATGAGATGAGCCTTTTTCGCCATGTCGACTAAATACCAGGCGTTGTCAGGACCGACAGGGTCCTCAACGACCCACAGGTCTTTCGGATCGGTTGCACGGTACGCGTACAGGTTACCCACCGCTAGAGTTCCACACCCCTCACGCTTCGCGAAATTCATTACACGCCTAATGGTCGGGTCGTCTTCGTAAGCGTCAGCTGTCGACGGGTTGAGCCCTACCCAGAGCATTGTCGGGCCAGGTGCCCATGTACGGTGTAGATCGTACCTGTAGCAGTCGATGATAGTAGCGGTGCGTATCATCTCGCTCATCGCTGCGCCCTCGCTGCGAACATCAGTTCTTCGATGATCTGGAGTCGTTCACGCATATCCTGGTTCTCCTGCTCCAACCACTCGATGTCGTCCTGGGCTCGGTACAGCAGGTTGTCGAGAGCTCGCACGTCGCTGCGCAGTTTACGCAGCTCTTCTTCGAGGGTCATAGTCGCAACGTCGCCAATCGTGCGGTCATCGCGTCTTCGCTTACCTGAAACAACTCTGCGAGTTCACGACAGGTGATCGGTCTTTTTTTTAGTTCAGCAATGATGAATCGACGTGGCATGAGCAATTCAATCGCAAACCGATTCGCCTCGATGTCTTTCGGGTCTTGCTTGTTGCCGATCCCGAACGTGACACTGTCATCCTTCACTGCACGTAGTCCAGGGACTCGGGGGCATACGAGCATTGAGTAGCACCACCCGCATCACCGATATACCTGTCGACCTTCTCTTCGATGTCACACCTGGCACACCACGACTCGCCTGGTGTGTGGAAGGGAGCTGCACGCATCGCCATCAGGTAGCTGCGCAGCAGCTCGGTCTCTCGTTGCGCGTCGAGTTCCCTGCCAGCATCAACTGCGTCAGGCATCGGGTTCATCCTCCTCTGGCCAGGTGTACAGCTCACCGTCTGGCCCCAGTGCTGCACGCCCAGCGTCGACGTTCTCCTGGATGCGTTGCCAGGCAGGCTTGGTGACCGCTTCTCCGAACACGTCGTCTGACGCATCGATGATCGGTTCGGTCTTGTGCAGAGTGAGATCTTCGAAGCGTGACGCAACGATATCCATTGTGCCGGTCTCCTCTCCATCGAACTGGTGAGCCAGCTCGATGAACCTGCCACGTTCTTCTTCGGTGGACTTCCACCACAACTGCCACCTCACCTTACGGTATACCCATGTCACCAGGTACGCTGCACCAATGGTGGCCAGGAAGGCTTGCACGAACTCCCAGGTCATAGCGCCTCCACCTTAGCCCTCTCCCCTGGCTGCAGTGATCTCATCGAGTTGATCGTGAGCCGCCTGCACACGTCGCCGATCGCAAACAACACACTGGCCGACGACCCGGCAGATGACGCACGCGCATACGACCTTACGGTGGTGGGCCTTACGGTGTTTAATTAGCTGCCTAGCTGTCATGCCCGGCAGCTTCATCATGAACTTTTTACCCCGTCGATCGTCCGCTACGAGCTGCTCTGTGTCGGAGCTTCTCTTACCTTTGATCTTCTCCAGGGTCCTCATCACCCACTTGGGCGCTATTCGTCGCTTAAAGTCCCGGTTCTGGTCTTTTCTAGCCTGCCTACGCTCCTCTGGTGTGGTCACCAGCCGCCCCTGAGGACGGGAATGGCATGGAGCTTATCGAAGCTCACGAACCAGGCTGGGGCACCACGTTCATGAGGGTCCTCGTACAACCCTGCGGCCATACACTCCATTCCTTTCATCCAACCCTGAACGATGAACGAGTTCTGATCGAGTCGTGACACTGCGATGAACACTTCTTCGGGGTTGTCGGACTTCCTGAACACGAGCCTCGTGCCTTTGGTCCCTCTGACCTGCAGTGGTGTGCCGTCGTGGTTGATCGCATCAGGTTTGTGGAACGTGTTCACTGATCCGTCGAAGTAGATGTTGAGGTACTTACAGACAACCACCTCACACATCGCACCCAGCACATGGTCCGCTTCCGATCTTTTCGAGTCGTGTCCGTGTTGCTCTGCGCGATGTACCGATGCTCCGTGTCGCTGCATACCAACACGGGTTGCCATTAAGATCTCGAATGGTTCGAGAACCAGGATCGGTGTCTCTCTCTTAGGCGCTATCTGTCCAGCCGTCATGTCTCCTCCAGGTGCCCTTAGGCGTTCTCTTCCAAATCGTTCCCGGTGATTCCAGGATACGCTTTTGAAGCTCCAGTGTTGCTTGATCACAGTCTGGGAATTTGAAGAGCTTAATCGCCAGGCCTGACCAAGGTGTGATCGAGAGGTTGCGTGCTACTTCGCTCTTACTGCGTGCCGCCATCACGAACTCATACGTGGTGTCTCTCGACAGGTCGTAAGCTTTGAACCAATACAGCCGCAACCATGCATGTGGGCTTCTAGTCCGTGGCATGATCACCGTGCTTCAGCTGATACGCCTGTACCTCGGGCGGGACCTCGATGGGTGCGCCGAGTTCTCGCATCGAACCCTTCGCCGGTAACGCGATAATACCTACTCGATGAACGATGTCACCCTCGATGACTTCTTTAGGTTTACCGATCGCTTGCTCAACGATGAGTTTGTAGATCGCAGGGAAGTGGTCGTGATTTCTGTTGCGGAGGATAGCGAGGACCTGGACCTGTACATCGGGATCGTTGAGTATCTCTCTGAACTTCTCGCGATACTCTTCAGGTAAACGACCTCCGCCTTTGTTGCCTGGGTTACCGGTCTTCAGTCTCCCGTTGTTAGCGCCGATCCGCATCAACCCGCTTACGATCTCATCAGCTGCGCGTGTCATCGCAGACTTGTCTCGCTTCGAGATCTTCGGTTTCGGTCGGGTCTTTTTTTTCGCAACCTTCTTCTTCGGAGCGGTGGTTTTCTTTTAGTGGTGGGAGCAGCTCGCTTACGCGACACCTTCTTCGGCGTGCGCTTCGCAGCTGTTTTCTTCACGGTCTTTTTCTTCTTCGCCAACCATCGCTCCGCGATCAACGAGCTTGACCTGGTGCCTGCCGTTCCTTCCATCTGCAATCACAGATGTCATCGTGTGAAGCAACAACAACCCACCAGGCCAAACCCTGGAGACAGGATATCCGGGAGAAACCCTAGAAAAACCCGACATCCTCTGCAATAATTTAAATCGTGAATTGCCAACCGCTAGTCACACGATTAGTATGGTCTCCCCTATGGCGTTTTGGACATCGTTTCGCCAGGGCTTCAGATCCAGCTGGAGACTCAATCAAACGAGATGAAACAGTGAGACACAACAACACAAAAACCCAGGCTCTATTAACCCGTAACCTGGTCCGTCCTACCGTGGCTCCCTGGTGTGAAAGGACTGCTTTCACCGGGGGCTGACGACTCCTCCGAAAAAAAAAGGGCCCAGCTCGGGCAACCACAGTTGAGCTGCTGTGGCAATGAGCCGGACCCTTCAGTCTGACCATAGCTGGCCATCGGATCGCCGTTCAAATTAGCAGCTTCGCTAAAGGACGGCAATGGGGAGCTCACACCTGGATCACAAATCTGCTCTTGAGGCCTGTTCGATCGAGCGATCGGTGGCAAAATGTGGAAAGGTGTCAAGCCCCCGAGTTTCCCGCATAATTACTGACGAAAAACCCCCCACTTGCATGGCTACACCTATATGGCTATACTTCTGTCCGGCGCGAGCCGACCGTCACCACGGTCCCCGAGGGGATCAACACAGACGACGGTCGAGAACTCGGCCAGAGGGACCCCCTGGCCCGTAGCTCCAGGGAGATAGCCCGAAGGGAGTAGAGATGATTCCATCGTATCAGACTCTGCCAGTTACAGACGCCGCTGCGTCGAACTACCGCTCCCTTCCTTCGCCTACTAGTGGCGATGTCACCAAAGGGTAGTCCGCAGTGTGAGTTGTCCGAGTCGATACATCCCCAACCTTGAAACGAAGAGTCCCGCAACGCGACTGACGCTTAGCGAACACGATCGCGATGCAGCCCGAGCGGTAGAGGTTGGTTCCCACGGGCCTGCTCTACTATTGGGTTTACTGTCGGTTCGAGTCCGGCCAGGTCCATTGTCACACCCCCTGATTACCATCACCAGGAGACGCCATGTCCGTGTTCCAATCTGCAGACACACTACTTCCCAGGTTGTCCAGTAACAACATTAACCGCCTGATCGCTGAAGGCTTTGTCGAGAGACTGGACATCGGTCACTACTCAAATTTCCCCGTATACCCCGAGACGAGAGTCCGGTTCATACAACAACGCAAATTGTTATTCCAATGCGGGGTCTGCGGAGCGAAGACACCGAGACCAGTCATCTGCACCGAGTGTTCGGCAATTGACTGGTAACCCGAATCACCTCTGGGCGGGACGGAGGGCAGATAAACTATCCCGCACCCACATCGCATACCAACAGGAGGCATCGCTCTATGTTGCACTGTATCTATCACGCCATCGCCTATGTCGTGTTGTACCAGGCGTGCATCATCACGTTCGTCGTGACCCTCAACGCTCACCAGCTGCCCAAGGGTTGCCTGGCAGAGCGCATCCAGGAGACCCCATGAAAAAGATCATCGTCCTCGACGAGCTGTTCTGGAACGTCAACGAGTTAATACGACGACAGATCCACATCCCCGTATCACGCATCACTGAGTACCGTCCGATCACAGATGCAATAAACGATCCCGAAGCCAGTATAGGGGCACAGACTGTGCTCCGTGA
>Ga0114923_10001130_pt1 | contig 18847 bp, 17 predicted proteins | sample SumtaG_FD_89578 | JGI IMG/M metagenome (GOLD analysis project Ga0114923, IMG submission 89578) | Deep subsurface microbial communities from Indian Ocean to uncover new lineages of life (NeLLi) - Sumatra_00157 metaG | ecosystem: Environmental > Aquatic > Marine > Oceanic > Sediment | place: near...
TAAGATCCTGGGGACATTCCTCGGTGAGTATTGACGGTTTCTGCGGCTGCTGTAATCCAACCCATATTGCGATTACTGACGAGGGATCCTTTGTGACCAGTGAAAAGGGGCTTGCCAGGGTTAAGGTTTATGATCCCATGGGAGGATTTACCGGTGTTGTTGCGGGACCCAAACACTTTGCAGAAGGAACGGCTGGTCTTGATCTTGCAGTCGATTCCCGGGGGCGAGTAATTGTACTGGATCCAAAAAGGAACGCCTTAAGGATCTTTTCAAAGAATGCTCTTTGAAGTCTACTGCAGCGCCCATGGAGAAAGAGGGAGATGAAGAATAATCAAGAAGAGAATAGGATGTCAAACGCGAGTTTTCCGGTAGAGCATTCCGTTTTACAATGATAGCTGTTTTAGGGGGAGCAGCAGGGCTTGCGGTGAGCAAATCTCTGCGTGTAGATACTGTATGGCAGCTTGACCCTGACATATGCGTTCAATGCGGGAACTGTTGTATCCGGCCGTTAATCAGCAGATCCTTGGTAGCAGCAGCCCCCGCGGATAATCAAGGATGCGCCTGCCTCCCGCCGTGGTTTCTAGAATTACCCGGCCCTCATTGATGCCGGTTATCTCGCCTACAATCGCTGTCCCTTTGCCTAGCGGCTGATTTTTTAATTTGCGGCACACTTCCGCGGCAACCGATGGTGAAACAACAGCCACCGCCACTCCCTCATTTGCTATCTCCAGGGGATTCAAGCCGAGGATATCAGCTGCCAGTGCTACCTCATCTTCAACCGGAAAGGCCTCTTCCCTGACCTCAATACCAAAGTTCTGATTCTGGCAGATCTCATTGAGAATAGCGGCTGCGCCGCCGCGGGTTGCGTCTCTTAAGAATCTCAACTCACTGCCGAAGGTAAAGAGCTCGCTGCACAGTGGGTAGAGAAAAGCGCAGTCGGTTTTCAGATGTTTAGCCGCCTTAAGCTCTTCCCTGGCCGCCAGCACAGTTATACCGTGAGAGCCTAAAGGGCCGGTCACAATAACCACATCTCCGCTTTTAATGCTCTGCGGAGTCAGTGGAAAGGGGAAAACTCTCCGGCCGACTCCTGTAGTATTTATGAATATGTTGCCGCCCTTGCCCCTGGGCACTACTTTTGTGTCCCCGGTGAGCACCTGTACTCCCGCCTCTGCCGCTGCCCCAAGCGCTGATTTCAATATCTTCTCCAGAGAGGCTAAGGCAAACCCCTCCTCGAGTATCAGGGCCAGGGTGATGTAATAGGGTTTACCTCCCGACACGGCAAGGTCATTGCAGGTACCGAATACGGCCAGCCTGCCAATATCGCCCCCAGGAAAAAAGGGGGGATCAATAACGTAGCTGTCTGTGGTAATCAGGGCTTCTTCAGTCAAACAGAAAGCGGTTGCGTCGGAGAGCTCCGAATAATTATTATTCCTGAAAATGGGAAAGATAAGCTGATCAATCAGGTCGCGAGAAAGGGCGCCGCCGCTGCCATGTTCCAGCTTGATAAAGGGGATATGATTTTCATTTGACATGTTATTTAATCTCCATATTTCAAGTAAGCGGCGCAGCTGCCCTCGGAAGAGACCATACAGGGGCCCACCGGGTTTTCCGGTATGCATTTTTTACCGAAGAGACTGCAGTCAACAGGTGATTTTTTACCGAGTATTACCGAGGCGCAGATACATCCGGGGGGATCGTAGTCTTTGATTTGGGGAAGATCGAATACCACATCTGCGTCGAGCCGGCGGAATTCATCCTTGAGTTTCATGCTGCCGTCAGGGATTATTCCCAGTCCCCGCCAGGGTTCGCTGCTGGGGGTAAGCAGTCTCTCCATAATTTTGCGGGCCCGGGGATTTCCATTTGCTTTTACCACCCGGGGATAGCCGTTTTCCACCCGGTTTTCACCTTTGAAGATCTGCCTGAGGATGAGCAGTATGGCAAAGAGCATATCTGCAGGCTCAAAACCGGCTACTACCCCGGGCACTCCCCCTGGTTCTTCGAGAAGGGAATAAGCCTCTGTACCGATGATTGCCGAAACATGGCCCGGTAATAGAAAGCCGTCGATGTATCTATCCGGGATATCAAGAAGCGCTCGCAGCGCGGGAATGACTACCTTAAAAGCGGTGTAGATGAAGAGGTTGGCTATCTTTTCCTGCTCCGCTTTCAGAAATACTGATGCTATAGTGGGAATGGTGGTCTCAAAACCGATACCCAGAAAGACTACCGGTTTCTCGCTCTGCTGTGCCATATCCAGTAGATCAGTTGGTGAGTAGACCATCCTGACCCTGCCGGTGCCCATGTAGCGTGACAGAGATATTCCCTTTGAACCGGGGACTTTGAGCATATCGCCAAAAGTCGCTATAACGGCTCTGTTATCTTCGACCAGGGCAAGTGCATTATCCAGGTAACCTGTAGGTGTGACACAGACCGGGCAGCCGGGACCGGAGATAAGCTTGATATTCTCCGGCAGCAGGGAATGGATGCCGCTTTTACGCAGGGAAACCGTATGGGTGCCGCAGACTTCCATAATGCGAATATCCTTTCCCATTTTCCCGGCAAGAGCCTCTACCTGGCGCAGTATGGGTTTGATTATTTCAGGATTGGAAAGCTCTGTTTTAAAGCGCATTATTCACTCAGTTCTCATTTGTTCGAATAGATCGAGCCTTGCTTCAGCTTCAGGAATGTCAAGGGTTTCAATGGCAAAACCCGCGTGAACAATTACATAGTCGCCGGCTGACGGATTTTCAAGTAGGGAAATATTAATTTCCATCTCTGCTGATCCCTGAATTACCAGGGCTCTTTCACTATCCAGGATCTCTTTTATCTCCAGGGGTACGGCTAAACACATATTATCCTCCAGCTTTTTGTATAAATCAGGGTGCGGATCAAGTGTCTTTGGTACAGTGGTCAAAATAGATCTGCCCCAGGGCCAGGCCGCCGTCACCAGGCGGCACAAGCCGGTTAGTATACACCATGAAGCCTGCCTCTTTGAAGCGGGGCAGGATCAACTTTCTGAGTAAGGAATTCTGGAAAACACCGCCGGAAAGGGCGAGTTGGTTGATGCCGGTTTCCTCTCTCATTCTCACTGCGCCGTGATATGAAGCAAAGGCCACAGCTTCATGAAATAACAGGGCCAGCCCGCTGTCTGAACGCTGCTTTCTGCGGGCGGCCAGATGGGTAAGCAGGGGTCTGGGATCGATCAGGAAGAGGCGGCTATCCCCGGGTTGGGCCGGTTGGGTTGACTGGGCCGGTTGGGTTGACTGGGCCGGTTGGGTTGACTCAGCCGGTTGAGTTGACAGGGCTGGTTGGGCCCGGCGGGGCTGATCAGCCTGCCCTGTCTCCGGTTCCCTGAAAGGCAGCAGGCCGGCTAATAAATCATCTTCAAATTCCATCCCTCTTGCCAATTCCCCGGCTGCCAGGCTCTCCAGTTTCATGGGACCTTCACCTTCATAACTGACATCAGCCACTAAACTTAAGAGAGCGGCAGCCGCGTCGAAAATTCTGCCGAGCGAGGTAGTAAGGGGTGAATTAATACCTCTGGCTATTATTTCCAGGAGCAGCTCCCTCTGCCTTTCCGTTATATCGCTGAAGATACTTTTTAGTTCCTCCCCGGGCACCTGCCCGGCAACCAGGGAAAGAGCTATACGTATGGGGTTGAGTATGGCAGCCTCGCCGCCCGGCAATCTGAAGCCGGCAAAGCTGCCCAGGCGCCTGAAAGCTGACCTGGTGGCTTGCATAAACTCTCCCCCCCAGATGTTGCCGTCGCTGCCATAACCGGTGCCGTCAAAAGAGAGACCTATTACCTCGTTGAGTCCATGTTCAGCCATTACTGAAAGCAGATGAGCATGGTGATGTTGGACCTCAACCTTTTTATCCCACTCACCCTCTCGGGCATACCGGCTTGAAATATAGGCGGGATGGAGATCAAAAACCGCGACCTCCGGCCTGATACTATATAGATTGAGCAATTTTTGGATCTGGTTTTCAAAGTCATTCCTGGTAGCCTGATCATCGAGGTCTCCCAAATAGGGAGCCAGGTAAACATCCTTACCCCTGGCCAGTGCCGGGGCATTCTTCAGGTCACCGCCCAGTGCCAGGGTAGCGGCGGCAACTGGGTTTTTCAGGGTAATCAATCCCGGCACCATACCCCGCGAGCGGCGGATAATGACACCGCCCTCTCCCCAGTCCTGCTGCAGAATGGAATCATCATTTCTGAAGAGTATCCTGCGGTTATGGTAGAGAAAGAGATCAGCAGTAGCCTCCAGCTTTTCCAGCGCTTCTTGCGGTTTGGTGATTATAGGCTCATTTCTCAAGTTTCCGGAAGTCATTATCAAAGCGTCATAGGGTATCTTTATACCCGGGTGCAGGAAGAGCAGCAGATGAAGCGGGGTATAGGGCAGCATTATACCAAGACTCGCCATATCAGAGACATTGTTGAAGTAAGGGGGAATGTTTTTTGAAACCGGCAGGATAATTATCGGATTTTGCGCAGAGAGCAGCCTCCGGGCATCGGACTCGGTTACCAGGCAGAGCCTGCGCGCAGTTTCAAGGTCACGAACCATAAGGGCGAATGGCTTCCGCCGCCGCTCCTTGTCCCGCCGCAGGCGGCTGACACTTTTGGAAAAGCGTGGATCAACGGCCAGGTGGAAGCCGCCTATACCCTGAAGAGCCAGGATCCTGCCCTCTTTAAGAGCCTCAATAGCGGCAAGCAGCGGCTTGCCCGCCATTATGTTGCCCTTATTGTCTTTAAGAGTAAGGAGCGGCCCGCACTCGGAACAGGAATTGGTCTGGGAGTGAAACCTGCGGTCAAGAGGATCGGTATACTCCCGCAGGCAGTTTTTGCACTGAACAAAGTCCCGCATTGAGGTGGTTTCACGGTCAAAGGGAGTATCTTCCACAATAGAGTAACGCGGTCCGCATTGGGTGCAGGTTATAAAGGGATAGAGGTAGCGGTGGTCGGCAGGGTCAAAGAGCTCCCGCCGGCAGTCGCTGCAGATGGCCAGATCAGGGGGTATGGGCGGAAAACTGTAGCTGGTAGTGAGGCTTTCGGAGATGACAAAGCTTGGGCTCTCCCGGATGTCGATTTTCTCATTCTCCAGGCCGTCAATACGCGCTGCCGGGGGCAGGAGCTCCCGCAGACGTTCGGGAAATATATCTACTCTATCTTCCGGTCCCTGTATTTCAGCAACCACCTCTGATCTGCGGTTCTGCACGTAACCGGTCAGCCCCAGAGAGAGGGCGCAGCGATAAACGGTCGGGCGGAAGCCCACACCCTGGATGATGCCCCTGAAGGTGAAACGTCTTCTTGTCACGTAATATAACTAACACAATAAGCCATACTAATTCAAGATTCCGGCAGCTGATATAATGGGGATGGCAGAATTAGCTAAAGGCTAAAATTATTTATGGCAGGCTGCCCCGGGTGAGCAGTTGCGACATCTGCTCAGCAGCCACGGCTTTACCGAAGTAGTAACCCTGGAAGGTGTGGCACTTCCTTGAAGAGAGGTATTCGAACTGAGCCTGTGTTTCCACTCCCTCGGCTACCAGCTCGAGGTCCATGCTGTGAGCCAGGGCAATGATAGTATTGATAATTTTTTCATTGATCGGGTTGTTAAGATTCCTTACAAAGGAGCGGTCGATTTTTATAATGTCCACGGGAAACTGAGAAAGATAGCTTAAAGAGGAATAGCCGGTGCCGAAATCATCTATGGCAATACGGACACCTGCCTTATTCTTTTTTACCTTCTCCATAATCGCCCTGGCTTCCGCCGGATTTTTCATAATACTGCTTTCGGTGATCTCTATTTTGAGCTTTGCCGGATTGATTCCGGTTTTGTCAATTATTTTTATGAGTTTTTCAATAATCTTCTCCTGATTGAGCTGACGCAATGAGAAGTTAATGGACATATCTATACCTGTAAAGCCGGCAGTATGCCACTTTTTCAACTGCCTGCACGCGGTTTCAAAGACCCAGTCACCAAGGGGAATGATCAAGCCGGTCTCTTCGGCAATCGGAATGAACTCGCTGGCCGGGATATAACCCCTTTCTGCATGGGGCCACCTGATCAATGCCTCGATTCCTTTTATCGCGCCGTTATCAGCTACCAGGGGCTGGTAGTGCAGCTTAAAGGTATTGTTTTCCAATGCGTTCCTGATGCCGTTTTCGATGAGCAGCCTTTCAGTGGCCCGCGTATTCATTTCCTGGGTAAAATACATATAGCGGTTGCCGAGCTCCTTGGCTTTATACATGGCCACATCGGCGCTGCTGATCAAAGAGGTGGGATCATGGCCATTAGCCGGTATCATGGAAATGCCTACACTGACACCCAGGTTGATCTTGGAAATAGTCTTGTATTCCTTTACAAAGTAGGGCCGCTTGACACTGTCAATGATTTTTTGCGCTACTACTGCAGCATCCGTTGATTTTTGGAGATTGGTGAGCAGTATTACAAATTCATCACCGCCAAAGCGGAAAAGATCTTCCTTTGTTCTTGCCGGGTAATTCTCATCATCACTGAAGCGGTAGACAATATCACTTTCCCGCAGGCAGTTGCTCAACCGCCGGGCACATTCCGTTAATATCATATCACCTATATTATGGCCCAGAGTGTCATTTACCTTTTTGAAGCCATCCAGATCCAGAAATAGAAGAGCACCCATTGTGTCTTCAGAGCGTTTGACCAGGGCGAGAAAATTATCAAGTGAAATATTAAAGAAATCCCTGTTCCCAAGATCAGTGAGTCTGTCATGATAGGCAAGGTACTTCAATTTCCGCTCGGTTTTTTTCCGCTCGGTGATATCACGCACAATACAGGTAAGAACCCTGGTGCCGGCCACACTTCGTGAGTTACCGAACGATATCTCAAGGGGAATGATCTCCTCTTTCCGGGTCTGTCTCAGTATTTCTATGGTATTGGTCAGGCTTTTAGCTTTCCGGTGTTGATCGTCAATAATGAAGTATTTCTTGAAAGTACTCTGGTGCCTTTTATATACCGGAGGAGGAAAGAGCAGGTCGAACCCTTTTCCCTGCAGTTCTTCGCTGCTATAGCCAAAAACCGAATTTATGGCTGTATTGGCAAACTGGATGGTGAAGTCCTGGTTTATCTGCAGAATTGCATCAGAGGTGGTCTCTGATAATACCCAATAGCTGTCTCTGCTGGCCTTAAGCTCTCTGAGAAGCCTTTTATGTAAGGTAAGATCACGGGCAAAGGCGATAATGTTATTCTGTCGATTTTGCTGTTTAAGCAGGAAGAAGAGCTCTATATTGAGTAAATTCCCGTTTTGGTGAAGGGCGGTAATAGAGAGGACTTCTCTGGCTGGAGGAGTCGCTTTCTGATTAATGCTTTGGCTGTTGTAATTCTCCAGTTTTTTCCGGACAATTTTTTTAGAATTACCGGCGATCAGCGTAATAAGCTCTTTATTGAGCACTTCTTCAAAAGTATAGCCGAAGATCTCAGTAAATGCGGGGTTGGTATAAGTAATTTCTCCGCTGCTGTTTAAAGTTAAAATAGCGTGCCAGCTATGTTCTACAATTTTTTTACAGTTATTATCCATAAGTAGCTTTTAAAAAAATCTTATAGTTAATATGATCCCGGATTAATCTGAGCTTTGATTCAATTATTACAGAAGTCCGGTAAAAAAACAAGATTATTGAGTGGTAAAGAAGAATTTCAATGGGAATAATTCTATGCTATGATTTCAGGAGAGGAGTAAAGCATGTTAAAGCGATTCGGTATGTCTCTAAAGGAAGATTTGCTCAACAAGTTCGACCTGCTGCTTGCAGAGGAGGGGTATGCCAGCCGTTCAGAAGCAATTCGAGACCTGATCCGGGATGCCCTGGTGCGGCGGGAATGGATCAATGAAGAGACTGAAATTGCCGGGGTGACTATCTTAGTGTATAACCACCATGAGCATGAACTTGCCCAGAAATTGACCGATGTACAGCACCTAGACCACGGCATGATCATTGCTTCCCTGCACGCTCACCTGGATGAGCACAACTGCCTGGAAGCAGTGATGCTCAAGGGAAAAGCCAGGGAGGTGAAGCGGATAGCGGACAGCCTGATAAGTACCCGTGGGGTAAAGCATGGTCAGTTTGTAGCCACTACAACCGGCACCACGTTATAGGCTCTTTAGCGATGATCGTGAGAGAGTCGGTTATGGGGTGTCAGGGAATGGGGCTTTTCCAGGTTGTGGGACTTCATCAGCTTTTCATCGGAGAGGAGCTCTACTATCGGTCCCTGCCTGACAATATGTCCCCGGTCGATCAGGATCACCCGCTGGCAGGTTTCCAGCAGGAACTCAAGATCATGTGAGCAGATCACCAGGGTCTGCTCCATCTGCCGAATAATGCTGATGATATTCCTCCGGTTCAGGCTGTCAAGATTGGAGGTGGGCTCGTCGAGCAGGATGATATCAGGCATCATGGAAAGCACTGTGGCAAAGGCGGCCAGGCGTTTCTCCCCACCAGAAAGATGATGGGGAGCACGCTCTGACAGAGAACTGCAGCCCACCTGCTCTAAAGATCGGGCTGCCCGCAGTTCTGCCTCCTCCCGGGACAGTGCCATATTCAGCGGACCGAAGGTGACATCATCAAAGAGTGTTGTTGAAAACAGCTGGTCTTCCGGCGACTGAAACAGGTAAGCAATGTTGGGGTTGAAGCGCCCGGCGGCCACTGTTTTTCCCATGGCTGTAATCCTGCCGGATTGAGGAGCAAGGATTCCGCAGAGCAGGAGAAAAAGGGTTGTCTTCCCGGAGCCGTTGGGGCCGACCAGGCCGACATGCTCGCCACTGGAAATCTGGAAACACACCTCTTTCAGGACATCGCTTTTATCCGGGTAGGAGAAGCTTAAATTCTCAAGCGTAAGGATAAAATTCTCTTTCACAGTACCTCCATGTATACTATTAGGACTGAAAGGCTGAGAAGCAGGGAGGTTTTTAGTACATCCGACGCTTGAGTTTTAAAACGACACAACGTGGGGAAAGTACCTGTGTATCCTCGGAGCCTCATGGCTGCATAAACCCGCTCGCTCTGCTCATAGCTTCTAATGAGCAGGGTTACCAGGATGCTCACTGTAGACTGCAAACTCTTAAGCCCCCTTAAGAGAGTGTACCCCCTCAACCTGGCCGCAGTGAGCAGCTTACCGAGCTCTTCCAAATACAGAAAGATGTAACGGTAGGTGAAGAATAAAAGAGAAAGGAGAATCGACGGCAGCTTGAAGAATTCCATAGCCTTCATCGATTCCTGCAGCCGGGCAGTGGCGAAGAGGCAGATAAAGAGGAGCATGATGCTCAGGGCTTTTATTGCCAGGCGTGCTGCTATAAAAAGGCCGCTCCTGTACACGCTGATCATTTCCCAGGAAACAAGCCGTTCTCCCCCTGATGTGAGCATCAGAACAGGTGTCATGATGATTATAAAATAAAAGGGCCCTTTAAGGATCTTCAGCACATGTCGAATGGGAAGTCTGGAGATAATCACCATAGCTAAAGAGACTAAGGCTGCACACAGCAGGCCGGGGGCCTGTTTCACTGCCGCACAGACGAAAATCAGCGGCACCAGGGCTATAAATTTCCAGCGGGCATCCCAGGAATGAATTGGAGATCGCAACCGGGCGTATTGGTCAAGTTCCACAACAGTAATGGCTCAGCCGGAAGATTCCAGGGGGCTGGTTTTATAAGCATAGATCATTTCAGGTTTTATCTTAAGTAATCGCCGGAGCATGAAGAAAGTGATGACCCCTTCCACTAAAGCTAGCATTCCATGGGCGGTTGAAAAGACAAAGGCGATACCGGTAAACTCATCTCCTGAAAACCTGATAATTAGCAGGATCAACCCGGCAGCTGTTAGTATGGTTAGCCCGGCGAGGATTCCCCCGGCCAGGCTTAAACAAAATGGGCGGTTCTTCCATTTTTTAGCCAGCGGCAGGAAGGCTCCATATACCAATAGAGCGGGCAGGCCGAAGATTACGGTATTTATACCGAGTGTGGAGATACCCCCATGTTGAAACATCACTGCCTGAAAGAAGAGTCCGGTTAGAATAGCCAGGATGGAGGGAATGCCCAGAATGACCCCCATTAGACCGATAGAGGTTAAATGGACCGAAGTAATCCCCACCTTAAAGTGTATCAGGGAGGATACGAAGAAAAATGCCCCCATTACCGCCAGCCGGGGAATGTCATCGCGCTTAACCTTTTTTAGCGCCAGGGTAGTTAAACCGGCCGCGGCAGCAAATCCCCCTGCAATGAATTTTATGTCCAGAACACCGTCGGGAATGTGCATTACCCTTTGCCCCTTTTCCTGCTAAAGAAAAGGCCGGTGGCGATAAACCCCCAGACCACGGCTATTGCCATGATAATCTTCTGCAGGTAAGAACTGCCCGAAGCGCTCTCTGCTCCCTGCCGCGCGCTCATGGAGGCGTCTACCGGGAGATTGACCCGCAGGCCGTGTCCCCCCTCGGCCAATATTTGAATCACCCACATGCCTTTCCTGTCAGGACTGAAGCAGACAACTCCGTTACGGTCAGTCTTTGTTTCGTAGTATTTTTCGGTTTCACCAGGAGCAAAGACCAGGACCCGGGCCGCGGCCATAGGTTCGCCGGTGTCGAAGGAGGCCCTGATGCCGACAACGCCTCCTGTGAGGAGCTGGTAGCTGGCACCGTGGCAGTAAAGGAGGGGGGTAGAGGCAAAGAGCATCAGCCCGAAAAGGGCGGCCATGGCCTGTACCTTACTGGTCATTTATCAGTTCCCCTGCCGAAGATTGATTGGCTACATCGCAGTGGCCTTCACCGAGGTGGCCGAGGGTCCAGATGGCCCTGATCAGAGTATTGTAGAAGGCGGCTTTTTTCATTTCAGATTGGCAGAGATCCACCTTGCCGTTCCGTGCAAATCGGTTGAAAAAATCAAAGCCAACAGAACCGGCATTGATGTGATCATCTGCGGCGGCCTCCAGATTTCCGAAAATGTGATCAAAATGAAAGGTCATCTCTACGCTTGTCACTTTCCCCGGAAGAAGCGTTCCTTTAAGCTCTTCGCCTACATACCCTTCGCTGCCGTTAAAATCCATCTCCTCTTCGAGTCTGATGATGAAAGGCACTGAAAGATCTTTTTTCTCTGCCCGGCCGATCAGGACCATGGAGCAGTCCTTAAATGTTCCACTGCTCTTCTTTCGGATTTTGAACTTTAGGCCCTGGTAATTTTCTGCCGGGATTTCTGAAAGACGGCCTATCTCAACCGGCTCAGCCTCATCATGGCCTGCCGCCAGATCGACCCAGTAGGCGCCTTTTAAAACAGCACTCTGGCCGGAAGACATATAAGCGGTGGGGTCGAGCAGGTTGATGTAAAGTCGGTCGAAGGAAATAGACCAGCCCTGCTTGTCAATGAAGCCTTTTCGCACAAAATCTTCACCATTGGCAGTAAAGATAATCGTGCCCGTCCGGGAAGATGGAGCCTGTAATGTTGCATCCCTGTCTGCCCCTTCCTTCTGTCCGCCTGTAAAAGCGAAATAGGAAAGGGAGAGCATGAGGAACAGCAAAACAAACATTCGATTAGCACGCACTGGAATTCCTTTTATTTGGATATTTATTTTTATAGTGTTACGAATTAATAATTTGTAACATGAATTATATTCCCTGTCAATCTTGGTCAAATAAATTATTATAATATTAAGCTGTTGACCATTTTCCCGGAATGATCTAAAAATGTTCTCATTATGCATGAATGGGCACTGGCAGAAGCTGTCCTTGAGAGTGTAAAGAATCACCTGAATGAGCAGGAAGAGGGGAAAAATTTTCAAGTTAAAGCTGTTAACATACTTTTTGGTGAGCTTCAGGAAATAGATGAGGAGATCTTCCGCAGCGGTCTCAACACCATGCTGGCTGATTATCCTTTTAGTGAAGATGTAATCCATATCGAGTCTGATCCGGCTCTCTTGGGCTGCAACTTCTGTAAGAAGGAGTGGGCTTTACAGGATCAGGAAGGTTTGAGTGAAGATGAAAGAGAAGCGATTCACTTCCTGCCTGAAGCGGCCCATGTATTTATCCGCTGTCCCGGCTGCGGCAGTCCCGATTTTCGGGTAATTAAGGGGCGCGGTGTTTCGATTGCCTCAATAATTCTGGAGGAAGTGTGATTGACCCTCGAACTGCTGTAATTGAAAAGCGACTCTCCGGAATAAAGAAGATCCTGGTCTTTACCAGCGGCAAGGGCGGAGTGGGCAAAAGCCTCTGCTCGGCGGTTTCCGCGCTTATCCTGGCGAAAAGGGGCTTCCGCACCGGCCTGCTAGACCTGGACCTGCAGGGCGCCTCAGCGCACATAATCCTTGATGCAGACCTATCCTTTCCCGAGGAGGCTCACGGTATCCTGCCCCTTAAGGCTCCATTTGGTCTGAATTTCATGTCCATTGCCAGTTTTACCGGAGATGAGCCGGTGCCTTTACGGGGAAGTGATGTTTCCAATGCTATTATTGAGCTGCTCACCGTCACCATCTGGGGTGAGCTTGATTTCCTGATCGTTGATATGCCTCCGGGAATTGGTGATGAGGCTCTGGACCTGGTGCGCTTCATGAGGAGGAGTGAAAGTATAATCATCTCCTCACCATCATTAGTCGCTGCAGGAGTTGTTAAGAGACTGCTCTCTATCATTTATGAGTTGAATATGCCGATTCTGGGGGTTGTTGAAAACATGAGTCGTAACTGGAATGAGGGCTCATTGATGACTTCGGTTTCGGGGAATCCTGTAAAGAAGATGTGCAAAGAGAGTGCGGTTCCCCTTTTAGGCTCTATACCATTTTTTCCTGCCCTGGAGAGTGAATTGGGTTTTCCTGCCAGGTTGATTGCCGGAGATTTCGGAAAGTCGCTGGCGGGTATTCTTTCTCCGCTCTTAAGACGCTAATCGAGAAAAGACAAGGGAAATAACTGCGAATGGACTTGACGTTCTTAATTTCTTGTGTAAAATAAATGTGAAATAAACGCAACATAAATGGCGATTGATTAGAGTTTCTGTCAAGATTAGAGAATAACAAATATAGACAACATTATCAATAGGCTTTTTAGATAATGCCAATTAAAATTGGAGGTAAAGAGCATGTCCGCAAATATTGTGGCGTCTGTCGAGAAAATCGTCGGCAAGTATAATAAGAATCGAAACCAATTGATGGATATTGTACGGGATGTACAGGCTGAGCTGGGATATATCTCCGAGCAGGCGGTCCAGGCTATAGCCGGGGAGCTGGGAATACACAGGGTGGAAGTCCAGGATATGGTGAGTTTTTACCATCTGCTTTCCAGGCAACCTCAGGGGAAAACAGTAGTTCGTCTCTGTAATGCCGTGGTGGAGAAGATGCACGGCATGGAGGATGTTGCCGCCGCCTTTGAGAAGGCAGTGGGTGTGCCCTTTGGTTCAACCAGTAATGACGGCTCTATTTCACTGGAATATACCTCCTGTATCGGTATGAGTGACCAGGCGCCTGCGGCTTTGGTAAACAGTACTGTGGTTCCCAGCCTGAAGGTGGAAGATGTTCCGGGACTGGTAGAGTCAATCCGCAGGGGTGATTATGCTAAGAGAGCGGAAGAAACACCGCAACGTAACCAGGTAGAGAAGAATCTGATTAAGGGCGGAGAAGTTATCTTTGCTCCCATGGAGCATGGGGCAGCTATCCGGGCCGCAATTAATAAAACGCCTGAAGAGGTGATTAACGAGATTAATATCTCCAGGCTGCGAGGCAGGGGAGGGGCCGGTTTTCCAACTGCCATGAAGTGGGACTTCTGCCGCAAGGCGGAAGGCGAAGCCCATTATGTAATCTGTAATGCCGATGAGGGCGAACCGGGCACCTTTAAAGACAGGGTAATCCTTACCGAGGCACCTGATCTGCTTTTCGAAGGCATGACCATTGCCGGCTATGCAATCGGGGCCAAAAGCGGTCTAATCTATCTGCGCGGGGAATATGAGTACCTTTATGGTTATCTCAAACAGGTGGTCTATCGCCGCCGCCACCGTGGTCTTTTGGGCGAAAATATCTGTGGTAAAGAGAGCTTTGACTTTGATATCCGTATTCAGCTCGGCGCCGGCGCTTATGTCTGCGGTGAGGAATCCTCTTTAATCGAATCTTTGGAGGGAAAACGGGGAGCGCCCAGGGATCGTCCTCCCTTCCCGGTTACCAGCGGTTATTTAAACCAACCCACCTCGGTCAATAATGTGGAAACCTTCTGCTGTGCAGCGCGTATTCTGGAGAAGGGCGGCGAGTGGTTCGCCAAACTGGGCACCAGGGATTCCACCGGTACCAAGTTGCTGAGTATTTCCGGTGACTGCGAGCATGCGGGGGTGTATGAGGTTGAGTATGGTTTAACCGTGGATGATTTGCTCTCCATGGTCGGGGCGGAAGATGCCCAGGCGGTACAGGTGGGAGGACCATCCGGTACCTGTATTGCCCCCAAAGGTTACGGACGGCGCATTTCTTTTGAGGATCTGCCCACCGGCGGTTCGATTATGGTTTTCGGCCAACAGCGCGATCTCCTGCAGATTGTCAAGGAGTTCACCGAGTTTTTTGTTGAAGAATCATGCGGTTGGTGTGCCCCCTGCCGGGTAGGCACTACACTTCTGCTTAAATATTTGGATAAGATCCTGCAAGGCCGTGGAGCCAGGGAGGATCTGGCTAAGCTGAAAGAGCTTGGCAATACTATTACAATAATGAGCCGCTGCGGATTGGGCCAGACGGCCGCTAATCCGGTGCTCACTACGCTGAAGAATTTTTCTTCTCTGTACAGGGCAAGGATAAAAGATACCGATGCGATTCCGTTTTTTGACTTTGAAAAGGCAATTGCCATTTCCAGTGAAATAACCGGGCGGCAATCCATGGTGGAGGTGGAATAGGTATGAATGGAAAAACCGTGAAAATAATTATCGATGGCCGTGAGATTGAAGCCAAAGCCGACCAGACAGTTATGCAGGCTGCCGATGATGCGGGAATCTACATTCCCCGTCTCTGCTATCACCAGGACCTGGTGCCTGGAGGCCATTGCCGGGTGTGCACAGTCAAGATTAACGGCAAGGCCAACAATGCCTGTACCTTTCCGGTTGCTGAAGGGCTGGTAATTGAGAATGATACCGAGGAGATCAAAGAGGTGCGCCGGCAGGTGGTTGAGATGCTCTTTGTGGAGGGGAACCACTTCTGCCCCTTCTGTGAAAAGAGCGGTAACTGCGAGCTGCAGGCCCTGGCTTACCGTTTAGGTATGACGGCTCCCGCCTATCCCTATCTCTATCAGCAGAAGCCGGTGGATGCCTCGCACAAAGATGTCTATATTGACCGTGAGCGCTGTATAATCTGCGGGCGCTGTGTCCGTTCTTCCAGGGACCTGGACAATAAAGTTGTCTTCGGTTTTGAGGGACGGGGTATTAATAAGAGAGTTGCCATTGACACGGAACATAACCTGGCGGCGACAGTTCTGGAAGCGGCTGATAAAGCGGCAGAGATGTGTCCTACGGGCAGTATTGTGATCAAGCGGGAAGGCTATAAAATGCCCTACGGTACCAGGCTTTACGATAAGGAACCTATTGGCTCGGACATCGAAAAGAAAAAGGCTAAAATTTAAGGTAAGGATGGAAAGATGGCTAAACCGAAAGTAGCAACGGCTAATTTGACGGGATGTTTTGGTTGTCATATGTCTCTTTTAGATATTGACGAGCGAATATTAGAATTGATCGAGCTTGTTGATTTCGATAAATTCCCGATAGATGATATAAAGGAATTCAGCGGACCGGTTGATATCGGTCTCATAGAGGGAGGCTGCTCCACTGATGAGAATGTAGAGGTGCTTCGCTCCTTCCGCAAGCATTGCAAGATATTGATTGCTGTAGGAGAATGCGCTCTAACCGGCGGTATACCCTCCATGCGCAATATGGTGCCTTTGAAGGAGTGTCTCGAGGAGGCTTTCCTGCAGGGTCCCACTGTGGTGGCTGGCGTCATTCCCAATGATCCGGATATTCCCATGCTTCTGGACAGGGTATATCCCTGCCATGAAGTGGTAAAAATAGATTATTTCCTGCCGGGATGTCCGCCCAGCGCCGATGTTTTCTGGGCCGCTCTTACCTCCCTGCTTAAGGGAGAGGAACCAAGCCTGCCTTATGAACTGATCAAGTATGATTGATTTCGTGGTCAAGAGTATAATGGAGGTCGTCTAATGACAACTGCGAGTAAGAAAAGAAAAATTGTAATAAATCCGGTAACCCGTGTCGAGGGACACGGCAAGGTTACCATTCATCTGGACGAAACCGGCCAGATAGAGCAGACCCGCTTCCACATTGTGGAATTTCGCGGTTTCGAGCGCTTTGTGCTCGGCCGACTCTACTGGGAAGTACCTGTAATCATCCAGCGGCTCTGCGGGATCTGTCCTATCAGCCACCTGCTCTGCGCAGCCAAGGCCATGGATGTGATCGTTGGTGCGGACAAGCTCACTGCCACCGGCGAAAAGATGCGCCGGCTCATGCATTATGGGCAGACCTTTCAGTCCCATGTGCTCCATTTTTTCCACCTTTCATCACCTGACCTGCTCTTCGGTTTTGATGCGCCGGTGGCCAAGCGCAATATAATCGGCGTGATCATGGAGTACCCGGAGATCGCTACAAAAGCGGTGCTCATGCGCAAATTCGGCCAGGAGATTATTAAAGCCACTGCTGGAAAGAAGATACACGGCAATGGCGCTATTCCCGGGGGAATAAATAAGAATCTTTCAATACCGGAGCGTGATGAGTTCCTGAAAAAGATTGATGAGATGGTTGAATGGTCTGTTGAGGGCTTAAACCTATTTAAAGATATATTTAAAAAAGATATGACCAAACTCGCAGCTTTTGGCAGTTTTGAGTCAAATTTTGTCAGCATAGTAAGAAAAGACGGCGCATTTGATCTTTACGACGGAAACTTGAGGGCCAAGGATGCTGACGGTAAAATTATTTTTGACCAGGTCGAACCCAAAGATTACCTGGATTACATCCGCGAGGGAGTGCGCAGCTGGAGCTATATGAAGTTCCCGTTCATAAAATCCCTGGGTCAGGAAAAGGGCTGGTACCGGGTGGGGCCATTGGCCAGGATAAATAACTGTGACTACATGGATTCACCGATGGCTGAAAAAGAGCGCCGGGAGTTTATGGAGCTCGGGGGCGGCAGACCTGTTCACTCTACCCTGGCTTACCACTGGGCGCGTTTGATCGAGGTGCTCTATTCTGCGGAGAAGATAAAAGAGCTATTAAATGATCCTGATCTTCAGGGTAATGACCTGGTAACAAGGGGAGAGCGCCGAAGTGAAGCCGTGGCTTTTCTGGAAGCCCCCAGGGGGACTCTCTTTCACCATTATAAAATTGATGATAATGACCAGGTGGAAATGGCTAACCTGATAGTTTCCACAACCAGTAATAACGAGCCAATGAACCAGGCGGTTAAAAGGGTGGCTGAGGATTATCTGGCCGGACAGGAGATAACTGAAGGGCTTTTAAATCATGTAGAAGTGGCCATCAGGGCCTATGACCCCTGTTTGAGCTGTGCAACCCATGCACTTGGCCAGATGCCGCTTGAGGTAAAGTTGATCGATGCTGAAGGGAAGGAAATCTCAAGAAGGATTAAGGATTGACAAAAGCTCTGCCGGGCGGCAGATGCGGGAAAATATTGATATTGGGCTATGGAAATCCGGGCAGGGGCGATGACGGACTTGGACCTGCCCTGGCTGAGAGGATTGAAAGCTTAGATCTGGCCGGTGTAACTGTAGATGCGGCATATCAGTTGAATATTGAGGATGCAGCAGCAGTGGCTGACCACGATTTGGTCATATTAATCGATGCCGCGGTAAAGGGCAGTGAACCTTTTTCTGTCAGAAGGGTGACTCCGGCGGCTGACATAACCTTTACCAGCCATCTGGTAAGCGCGGAATCGATCCTGGCTATAAGCCAGGACGTCTTTGGCAGAGTTCCGGAGTGCTGGCTGATCGGCATCCGGGGTTATGAGTTTGATCTTTACGAGGTATTAAGCGAGAGGGCTGAAAGAAATTTAGCGGCGGCCTTCTCTTTTATCACCCGGAAAATTGAAGAGTGGAAGGGGAATATTATGAGTAATGCTGAGGAGAAAACAATATTAATTATTGATGATGATCCGGATATTCGTTCATCGATGAGGATAGTCCTGGAATCCTCCGGATTTTCAGTGGGCGAAGCGGCAACCGGCGAGGAAGGACTTAAGATTACCCAGCGAATAAAGCCGGATGCTGTGATTGTTGATTTGATGATGGAGACTGTTGATGCGGGTAGTAAGTTCTCTCAAGAACTTAAATCCTCCGGCTATGAGGGGCCGGTATATCTGTTAAGTTCCGCCGGTGATTCGGTGAGGTTCAACCTGGATGCCAGGGAACTGGGGCTGGCCGGAATATTCCAGAAACCCGTTGATCATAAAATGCTGATCACCACCTTGAAGACCAAGCTGGGGAATTGACTGAAGGCAAAGAGCGCTTATAATCGGCATGCAGTGAGGTGGTGCCGCTTTTATCAATATAATCTGGCAGAGAAAAAGGATATCGGAAAAAGTGAAGGTATCGGTTTCCTTGCCAGAATGGCACTTAAAGGTAATTGAATAAGAACTGCGCCAACTATTACTTTAGCTTTAGATTTTCTTTTACCCAGGCCAGGTAGGCGGGACTACCATCAACAATGGGTAGAGCGATAAGCTCGGGCAGGTCATAGGGATGAAGTTGGGAGAAGATTTCAGAGATGGCGGGAATATGTTTTTTAGCTGTCTTAACAGTCAATAAGTACTCTCTGTCCTCTTGCAGCGAGCCCTGCCAGTGGTAAAAGCTGGTAATCGGTCCGCTTATCTGGA
>Ga0114923_10001131_pt1 | contig 18839 bp, 25 predicted proteins | sample SumtaG_FD_89578 | JGI IMG/M metagenome (GOLD analysis project Ga0114923, IMG submission 89578) | Deep subsurface microbial communities from Indian Ocean to uncover new lineages of life (NeLLi) - Sumatra_00157 metaG | ecosystem: Environmental > Aquatic > Marine > Oceanic > Sediment | place: near...
GCATCCCGCCTCGATATTTCTTTGTGGCCCACCCATGAGCTAAATCCCATGCCGCCCCCCAAAATCCGTGGTAAGCGTCGCGTTCAGGGAAAACCAGTTTTTGTAATTCATCATCGGAAAGACCGCTCTTTGCCGCCAAAGCAATCACTTCAGGATCGGCCAGGACCAGTTTTCTCGCAAAGTCGAGTTCCAACTGTTGGTCGCCGCCGAACGACATGCCGTCGCCGAATGCGCGCGCGCCAGCCTCAGCATCGCTAAAAATTCCCGGCTCCTGTGTCTCCGCACGGTCCAGCGCGCTATGCATAATCTCGGCAAACGATTGGAAGGGCAGCCGACTCAACGCGCCCTCAAAGCTGTCTTTTGATTGACTGAGCTTTGTTCCGGGCAACTTGCTCCGCGACCTTAGATCCTCAACGGCCCACTTAGCAGCTTTCATCGCGCCGGGAGTTCCCCCGCTACTGGCGACCTTATCGAGAAACCCTTTCCAATTAAAGTTCTTGGGTGTCTCGATCATCGCCGCTTTCGCTATCTGCTGCACCTCATCGTCAGAAATGTCGCGTGTCCCGCGCTCCGCCGCTGTCTGTAAGCCGGTCACAGCTTCCGGAAGCGTGCCCTCAGGCGGCGGCGCGTAGCCCGCGGCCGCTATCGTTTGAGGCCCTTCATCCGAAGGCAACGGCCCCCTGTGTTCGGCAGCAGCCGGTTCGGGCGGTCTGCGCTCGGTCGTAACGTATTCTTGCGCGGCCACTGTCGGAGGAACTTCGGCCGCGTTGCCGGTTACATTCAGCGTGCCGGTGTCGGGATCCGTCCACGCGAACAGTTTGCCCGACGGCTCGTATGGCTCGGCAGCGGCCTGGACCTTCTCGTGGAACTCCTGCGCTCTCGGCGGACGCTCGCGGCCCTCCCATTGGCCTGCAGGACCCGGCCACACCGTAACAGGCCCGCGGTCCGGTATTTCCGGCTCGGGCTCCGGCTGTAATTGCGATTGCTTGAAGGCATCGTATTCGTCAAGGCTGGCAAATTCTAGGGAGCCATCCTCTTTCAGTTTCCGCGCCGTCTCGAGAATCCCCTGAGCAACTGGCGAGTGATAGAAGGCGTCCATCTCCTGCCCTAAGCGCTCCACTTCTTTGCTTCGCGGAGCGCCCATTATCTCGCTTGATTCTTCCGCCGTCGGCCTCTGATGCTGTGGGCGCGGAGTCAGGTCGGGCTCTTCGTCCGAATCTTTGCGCTCCTCGTAGGGATCGCCCAAGTAAGACTCCAGATCGAACTCGTCCAGACGTTCTTCGTCAGACAGCAGCTCGTCCAGAAGCTCCCTTTTCCGCGAATGCGTTCTCACGCTCACTACGCCCATATCTTCGCAACTCCCTTGAACCCTGCATCATCTCTCGCGCCGTGCGGCCAACCAAAATAACCGCTCTCGGCCTCACAAGCTGTATCTCGCGCTCTAAGAACGGGCGCCACACAACCATCTCCAACCTCAGTGACGACGCTTTCACGCCCGGTTTCGTCTTGAGCGCGCTCGTGATATAGACATCTTTCAGGTCGATTTCTTCTTTATCTAGTAGTTGTCGATATATCTTGCCGGCGCGTCTCGCGAAGAATCCCTGCATATGGCCCGAGCCCGGGCGATCCTGAATTATCATCAGGGCCGGATTGCGTCGCCTGCCCTCACCCGGCACGCCGGGCAGCGCGGGAAACTCGGACTTGACCTCTCGGTTGAGTGTCACCATGCCCGCCGTTCGACGCGCTCTATCGGCTATTTGGCTGAATAAGCTCATACTTTCAAAAGGTGCATGTCGCGCTTATGGCTGTAATCGCTGAACTCGATTCGGTTGCTGCGGCAATCCGGCTCCGGACACACGACGATGATCCAATTCTTCTGCGATTTATCCGTCGCGAACTCTTTACCGCAGTCGAGGCATTTGCATTTGTAGCTCATTTCGCTCTCCTTTTTCGCTTGTGCTCTCCCGCGTATCTCGCCCGGATCGACGCTTGCGCTTTCGCCTTGCTCTCGGACGAGCCGACGACCTTTCCCGTATCCTCGTTGATTATCTTCCACGGTTTCTTGCCCTTGCGTTTCTCGATCTTATAGGGCATCACTTCACCCGCGCCCATTCCTGCCGTGCCTGGCCCGGCTTGACGGCCACAAAAACGATGCGCCCCTTGTACGCCTGCATCGTCGGCGCGTTCAGGATCGTCTGCTTGTCCAGCTTGTCCGTGAGCGCAACGTCCACGGTATCGCCGACACCCGCGAGATAGACTTCACCCTTCAATTTCTTGACTGCAGCCAGATCGGCGACGACCCTTCGAGCGTCAAAATTGGAGGCCGCTGCCGAGGCTCCCGCCCGCGACGCCGGAGAGCTAACGCTACGAGGACGCCCCGGCTCCGGCCTCGATTCGCCCGATGCCGTCGGATATACAGCCCCACCCTTTTCCGCCCGGCGCTGCTCACGAGCGACATCCACCGGACGCGAGGACTCGCCGGATTCCGTAAATTGCCCGCTCAGTCTCGCTATCTCCGCCTTCTTTGCCGCCTCAATGCGGATGTCCTGGATGGCCTCCTGTAGCATTCGCTTCGCTTCATCCACGGCCGACATCCCCAGGTTTTCTTGCGTTGTGTATCTAGACTGCAACTTGTTGCCCGCCAACTGCATCTGCGTAATCGCGTGGCGGTCGGGCTCGATCAGCGAGTTATCCCAAAACACGCGATGCCTCTTATATGCCTTGATCTCTGAGCCGCGCATATCGAGATCGAAATACCGATTCTTCTTCCAGCCGGTCGCCTTAATCTTTTTGCCCTTATACAGCTTTTCGGCCATACTGAGCGCCATCGTGTTCAGCTTCACGAGAGAGGCGCCATTGCGCCGATACTGCGAATTCAGTTTCACCATGAACTTCATTTGCAGGCCGCTGAGAGCGGGCGCGGACCCCAATGTTCCTTTGACCTGTAGCCGCCCGTAAAGCGATTCGGGGATCGTGCCGTCGTGGATCACCTCTTTGATGCGCTTCATTTCCGCGCCGATCGTCTCGGTTTTCAGGTCCGGCACAATAAATTTCGCGTCATCGTTCGGGCCGCCGATCGTTATGCCGCCGAGCCTCACATCCTCCTGCGTCAGTTTCTCGCTCTTAATGAAAAGCATGGGATCGGCCCAATAGCCGAGGATGTCGGCGACGATGCCGGCAAGGTTGCTCTGATATATCTGGAGACTCTTGTACGTCGCGACGGCCGAGACGCCGCCGACGATATCGGGCTTGACGATGTTGGAGAATATGACCGAGGGACAGAACCCGAACTTGTGGTTTATTATCAGAACCGGCTTGTCCATGACCATGAGGATGAACCATTCGGAATCGCAGTACTCGAGCACGATAATTTCGTCCGGATCGAGCGTACCGTCCGGCCAGATCGTTTTCCATGCGACCGATCCGCCCGCGCCGGACAGGGCTTCCGACCCGAATTTCTCTAACGCTTCCTCTCTCTTGACCTTCTCTGCGTAGAAGTAATAGACGACCTTGTTCGAGCCCGCCTTGGTCTGAGGATAGAAGTTTACCGGCGTGAACCGGCGATACTCTATGAAGCCGTCGAGCTTTTCGGTCGGCTTGAGCCCACTGTACGCCGTCCCCAGGAGCGCTTCATCGAACATGAGCCGAGGATACAGGTTATCCATATCGCTCTCGGCCCAGTTGGCATACAGATATTTCTCCATATTGTCGGCGTACTCGGCACCCTCGTCATCGAGCGACGGCGGAAGGAACGTCATATTGGGAGGGATCCCCGTAAAATCGACGAGCGTGTTCACGATGTCGAAGATTTCGTTGATGATTATCTCGGACTCGTCGTCGCCGCCGACCATGCCGTGCGCGACCGGATCGCTGTCGTACAGCCTGAGCAAATCGAGATACGTCGCATTGCGGGAATTGAATTTTATTACCAGCTGACCATAACGGCGAAGGAGCGTGTCGATCGTCGGCACATCCTGTGCCGCTCGGGGTGAGGACGCCTGCGCCATGAGCTTAGCTTGTTCGACAAGGGGGTTTTTCGTGGCTGTCGTCATCGCATAGGAGGCCTCCATTGCAACGATTCGTTACGATTTAATAGAATTGTACCACGCCAGATATGGCGTGTCAAGTGATTGGAGAGGGAAAGTGTTTCAAAATAGAGCGGAAAGTGGTGGGTGCCAACTATTTACTGCATTCAAGATTTTGGGGTGGGACTACCACTGATGCTTCCTGATCTGCTCGACGAGGGACGTTTTGACGCCGCCGCCCTTCGAAAGCCCGAACGCATCCACCGCGGGAGGCTGTTTCACCATGCGCCGGTTTCGCCACCGGGTTGTCCTGCTGCCCCGCACGCGCCTTTTGTATGCGCCCTTAATTGTCGGAACGCCCGAAATCGTGCCCGGCGGCTCGCCGGTCCCGAACTTTAGCGAGTAGCCGGCCTCCGCGATCAGCAGCGCCATCAGGCAATCCTTGAGACTCATACTCGGCCAGCCCTTCATCTCTTTGAGCAACGGCGCCACCGCCTCGCGGCTTTGCTTGTCGGCGTCCGGAAACTCGATACCGCCACGGTCGACAAGCACGCTGACTCCCGTTGTCGACGACAAAATCATTTCTTTATTCGTGAACACCGGCTCGAACGCGACCCGCTCGATGCCCGTCAGGTCGACGCCATCCATCTTCCGAACATTCTTGTAGGCGTCGATGATCGCCTCCTGCTGCCCATTTGATTCGACGAATACATAGCTCGGGACATACGCCCGGAACCATTTCATAATCCAGCTCATTTGCTCGACGAACCGGATCCGTTTCCGCAGCAGATTTAGGACGACGTGGTTATAATCCATGTCAATCCCGAGCAGCGTCATAGCAAAGAAGCTGAGCCCCTGGCCGGTCGCAATATCTATCCCCATCATGGTCATACGGTAATCGCGGTCGTACCGGTCATAGCTGGCCGGCACCCCGAGATCGGGATTCTTGCAGGCCATCAGTTTCCCGGGAATAAACATGCGGTCCGTCGCCGCGGCGTGACGACATTGGTATTTCCTCATAAACGCGCCGAGCGACAGCCGCGATCGCATCAGTAGGCTATTCAGGCTCATCAGCTCCGCGCACAACGGTTTCAGTGACTCTTTCGGGTACTCGGTTTCGACGATCATACGGTCCGGATCGACGTAGTAATGATCTTCCCCAACAGGCGCCAGCGCCCGGACGCGGATACCGTGGAAGAACTCGCTCACTTTCTCGCCCGTCTCCGTCTCGCCCGTCAATATCCACTCGTTCATATCGTCCGGATGTTCCGGCGTGGCGACACCTTTAACCTCGCACTTCTCTTCGCCGCGTGTCATAACGACATCCAGGAACCACTCGCGATCGGTTTCCCTTTGGACATCGCTGCTGGCCGCTTTCTTCGTAATCATATCGTCACAGATAATTAGGTCGATGCGCCGGTCCTCGAGCTCGCAGCCTTTACCCATCGCTATCAGTGTCGGATCCTTGATCGCGTCGTCGGCCGAATACCTATTCGCTGTGAACGAGCCCTGCGTCCAGTTGCGAGGACGATCCGCTTTCGGTGGAAACCCGTGGATCATCTCAAAATAGCGAATATAATCCCGGTTATTTTCCATGTGCGACTTGACCGCTCTCAACCTGAGAGCCGCCTGTGGGAACGTCGCGCCAATAAGAGCGATCCGGATATCGGGGTCTTGCGCTATCCTGAACGCCGTATACGAGATCGAGATCGCCTGTGTCTTGCCATGGCCGCACGGAGCCAATATCCACAGCCACGGATACTTCTGACACAATCTAAGCCATTCCATCTGATGAAGATATTCCAAGTACTTGAGAGGCCACACGTGGAACCGGCGAGCATCAAGAATCGGTTGACCATCCCATTCAGCCGCTTTCTCGCGTGTCCTTAAATGACGATAATGCGTCCGGCACACGCCACCACTAAATATCTTCAATGGGATCGCGCGCTTCTCTTTCACACATTCCGGACACGGCTCATACGGCAATACAAACGTGCCCATCTTCGCCACTTGCCTTCCAAACCGTCCCTTCGTCACAACCGTCATTTTCCGCTATCCTCCGAAATCATAGTGAATTTGTTTACTAATTGGATGTTGATAACTTTTCGCCCAAAAATTACCCAAAATAGGGTGCTTGCAGACGGATCGCCTACTCCCACATAGACTTACATGTAGCCCTCTATATAAGAGAGAGAGAGAGAGAGAGAGAGTCTAGGGTTGCAGACTTTTAGCTTTTCCCATCTCGAACGCCTCTCGCAATATTACAGCCCTAAAGCATTGACTGACATTCTCTTACGAGAATAAATAGGCGAAACAGCAAAAACAGCCCGTAAAACAAAGACAAATACACTGTCATATACACATATGAGTCGTAAACACCTATCAATACCCACTTTATACCTGTAAGCATTTCCCCGGAATTTTTGGGCCGAAATTTACGAGCAGGTGTCTATACACTCCCCCGCCGCTCGCCCCGGAAAACCGACCCCGGCTAATTTCGTCTCGCGCATCTCGCACACCTCGCGCCGCGCCGCTGCCCCGAATCTTTCGCGCGCGCATGGAATCGAAACCGCCAGGGGCCGAATGGGTCCCATACCGCGACGACACCACCAGGCCGGCGAAGGTCGGGCCCGCCACCAAGCCCGAGAGCCCACGCGCCCGACCGACACCAGGCCAACACTAAATAATCGATCAATCACCATGCCAATATTGTACACCATCGGCGAGGATGCGTCAAATTGAGACGCGATGCACAAATAATAGGCAGATACAGTGAGAATGTACCAAGATGCTACACTATCCCCATAATGCTACACGCCTACCTCTTCCCATGCGTCAGAATGCTACAAATGCACAAATGCGAACACATTGGCATGATGTTTGCATGGCGCCGACACACCCCAGGCCCGAGACGCTGTGGCAAACCAGACCGAGATAGTCGCTCGAATGAAACACTTGAAACGTTTCACGGAACGAAATAACTGTTTCATGCAACACATTCCGAAATGGGCGCGATTCTGTAAATCCCTATCATGCGCCGACTTGCGCCGAACTCTCTCCATTGGCATGTTGCTTGCAATAGGTATTGGCATGAATGAGCGAGGCAGAGTGCAACCAAAGGAGGTTGAGATGAGCGACAATCAGATAGTTCTACAGATCAGGCGCATGATTTGGGCGCGGGCTAGTTTATCTGAACTGCGTTTTGACGAACAAGTGGAGGAATATATTGAGAGTGATTTCATGCGTGGTTTTGAGGATGGCTGTATAGTTGCCGACGCCATCACAGCTAACGACTTGCTCCGCATTCTCAACGGCATGGATGCACCGGTCATCATTTGACCCCCAGGAGGCCCGACGACATGGGAATACCTGCGGAAAGAGTATCCAACGGCGTATTCCCACCTGTTGACCGCCAGCTTGAGAGGCGAGCTCCGCATGCTCTCACAGAGGCAGCACGACAGCGGCTTGAATTCTTGGGAGCTTGCCCGCCTGGTCGAGCTCCGCAAACTGTCGCTCAACTAGGAGGATTGAACCCCGACATCATTTTCGAATACAATGGCAGGAGATAGGAGAACGAGGCGATGCACCGCGACTTCACGAAAGCTCAATTCCGCAAGGCATACGAGCGACACGGATTCAAGAAAATCATGTACTGGCTGGAGGATCAGACCGGGACCGGCATGAGCTTTGGGATAGTAGTGAATGCGGAGACGTTCAAGATCGACCGGCGCGCTTCGCTCGCAAAGGCTCTTAGGGATCGAGATAAGGAACGGAAAAAACAGGCGCAAAGAGAGGCCGACCATGCGCAAGCGTAAGCCCGACGCGCTTCCGATCACCGCCGAATGTATCACCGACGGCGTAGCCTCGACAATCGATCCGCCCGAATGGTGCTACCGCTGCGGAGCGCAGACGAACGAGCTTTACAATGTGCAGGGCACGAGCCAGCCGATGCCACTATGCGAGGCATGCGCCGAGAATGGAAGGCGTCAACTGGAATTAGGAGAGTGAGAATATGAGCGACCTGAAACCCATCCACGAAATGACGCTCCCCGAGGCTATTGAAGAAATCACAGAGATGGGGCACCGCATTGCACTCTGGAAAGAGAAAGATATTAGCTACAGACTTCGCATTCTCTTTCATGGGATGTCGGGCGAGAGGCGCGACCTTGTTTCCACTGAATCATTTGAGGATGTCGCCAGAAAAGCGGTGCTTGAGATAAGGAAGGAGACTAACCCAATGGTCAAAGACGGCTTTGTAAATAGAACATTCGCCATCGCCGCCAACCTCGACAAGCGGCTTGATGTATACGTCCAGCGATTCAATCTCTGCAAGACCGAGGAAGGCCAGCCACAGGAGAAGATCGACAAGGGCCAGCTCGTCAACCAGGCGATCGAGGAATTGCTTCGAGATATCGACGAAGCCTGACTAGGAGGAGCTCCAATAATGAGCCGATTCGTTTGGTATAGAAGGGGAGAGCTTGATCAGGACAAGTATGAGCGCATCTCTGTGGACTGCGCCTCTATCTGTAATACTCTAGATGTCGAGGGTGGCACCTGGTTTGCGGCAACACTATTCACAAAGAGGGCATGCGGCGGCGATGGCTCACCTGAAATTTTTGCTATGCGCTGCATAAACAAACAATCCAAGTTCAAGCCTTACGACTTGGCCATTCAATGTTGTTTGATCGTGTTCGCCCACCACCTCGATGAGGGGTTCTATATCTATCTTGATGATAAAGAGTCTCAATGGAGTGGGGCGAAGGCGGCTTGCCAAGCGGTTTTGGGCTATGGTGCAGACTTTCGGTTTGACACAAAGGAATACTGACCACTCAAGTATGAAGGGTCAGTTTAACGCCTTACGTTCAGTCGTTGACTTCCTAATCGTCCAGCCGGCGCGCGTGCTCCTGCAGATAGTCTGGTTGGAAATGTCTGTATCTCTGCGTCGTCCTGTAATCCCGATGCCCGAGGATCGCCTGAACACTATCCAGTGGAGCGCCCGCGGCGATCATCCACGACGCATATGTATGCCGCAAGTCGTGAATCGTGCCATGCTCGAGCCCGAGCGCCTTCAATACGCCCTGAAAGAGATCCCGCAAACTCTTATCATGCATCCGGCCACGGCCCCCAGGCTGTCTCACCACCCACTCATCCCCGAGCTTCTTGCGCCGCTTCAACACAGCCATCGCCGCCTTCGGCAGCGGCACCGTCCACGCCTCACCTGTCTTGGTAGTGAACCCCTCCCGGCTGGCGATCCGGATAAACTTACTCTTGAGATTCACGCCGGCCCACCGCAGATTGCGCAGCTCATCGAACCGGAGGCCCGTATACACCAGCACGATCACGGCATCCGACGCCCACCCCGGCAGCCTGGCGCAAACCCTTGCGATCTCATCCCGTGAATACACTCGCGGATCCCGCTCCACAACCCGCAGCTTCCGACATCCCTGCCACGGATTCTCTCGCAAGCGCCTCATCGACACGAAATAATTAAAAGCCGAGCCGATGATCACCAGCTCACTATTGATCGTCCTCGGCGCCGCTCCATCCTTGGTCCGGAACAGCTTGAACATTTCCGCATGCCGTGCGCCGAACTTGCCCATGTCCCCGATTTGCTCAGCCTCACAGAACCCGCGCAGATTTGACATCATCCCCCGATACCTCTTCACCGACGCCGGGCTGCAATTCAAGTCGACATACGCCAGATATGAGGTAATGAACTCCGAGAGCTTCAACATCCCACCGCTTCGCCGGGGCCTGCGCCGGCCATGCACTATCCTTTCCGCTTCCCGCTCCCTCAATTCAAGCAGGGCCTCAGCTTTCGACTCCGACACAGCCTCACGGACCCGCCTGCCGTCATCGACATAATCGACGTACCACACCCTATTTCGCTTATAGATTCGGGGCATAGGCCGGACACAAACAAGGCACAGAGTATAAAATCTGAGCCATAAGTTATTGCCTCCCACACACTTACATTTTAACGCCGGGATGTGTTATATCTTTTTCAGTGAATTTTGCTATATCGAGACGGGTCAACGGGTTGCATTTAACTGACCTACTTGCAAGAGCTTGTGTCTATTTGCTCTCGCTTGTATGTCTATGGCTTCTTGCGCTCCTATTCGCCGACATGACACAAAATGTGGCACAAATTTCAGGCTTCCATCTCACGCTCAAATGCCCCGAGCTCACGATCAGGCACAACGACTGCGCCACCACATTTCTTGCAGCGCCCAGCCTTGCCGGCGAACTTGGGATCGACTGAGTAGTTGGCATCACAGTGCGGACAGACAACGGCTATCTTCTGCACAGGTTGTGGAGAGGGCGGAGATGCTTGCGCCTGGACCGGCTCGGGGATAGGAGTTGCCTTGCCGGACTTCTCGAACAGCTTTCGGCCAGACCACAGGCAGCCCCATCCGCCAAAGAATGTGTAAATAATACCAATCAGGATGGCATGCGGGATAATGTAGCCCTCTCGCAACCCTGTGAGATTTAGAAAACCGAAAACAAGAGCAATGGGGCCGCCGATAGCGAACCTCAAGCACATCAGGAAGACCCAAGCCCAAAACAACTTCTTCAGAATATTCACAGACTCACACCCTCCGTGGTTTCCGCGCGATCTCCGTCACGGGATAGCATCGAAACTCTGGATATTTGTCACCCCGAACGACGATGGTCTCATGCCTTCGATTCTCTGGCTTCAGCAATATCGTGTCGCCGTCCAACCGCTCGAGCCGTTTCACCGTCACGCCGTTCTCCACCTTTGCAAGCACGATGTCGCCGTTCTGAGCTTCTTTATTCGGCTCGACAAGCAGCCGGTCGCCCTCGAATATTTCCGGCTCCATCGAATCGCCGTGCGCGATGAGATAGAAGGCGTTAAGATCCCTGCTCTCCGTCCAATTCTTTTCGAATCCGTGCCCGGTAGGATAATCCAGGTCGGTCAGATTCTCCCAGGCGCCACATTCCACGATGTTGAGCACAGGGATCTGTCTTGTCGGCATGCCTATATACGTCGGCTGAGGCTCGGTGACACCCTTGCCACTCCACAATCTCGGAATCTCGTCATCTGGAATTTCCAAAATATGACATATCTTCTGGAACAGACTGGCTTGAATCCGTGCGGGATCGCGCTTATCGTTCTCAATCTCAGAGATGGTCTTTCGGCTGACCCCAGCTTCCCGCGCAAGCTGGGCCGACGTCCACCTCTTGCGCGCTCGATATGAAGCTATCAGCCTACCGAATGTAACACGCGAAGCCGTTTCCATGGTTACCATTATAACTCACATATCCCGCCATGAGAATGAAAGGCGCAAGAAATTGCACTTTTTACTTGACAAGATGGGACGTTGATGATACAATGTGCGTGGAGGATACAAGATGACTACACGGCGAAACCAAAATCCCAACATCGAAGCGCGGCTCGCAGAGCTTGGGATGGACAAGAAGATGCTCGCAAAGCGTACTGGAATCAGTGTTTTCAAGCTATCACGCATCCTGAATGGCCGCCAAGAACTCAAGCAAAGCGATATGGAGCGCATCGCCCTCGGCTTGAAATGTTTTCCTGTAAACCTGTGGCCCGAACTCGCAGGTGTCTCAAATGGTGTCGCCAACATCTCAGATTCTCCCGCTCAGCACGCCTCAGCCGTCGCTCCTGCGACGAACGGGGGCAGCGATGAGTCCTAGCACCCCGAAACCGGCACAGCGCAACACAGGAGGCCCTAATGCGATCCACCGCCACCGTGATTACACCGACCCATTGCGACAAGCACGGCTCACATCCGGCAGGCTACCTCTGCCATCTACAGGTCCCCAAGTACATTGGCATGTCCCGTGACACCTTTTTGAAAGCCGAGCATGACCCTGATCTCGCCCGCATTCTGGACCGTCGCCGCATCCATCGCAGCTTGTATCTCTACAAAATCGAGAACGTCCACAGATTCATAGAGGCCATCGGCATCGAGGACACCGCCGACACCCCTAACAAAAGCGTATCACGCAGAATCGAAAGGGGCAATGGGAAATCTCGCAGAGATTCCCATGTGAATTCCTAAAATATTTCCCAAGGAGAGCGCATGCCTTCTCAGCCATTTCATGACGAGATAATCAAGGAAATCAACCGATTCATGGCGAGGAACGACACCGACCTTGCCAGCGTCGCCGTGGATATTCGCATGCCCGAGAAGAAATTTTACAACATGATCGAGCGCAGCCAAAGATGGACGCCCGACGCACTCATTCGGCTGTACCGGCACATGAAGGCGATGCGCGATCGGCAGATGGCGAAGCGATTCCTTCAAGCCGTGTTCGACGACGACGAAATCAGCATACCGGGCACGGCGGACGTCATCAAGGACAGGCTGTACTCGCTGATGTTTCAGACGCTGAACGCCCTGGACAAGAAAGAGATCGACGCGGCCTCGGCCCGGGCGATCGCAACCGAGGCCGAACGCCTCGGCGCCACCGTCAAAAAGAAAGCACAGGAGAAGTCACCGTGAATGCGGCCCCGAAAATCCCCGTTGCATCCTATGGCCCAAACATCCGGGGCCGCATGAAAGGAGAGCTATATGCCTAAACTCTACATCGATCTGACGCCCGCGCGGGTGCTCTATGTCGGTACCGCCGCCGAGGTCGCAGGCATGGCTGAGCGCGTCAATCAATATCTCGAGGCGCTCGGCTTCTCGGACGACATGGACCAAAAGCATGAGAGCCCGAGCGTCGAACGACTCAGATGCGAGATCATGGGAGGCACGAGACTATGACGACATCAACTGACCGCCGCATAATCGAGCGCATCAACGAAATCCTTTTCCTTGGCGAACACGCCGCCACGGACGCAGCCGAGACGGAGCGATTCAATAACACGCTTCGGTGGTTCGAGGACGTGCTGACCCACGCGGACAGGATGAGGATCCTCGTGCGCGGATGGCGCAATATGGACAGGGACAAAGACCGCCTGGAGATGATACGGGAATACATGCCCGACGAATTCGAGCTGATACAGCGAGACGCCGAGGCGTAGGAGCCTTTAAGAGAAGGTGGAGAGGGTATAGCCATGCCGAAAGAACAACAAAAGGACGAAGCGATTATGGGCATGTTAGACATTCACAAGCTCGTCTTGAAGATCAAGGAGTATCTGACCCCTAAAGAAGGATGGCGCCCAATCTACATCGCCGAGGCCCTGATGAAGTTCGAGGCGACGCACGGAACAGACAAGACTCGGGCGCTTGGCCGATTCATCGAATGGGCGAAAGAAAACCACAGGGAAAGCATCATACCTGTGACGCTCGGGCACGATCTCAATGGGTGCGAAGATCCAACGATGCACCCGAGGACAGCACGATACTAACGCAAGAACTTGGGCGTGGCGGACCGTATGCCGTCCGTGTCGGCGTGCGGGCGATGGCCGTCGCGCCCCGGGGTCAAAGGAGGAGAGCGTTATGCGAATAAATGTCAGGCCCTCAGACATCGACATCAGCAATGGCCTGTGTGGCAGCGACCTTGGCAACTCTGAGAAAGAGACGATTGCCTGCAATGTTATATCTATCTCACAGCAGCAGGGCGATGGATGGTTCAGTTTTACATGGGACACTTACGTTGCCGCCTGCAGCCATGAAGTTACAATGGGCGAGCGGGACATTCTTGATGCCTTTGTCGAGGAAGGCTTGCTCAGCTTTTCCACTCCCCCAGGTAGACATCGTTGTCTCAGCGATCGCTACTCTGTCCAGGACGCCTTCATTGCCAAGCTGTGGAAATTCGTTAAGGCGCCAAGCAAATGAAACCGACCCAATGCGACATCTGCGGAACCGGCGTCTATGCGCTGCAACGGCAAAAGGAGACGCGAAATGTTCGAAATAAGATTTGAGATGGAAGAGAAACTTTGGTGGATTACTTTCGATGAAAAAGGAATCCAGTTCCGCAGCGGCCCCGACGCAGGCACAACAATAATAGCGCAGGACATCCCTGAGAACGTGGTAAGGATAGCGTTGGGATGTGTTGGGACGTGGAAGTTTTACGAGGAAGGCGCGAAATGACGGTAATTGCCCAAACCACAAATTTCAAGATTTCATTGCTGGAGGTCATGGGCGACAGTTCCAAACTAGTGCCTAGCGATGATGAAAAGACCCCGACGATGTGCCATGTCTCGGGATGCCCGGCAAAAAACTATGGCGATGAACCGGCCTCTATCTTCCGCGTGGATATTGAGCACCTTTTTTTTGGGCTTTGCCTTGACCACCTAATCGAATTATTCGGCATCGTCTCCCAATCGGTGGTGAAAGAAATAGAAAAGGAGGTCCGTCATGACGACAGAACCAACCGTAGCTGAGAAGCCGCTACTTCGGCAGTCCTCGATGCACACGTTTCTAAGCTGCCAAGTCAGATACTTTTTCGCATTCCTGGAAGGCATCAAGATTCGCCCGAAGTCGGCGCTTGTAGTCGGCAAGGACTTTCACAAAACGGTCGAAGTAAATTACGACCAGAAGAAAGAGACTCACGAGGACTTACCTGTTGCCGATCTGAAAGAATTCTTTGCGGCCACGTTCGACGAGGACATTCAGGAGGTCGAATGGTCGAAGAAAGAGAAGGCCGAAAAGATCGAGGTTGTGAGGGGAAGGCTCAAGGATACCGGCGTCGGCTGCGTCGAGATATATCAAGAGGTCGTGGCCCCCGCAATCCAGCCGATAGAGCTTGAGCAGCCGTTCAGAATCCAATTCGACAACGATTTCCCCTATGACCTGGGCGGCACAACCGACATGACGGCCGAGGTCGACGATCAGGGCGATGAGGAACAGATCGCAATCTTCCGGCCCGAGGGTGAAGTAATAGTCGACAACAAGACAGCCGGCGCCTCGCCGGTGAAGAATGCGGCCCACAAATCGTTCCAACTCACGGTATACACCATCGGACACAGGGCGAGAACCGGCAAGATCGAGCGAGGCTGTCGGCTCGATTCGGTAGTCAAGAATAAGACTCCGAAAGTGGTCTGCCAGCCTACCATCAGGACGAACGCGCAGCTGCAGACCGGCCTGAAACTCATTGGCCGCATCGCTCAGAACATCGAACACGCAAAGCAGACCGGCGCGTTCCTTCCGGCAGACCCGATGTGGTGGGGATGCTCCGACGACTGGTGCGGTTATTGGAACATTTGCGAATTCGGAGGGAAGAAGTGAACGCAGCTATTCTTCAAATGCCCTCACTGCCACACACAAAGAAGTGTGCACGTTGATCTGGGAATCTTGAAACGACAGGCGTGCAAAATATGTGGATGGATCGTTGAAATCTCAGTTGACGTAGCCCCGCCCGAGGACTAGAAGGAGGCCCGAAAATGAAACAGATACTAGAAATTAAAGACCCTGACTTGCAGCCACGCCTGGCCGAAGCCGGAAAGATCAAGATCGGCGGCAAGGGCGAGGAGCGAGAGGCAAAAAGTGGAAAGAAATACAGGCTGCCAGTGAAATATGACCACTTCAAAATAACCACGCTTGAGCGAGACGGCAAAGGCAACTTCAAAATAGACCCTCAACTCCATCAGATTATCGGCGACGAGCCCAGGGAACTTGACATCGCCCTGTTGCACAACGACCCGAAGATAAATTTTCCGTGCCGCTACGCCCTGTACGTCGGGGCTCGATGCTGGTGCCAGGGCGACGGGGTAGCTGCTGAACGCAGAGACAAGGATAAAGACGGAGGCCCGCTCGAAACGTGGCACGAAGAAAAGTGTCCGTGCGAATATTTATCCAAGGGCAACGGCAGCAAAAAGAAATATACCTGCAAGCCTCATGGCGTACTGTCCGTGATGCTGTTACAAAAAGCATCGCTTGGGGCAGTCTATAAATTTCGCACGACTGGCTGGAACAGCGTCGCCCAGATCCTCGGTTCGATGCAAAGCATCCTCGAAAAGACGGGCGGACTACTGGCAGGCATCCCCCTAAAGCTAAAGATTCAGCCCAAGACCGCCGCCGTACAGGACCTTACAACCACAATCTATGTCGTCTACATTGACACACCCGAAGGCGGACTGCCAAAGCTGCTGGAGCTTGCGCGTGAAGTGAGCCAGCAACGCCGCCTCGCCTATGAAGATGTCGCCCGATTGAACCGGGTATTGTTGGCCCCGCCCGAAGGCGAAACCGACGCCGACATAGCCGAAGAATTCTATCCCGAGAACGACGGCGAGGTCATCGAGGGAACAGCGACGGCCACCGAACAGGAGCCTACGACCGACGCCACTCCAAAGATCGACGACCTGCCTCAGGCCGAGGAGGAGCCGCCACCGGAGGAGGAGCCGCCGGACGTGGGCGACCCGCCGTTTGCCGATGATCCCGCCCCCGCGGGCATTGCAAAACTCACAGACAAGCAGCGATCTATTATTTTCGCGCTCTCAAAACAGGTTTGGGCCGACTCTGACGAAGCGGAGAGGAAGAGATACATCTACCGGGCGCTCAAACACAACCTGGGCGTTGCCGATCCGAGTCTGAGCGCAGACAAAGAGAACGGTATCACCATTGACCAAGCCAACAAGCTGATCGAGTGGCTGAACGAACAAGTAGAATCGCTGAAACGCTTCGATAAGGAGCATCCCGCACTCGTGCCGGAAGCGGAGAAGGCGGCGAATCCGCCGGGCCTGGGTTCGCCGCCCGAACCGCCCGATCCCGAGAAGGAAGCTCTTATCCTTTGGCTGGCCGACGCATGCAGCGGCAACAATCCCGATGTCGAAGCGTCGGGTGCCAATTTCCTGTGCGAAAACCTCTGTAACCAGCTGGCCTTCGACTCGATCGCGGAGGCCGACACGACCGCGCTCCGCAGACTAAAAGAAACGGTCATGCAGAAAGCGCGCACCACAAGACCGGCTGCGAAAGCCGAGGAACTTTTCTAAGACAGGAGGGCACCATGAAGATTGTCAAGCTGTGTGCTGAAAACGTGAAGAAGCTGAAGGCCGTCGAGATTACGCCCGAAGGCAACATGGTTGTCATCAGCGGCAAAAATGGAGCCGGCAAAACGTCCGTGCTCGACGCAATTTGGTTCGCGCTCGGCGGCAAGAGAGCGGCGAAGGATGCGGCCAAACCCGTAAGAGAAGGCGAGAACAAGGCGCAATCTGTCGTCGACCTGGGCGCTCTCAAAGTCACCCGCAAATGGACGGCCAAAGGAACAACGTCGCTCGCAGTCGAAAGCGCCAACGGCATGAAGCACACCAGCCCACAGGCGGTGCTCGACGCGCTCATTGGAGAACTCTCGTTTGACCCGCTCGCATTCGCCGAGATGCCGGAGAAGGAGCAAGTCGAGGCGCTGCTGCATGTGCTTAACTTGGACATCGACCCCAAGGAGATAGATGAGAGGCGCAAGGCGATATACGGCGAGCGAACCGATGTCAACCGAGACATAAAGAAGCTCGAGGCCCAACTGGCGGGCCTCAGTTCGCCCGAAGATGGCGTGCCCGAGGAAGAGATCTCGAGCGCGGACCTCATGGACAAGCTGAATGCCGCCCATGCTCTCGACATGGAGAACGACAAAAAGCGGAATGAGGTGGACAGGCTACTCAAGGAAGCGGGTCAACTCAAGAATGAGGTCGAGGAGATGGAGCGAGAGCTTGCCGACAAGAGGCGTACCCTCGACGCCATGATTCAGCAGGGCAAGGCTCTCCGCGCAGAGGTCGACGCGCTTGTCGATCCGGCTATCGAGGAAATCCAGGCGAAGCTCAACAACGTCGCGAAAACTAACCAGGGGATACGGGACGCAAGCCAATACAGGACACTACAGGTCGAACTGAGAAGCGGGCAGCAGCTAAGCGACGCGCTCACGAAGAAGATTGAACGCCTCGACAAAGCAAAGGCCGACGCGATCCAAGCCGCGGACCTGCCGATCGAGGGTCTGTCGTTCGACGAGAACGGCGTCACGTTCAACGGGATTCCCTTCAAGCAGTCCAGCGCGTCGGAACAGCTGCGTGTGTCACTCGCAATCGCTATGGCCCTGAACCCTGAATTGAGGGTAATCAGGATAACCGATGGCAGCTTGCTCGACTCCGACAACTTCAAGCTGATCGAGCAGGCGGCGAAGGCGAAAGACTTTCAGGTGTGGATCGAGATGGTCGATGAATCCGGCAAGCTCGGTGTCGTCATCGAGGACGGCATGGTCAAGGCTTAACCACCGGAAGGAGAGCAACAATGCAGGTAATGGACATGACAGGATTCAGGAAACAGTTTCTCAAGGATGTCAAAGAACACGTCGAGGAGATTCTGCCTGCCATAGTGGGGGCGGCTGTGGATACGCCAAGTGGTGAGCCTGTTGACGACGTGGCCTTGAACAGCGTCAAGGTCATCTTTGATGAAAACATATTTACAATAGAGGTCGAGGAGTTCCTTGACGAGGCCGAGCGCGACCATTCCAAGCCCTACACTCCCGAGGACGGAGCGGTAACAGGCTGCCTCAAGGAGTACAAGTTCGGCGACGGATTCACGCTCAAGATCGAAGTCGGCGACTCGGACAGCAACAATAAGAGGCTGCACCAGATGAAGCGCGATGGCGGCGTGGTCATCCTGCCGGCGCAGGGTACGCTCGCACTCGAGGACGGCGAAGAATCCGAACCGACCGAGCCCGCCGCCGAGCAGCCCGAGATTCCTGGCATACACGACGACCAAGCAACCGATCCAGCTTAACCGGCGCATGGGGGGAAAGGGCCGTGTACTGTGCCGACGTGGAAACCGATTCCCAAAACGATAACCGGCGATGGACAACTCGCTCGTAAGGGCTTCTTTGTCTATCTGCTATATCAAAATCTGCGTATCTGGAGCGACAGCGAGGGACGCTTTTACGCCGATCCGACCC